>Ga0079223_10000291_pt1 | contig 23533 bp, 15 predicted proteins | sample Stecom2011_FD_75072 | JGI IMG/M metagenome (GOLD analysis project Ga0079223, IMG submission 75072) | Agricultural soil microbial communities from Utah to study Nitrogen management - Steer compost 2011 | ecosystem: Environmental > Terrestrial > Soil > Agricultural land | place: USA: Utah...
TAACCACTCCTATTCGCGATTATGTAGAACAATCTTGTGAAAAACTGACTAAATACTTCGATCATATCATCAACATTCACATGACTCTGACACTTGAGAATAATAGAAACATCGTCGAAATGAGCCTTCATGCATCTAAGTTTAATCTTCAGAGTGTAAGTGAAGAGATGGACATGTATCTGGCAATCGACAATGCTGTCGATAAGATGGAAATTCAGCTCAAGAAGTTAAAAGACAAAGTGACAGATCATCAGAAGAGAAGTATCAAAAAAGACCCCAGCTTTTTCTATTCGAATGTATTTGAAAGAACCTCTAATCCCAACGGGAAGAGGATGGTAAAAACCAAACGTATCCAGGCAGAGATTATGACTGTTTCTGATGCGATAGATCAGCTGTCACAAAAAGAAACTCCCTATATGATTTTCAGAAATATTGAGACCGACAAGATTAATGTCCTTGTCAAAAAGAACGATCAATTCAAGTTGATTGAGCCCTGAACCGATTAATTATTGAAGTGAATTTATCAATAACGGCTCTTGCTTGCTTTTTGTTCATAAGAAGCAGAAGACATTTATTTCGGGGTGAGGGATGATGATTTGTTATCTGGAGAGATGAGATGAAGATATTATCAGTACGAGACTTCTTCGAAAACAAGAACAGAGAGTTTGCTCTTTCGCTCATAACAGAGCCTAAAACTCTCGATAATAACATAAAGGAAAGTCAGATTCACAGACCGGGCCTTGCCCTGGCTGGATTTCTGGAGAGGTTCTCTTATAATAGGATTCAGATTCTGGGTGAAACTGAAATCAATTACATGCAAACCATTAGTGAAGATACTCTCTATGACCGAATAAAGGAGATGTTTGAGTTTAATATCCCTCTGATAATTGTTACAAAAGGACTCTCCATTCCTCAGCAAGTCGAATATCTGGCTAACGAAATGAATATTGCTATCATGACGAGCAGGCTATCTACTGATAAACTTATCAATGGCCTGGCCCGCTATCTCAGAGAGTATTTCGCTCCCCAAAAATCGATACATGGAACTTTGGTAGAAGTCTTCGGCCTTGGAATGCTTCTTACCGGCAAGAGTGGTATCGGAAAGAGTGAATGCGCTCTTGATCTTGTTGAGAGAGGACATAGATTAATTGCTGACGATATAGTCCAGATCATTCAAACTGATGATACACTCGTTGGCTCGGCGGTAAACGATTTTGGCTATTTTATGGAAGTCAGAGGTATCGGATTGATCGACGTTGAGAGAATGTTTGGTATCGAAGCTGTGAGAAAGACAGCAATCATCGATACTCAGGTAGAGCTGTTACTCTGGCAGGACAATCTCGACTATGAGCGAATCGGGCTTACTAATAATTTTGTTGATATACTGGGAATCAACCTGCCGATTATATATCTTCCCGTCTCTCCGGGTAAAAATGTTTCTGTTATAATAGAGGTTATAGCGCTCAACCACATATTAAAGAACTACGGTTATGATGCTGCTGAGGCATACCAGAGAAAACTTCAGGAGAGAATACATCGAAAGACCAGACCGCATAAATTCAGAGAACCGGAAGAAAAGAAGTTATGATACGAAAGAAGATAATAGTAGAAAACAAATTGGGTTTACATGCCAGGCCATGTGCCCTGCTGGTTAAAACAGCCTCAAAATACCGATCAGATCTCCTGATAAAGAAGGATAACATCGAAGTAAACGGAAAGAGTATTATGGGTGTTATGATGTTGGCTGCCGAATATAAATCAGAACTGGAACTTATTGGCAATGGCGTAGATGAGGAATACATGATAGATGAGATAGTAGAACTCTTTAAATTGAAATTCAGTGAAGAATGATGAAAACTCTTTCAGGCATTGCCGTATCACCCGGTATCGCTATCGGTGATGCTATAATAAAGCAGAAAAAGAAGATTAAGATCAGCAGGAAACACATCTCCCCTGAGATGAGCGAACAGGAGATATCAAGATTCAGTGAAGCTGTCAAAGCTGAAGTAGCAGAATTGGAACGGTTCATAGGCCAATATACCAAAACCAAAGAAGACAAGGAGCTTCTTAATGCTTATAAAGCAATTTTACTGGATCCTCTTCTCTCTGAAAGAATCATAGCTATGATCGATAAAGAGAGTTTTTCTGCTGAAAATGCACTTTATATTTTTTTTGTAGAACCATCCAATATCTTCGGAAAGATGACTGATGCTTATCTCTCAGAAAGAATAATCGATTATGAAGATGTCATCTTCAAGCTCATCAACCGGCTTACCGGTGAAAAAGACAAACTTTTTGATGCTGACTATCTAACAACTCAAAACAACTCTCAGATATTGATTATGGATGATATCTCTCCCTCTGATGTTACGAAATCATATCATAGTAATGTTACCGGGATAGCTCTTCAAAAGGGAAGTAAAACTTCACATACAGCTATTATTGCCAGAGCTCTTGGACTTCCCGTTGTTGTCGGAATTCAAGATCTGCTCGACCATTCGAGCGATAAGAACAAGGTAATTGTCGATGGCAATAAAGGGATTGTGATCATTAATCCGGAAGATAAAGTCCTGCGAGAGTATAAAACTGAGGTCAGCAAAGAGCAAGAGAGAAAGCGTGAGCTGGCAGATATAATCTCCCTTCCGACAGTATCACAAGACGGAAGAGCTGTCACACTGATGTGTAATATTGAGATTGAGCAGGAAATAGATGCTGTAATAGAGAATAATGCTGATGGTGTAGGACTCTTCCGGACAGAATTTCTTTATGTAGACCGCGATAATCTTCCCACAGAAGACGAACAGTATAAACTCTATCGTAGCATGGCAGAGAAGACAGGTAATAAGCAGTTGATTATCAGAACCTTCGACCTTGGGGGAGATAAACTGGCTAAAGCTGTTCAGACTACGCGAGAGAATAATCCTTACCTCGGCTGTAGAGGTATTCGCTTATCATTAAGATATCCTGAGATTTTTAAATCTCAGGTTAAGGCTATTTTACGGGCCAGTCATCATGGTAATGTAGCTATCATGTTCCCGATGATAACCTCAGCCGACGATATGAAGCGGGCCCTGATGCTTGTGAATGAGTGCAAAAAAGCATTAGATGAGAATCAAATCCCTTATGACCAGAATATGAAGACAGGGGTTATGATAGAGGTCCCTGCAGCGGTACTCTGTGCAGAAGAATTGGCCAGAATCAGCGATTTCTTCAGTATCGGGACTAACGATCTTGTTCAATATACTCTCGCTGCTGATAGGAATAGTGAGACTGTAGAACAGTACTATGATCCATATCATCCAGCTCTATTCAAATTAATTGCCATGACAGTGAATGCTGCCCACAGGTTTGAGAAACATATCTCTGTCTGTGGTGAAATAGCCAGCGAGGGGGAGTTTGCTATTCTACTGGTATCCCTTGGAGTCGATTCTCTCAGTATTAATCCATCAAGTTATTTGACAGTTAAGAAGCAGATCCTAGAATGTGATTGTACAGAAACTGAGAAACTTGTTAAACAGATATTCAGATTGAGTAGTGGTAACGAGGTAAGAGAATTGATCAGGGAGTATAACAGCAAAAAGATAAGGGGTAAGTATGAAAAAGATCGTTTATGATTTCAGTAATATGCTCAGATCAGATCGAATGATCAAAGGTGTATCGAATACAGATGTTTCTGAATATAGTAATGATGCAACAATAATCCATAAACAGATTCACAAGGAGCGAGAAGCAGGCAGACTTGGTTTCTATGACCTTCCTGATCAGAACATCGATCATATTCTTAAAACCGCTGATGAATTAAGAGAACGTTTCGATAATTTCATTGTCCTTGGAATCGGTGGCTCTGCTCTGGGAAACAGAGCACTTTATTCTGCTCTGAAAACCAGCCGGGATTTGGACAAGAATGTCGTCGTTCTGGATAATGTCGATCCCCATCTTCTTTATCAAACCATCAATACCATTGATTTAAGCAGATCTGTTTTTAATATAATTACCAAATCAGGTACTACTTCCGAGACTATGGCAGTGTTTCTCATCTGCCTTGATATCATTAAAAGCCATTTCCCGGACGATTATAAAGAACGAATCATATTAACTACTGACCGAGAAAAGGGATTCCTGAGAGAGATGGTTAATCGTGACGGATATATAAGTTTTGAAGTACCGGATAATATAGGAGGAAGATTCTCGGTCCTCAGTCCGGTAGGATTACTCTCTTCAGCCTTCGCAGGTATTGATATCAGGGAACTGCTCAAGGGTGCAGCTGCAATGAGACGACATTGTGAAGAACCACATCTCTTCAGTAATGCAGCATATTTAAACGGACTACTACATTATATCTACTATAAAAAAGGGATGAATATCTCTGTTATGATGTTCTATTCCAATGATTTATACGACCTTGCCGACTGGTACAGGCAGCTCTGGGCAGAAAGCCTGGGAAAGAGATTGGATAATGCAGGCAAAGAAGTTATGGTTGGACAGACTCCGATAAAATCTTTAGGCACTACTGATCAGCACTCTCAGATTCAACTCTACATAGAAGGGCCAGAAGATAAAATCATTACCTTTCTTGAGGTTCTGGAGTTTGATTATGATTATACTATTCCCCCTCTCTTTCCAGAAGAAGAAACTCTTGACTATCTAAATAACAAAACACTCACCAGTCTTCTTAACACAGAGAAACTGGCAACCGAGGTAGCACTGTATGAAGCGGGTAGGCCTAATTGTTCGATAATTCTACCTGCCCTGAGAGAATATCATCTCGGTGAATTCATCTTTATGTATGAAGTGCAGACACTCTTTACCGGTTATCTATTCAAAATCAATCCACTCGATCAGCCCGGTGTTGAAGCAGGAAAGAAAGCAACTATGGCATTGATGGGAAAAGAATCTTTTGAAGAACTGAGAATGAAGATAGAGAGATTAATCGAAGACAAGAAACAATTGGGAGCTCGTATATGACAAATCTGGATGATACCAGGAATTATGCTATAGACCGTGAGGAGATGTATTATAAGATAATACATCTCCCGGACAATATTAGAACCGCTTACTTCTCACCAGTGATACATGTTCCGGAACGGCTCAACCTGATAAACAACAAATTCGCTATTACTAAAAAGATTCAAAGAGTTATTATTGCTGGAATGGGTGGATCTGCTATCTCAGGTGATATCTTCAGAACTGCCTATTCTCAACATATTCCAATCGAAGTTTACAAAGATTACCGAATACCTGCCATCTCCAATCACGATCTCCTGATTATCTGTTCTTATTCCGGGAATACAGAAGAAGCTCTCAGTAGTATGGAACAGGGTTCTGATCAAGCAGCTTTCACTGTTGGTATAACATCCAATGGTTTACTTAAAAAAAGATTGGATGGCAAACATGTATGGGTTGAACTACCAGCTGGCTATCCTCCCCGTGCCGCTATTGGGCTTCTCTTTTTCTCACTACTGCAAATTGTTGAAAAATTCAGTCTCATACCTCGGAGAGAAGGTGATGTTCGGAGTACTATATCGTCTTTGATGCTGAAAGCCGGAGCCGTTGCCGGTAATGTTATGACCGAGTTTAATATAACTAAACAGGCTGCTAATTCGATAAATAATAAAATACCAGTAATTTACGCCAGTAATACTTCACTGGCACCAATAGCTTATCGGTGGAAATGTCAGATCAATGAGAATGCTAAATATCCGGCTTTTTACCATGTATTGCCGGAAATGAACCATAATGAGATTGAAGCCTGGGAGAATAAACAGTTCAGCAAGTTCTTCATTCCTATCTTCCTTTCTCACATAGAAGAGGAATTTAATTACAGAAAAAGAATCAAATTCCTCCGTGACCTCTTTAACAAAGAGAATATAACATACCTTGATTACTATTCAGAAGGTAACAGTTACCTGGAGAGAGCTTTCTCTCTTATCTATCTTGGTGATATGATAAGCTACTATTTAGCTGTCTTGAGAGGAGTAGATCCGACCACAATTGATTACATCAATAAACTTAAAGAAGCTATAACCTGAAGATGAAAGGTAAGAGATAATCGGTATTCAGTAAGCGTCTCTACCTCTAAACCAAGTAAAAAAGTATCAAATCAGATATGCTTGATAATATTAAGCACCCCTATCAGGATAAGAATTATCCCTCCTAAAGCAGCTATTTTATTTTCATATAGTGAACCAAACCGGTCACCAATAAAGATGCCTGCCAGTGCTGCTGAAAAAGTGACGGCACCTAACAAGAGCAGTGGTAACAAGATTCTGTACTGTAACAATGAAAAGCTGATTCCAACTGATAGAGCATCAATACTTGTAGCAAATGCCAGTCCGAGAATAACGAGAAAGCCCAGGGGCGGTTTATCTGACTCCTCCTTCATAATTATCGATTCGTATATCATTTTACAACCTACCAGAGTCAGTAATCCAAAAGCAATCCAGTGAGCATAATTGTTAACAACCTGGTGCAAGGTTATCCCTGTCAACCATCCGACTAAAAGCATCAGAGCCTGAAATAATCCGAAGAATAGTGAGAATTTGAAGGCATAATGGAGGTTAAGGACTTTTAGCGTTGCTCCACTTGTCAGGGAGACAGCAAACGTATCCATAGATAAACTCAGTGATATCAGAAAGTATGTGAAAAAACTCAGAACTTACCTCAATACATAGTCATAAGAAGAGAACACTATACGGTTAAGACTGTTTTATCCTGTTTCACATAAAATTTGACAGAAATTCTCTCAGCTAAGGAAAAATTTGCTCTATCTATATTAATAGCCTCTATCTCCTGTCAGAAATCCTCTCCAGTTCCTGACGGAGTTCTTCGGTCAGGGTTGATGCATCGTCACGACGCCAGCGATCATCAATTCGGGTCTCTAAGGGTGAGTTCTTTTCGATATAGTCAACAATAGCATCACGCAGATTTGTCTCATATCTGATGATCTGTGATTCAGGAATTCGGGTTAATAATGTCAAGCCAGCATTCCCTTCCACAAGAAAATCACTCGTAGCTATACGGTATATCTTATCCGCCTGCCACGGTTCTCCGCCAACAAGAAGTTTGGTTACCCTGTCAAAATCATCTCTCTGCCTGTTAAATACCATTGTGATTCCAGAAACATATAGGCCTGCCCTGGTTCCGGCTACTCGAGTTTCGAGTATATTCTTTAGGGTTACTCCGTCAACCTCCAGCACCGTCAGCATATTATCAAAAGGCATTATATTATATATGTCGCGATAAGTAATAGCGCCTTGTGTAATCTCTCCTCTAATACCACCGAGATTAACAAAGGAGAAATCAGCATCGGCAAATTCTCTTATAGCATCACAAACCATGTTTCCTATTCGATTCTGGGCATCGACACCACTCCGGGAGAGATAAACGTTGGTAATACCAATGACATCATCCATCCCCTCTTCAGCAATAGCTGTTTGACGGGCTATCTCAGCTCCAACCTCAGGATCGGGAATCCATTCTTCCTCAAACGTTGTAATCAAGACTCCACCGTATTTCGAAGGGACCTCATAGCCAGCAATGGTTTTCGTATCTTTGTCGATTCTAAACATTACATGTCCGATAGAACTGCCATAAGCCCAACCCTGAAAAACCAGAGTATGAGTAACCGGATCAACCCACGGTTCTTCAAATCCACGATGCATATGCCCACCAAAAAAGACGTCGATTCCTTCGATTTCATGCGCTAATTCCTGGGCATCGTAGCCCCATCTTCTCTCTCTGTCTGGATCAGCCCCTTCACCATACCGTTCTTCAAAACCTTCCAGAGGCTCATATGGTAAACCCATATGACCTAAAACCATAACGATATCAGCACCCTTGGCTCTAACTTCTTCTATGTAACCAGGTAATACATCTTCAGGTGGTAAGAACTCTACATCTTTGATATGTTCTGGAAAGCTCATCATCGCTGTATCGGAAGTAGTAAGGCCAATTAGTGCTATCTTAACGCCCATCTTATCAATTATATCATACGGTTTAGCATATGGAACTATCTTGTTTGTCCCTTTGCGAACTACATTAGCGGTTAATGTAGTGAACTCCGCATCTTTTAGAAGTTCGATCAAATGTTCTTCACCAAGATCATACTCATAATTACCTATTATCATATAGTCATATTCGATCATATTAAGGTAATCAAGAATTGCCCGTCCTTCGGTCTTTGTTCCAAGGGGGCGTCCCATAAAGAAATCACCCATATCGAGAAGGAGATTGTCTCTAGTCTTACCATCACTATTTTCTCTAACCATATTGATATATGCGGCATGTGACCCTCCACCTCCAAGAATCGGTGGAAAATCAGGATTGATAAAAGTAGCTTCCACTCGATCCATACCACCATGAATATCATTTGTAAACATGATATCGAGAATCAGTTCTTCTCCTGTCAGATTAAAAATTGCGATCAATCCGACAATAATTAAACCTATAATCTTTTTCATAGCTCTTACCATCTAAAAGTTAAGGAACTCTTCAACCTGATGTAATACTCCCTCACTGTGTCAGGATCTAGCCTGTCTTCAGGCCTGTAAGTTCCTGACCATAATCCTTGATGATCATAAAATCCATCGGGAAAGAGATCCATGGTTTCATATTTACGATGGGAAAACTCTCCCGATAGATCGAGAAAAAAGTTCCCATATACCCTGAACCCGGTCCCGGCAGTAATTGTCGGTATATTTACAGGACCAGGTATTGATGACCCATCCTCTTTAACGGAAAGGTTGGGACTTGTTACATAATTGAACCCCAGTCTTAAGGCTGGTGCATGAGGGAATATATGCTCAACACCAAAATAATAATTGGTTACATTATCGTAAAAATCCGATATATCAGACCACTGAACGAACTCAACATCACAGTGGAAAGTAGTCCTCAATGCATTACGAGGCCTATATTGAACTCCCAATCTGATAATAGAGGGATAATCAAAATCTTCATTCTCTTCAGTTAGTGAACTATCAACTTCCATTGTAAAACCGGGATTAAACATCAGGCCTGCACTTACTCTCTCCGAAATATCTGTCTTTAAACCTAGAGAGAAACTTAAAGCAGACAAGTCTCTATCTGTTCTTATTTGCTCAAGATCATCAAGAACTGCTACGTCTTTGGCAAATTCCGACCATATAATCTTTCGTTCCAGCTTATGATCACCTGATAGCAGATTTAAATTCAAACCTATAGCAGAATTACTGAACCACAGCTCGTCACGATGATAAGTCATAGCTGTAGTAATACCGATTGAGTAGATATCACCATCACTCTCCAGATAATTCATTGCAATGATTGGAGGATAGTTATCATGATCAGAACCCTCATTGTTCCTAACCTGCTCTTCATAGCAGGCATTGAAATTAGCAAAAGGTTTGTAATCCAAAGCTGCCGCAAGTGACAGGTTATCAAATTTGATCTTATATGAAACAGCAAACGCAATATCGGTAAAGAAGTTGGTATTACTGGCATAAGTCGCATCATCAACATAGCTGTCGAAGAAGTTATACATTGGCATAGAACGATTCTCTTCCAGTTGTGTCACATCGAGTAGAACTTGAGCTCCCCAGCCATCGTTCAGAAATCCAGTGTTGGCTGGATTAAGCATGTTATCAAATATATTGTAGCCTCCTGCTGTCCCGGTTCCTCCCATACCTGCGCTCCGTGCATCAAGATGGGATATGCGTTTTCCTATCCCCAACTCATAGTTCTCATACAGAGAATATGAGAATAGATGCCCTACCAAACAAACCAATATTATGCTCAAATATATATTTTTCATCTATCCCCCTTTTTAAAACTTCCAATCTAATTGTAATCTGATACTGTTTACCTGTTTCCAGACAGTAGTATAGTTTTCATTAATATCCTCTATCGGGTCATTCCACCAGGCCCGGAAATCGAGATCAACAGTTTTATAACGCTTGATTCTGTATTTCAAAGTCAGATAAAGATTTCTGGAGATTCTGTCATAAAATGTTAGCCAGTATTTCATACCCTGCATACCCATGAAGTCTATCTCCATGTCTTCCCAATCCCAATGACTGATCCCACTACCATCCCAGAATACAAATGATCCCTGGATCTTCATGTTCTCATTGAAATTATGGATATAATCGACTCCGATATAATCACCATGGATCAGGTTAGTTCCCTGAGCCAGATCGTGCTCGCCAGGTATGGGATGATTGGCCAGGTACGTGTAAGGTGGCATCCAGACTCTGTTGTACCGGTATTCGAGATGTATCCTGTCTCGATTAGAGAGATTAGCTCTGATAAAGGCTGTGGTCTCGTCTGTTTTTGATACACCTCTATCGGCATCATCCTGATACCGGTTAATCTGGTGTTTATATCTAAGCCTTGTCTGCAATCTATGAATAGGTCTGTATTCTAACTCACCTTGCATTCTTATACTCTTTCTGGAGTCTGCCTTTCGCTCCCAGAAATCAACATAAGCTCTGGTAATTGTCAGATTATTGTGAAATCTGTATCTTGTTTCGAGATAAACCCCTTCTTCCGCCTGTGCTTGCGCAGAGTTGAGATATAGATCATTCACCAGAGGATTTACTACAGTGTGTGGGTTATTATCCATAATTGAATTTCTGAATTTTGGGTGTTCAGAAAAACCTCTGGAATAAGGATTGTCGAAATCGAGATCATAATTTCTGTATAGATCTATCAGGTAAAGGTTTTCGAACTGAGTATAGGAACTCAAGACCAGAGCTTTGGGATCGTCACCAAGTTTAAGTTCGTTACCGGTAACAGACATCTCAGCATACTCACCCTGAATCGAGGTATTACCGATTACTGTTCGCCAGTTCAAACCCAATACTCGACGATAATCTCTTTCATACTGATCTGTCTTTGTTTCATAGAGAGCAGCTATTTCACTATCGATGAGTTTAAATTTCCCATCATTATAATCAGGTTCCCTGACCAAGACATGCATCAATGAATGATTAGGATAAGAAGGGAAAGCGGGATTATCTGGAACAAGGACAAAATCCTTATCATAAATTGCTTCATAACCTGAGATTCCGATATGGGTACCGACTAACGGTGAAAAGGCGATATTACCACCGAAAAGCTTCTCTTGAACATAATCCTTACGAGGTGCTAACCAGAGACGACGCAATAGATTACTATTCTCAAAGAAATACTGCTCAGCTTCGTAAAGTTCATCATTATCGAACCGGTTGGTCATTGTTATGTAGGAGAATACTTCATCGGTCGGATTGCCATCGCTATCGAGATGGACGAGCGCATCTTTATTGTCAACTGAGCCGTACATTGCTACTTCAATCATCGGTCTCTTCAATTCAAATGCCAGACCCCTGAGAGCGTATTGTTGAGTAGTAGAAACATCTCCTATTATCCCGGTAAGGCGTTTGGAAAAACCATAACCGGTCTTGCGGGAACTATAAAAGTCGGTATTTTCCATCACCAGCCCTTCACCAAATGTAGCTCTGTAGTTCCCAAGATATAACTTGAAAGAGTTGTCTCCCCATAACTCAAAATAATCTTCATAACCCACGAACAATTTCCCATCATCCCAGATATCACCGAAATCGGCGTCAAAAAAAGATGGTTCTCCTTTTCTTGTCGTATATGAAAGTCCGGCTTTGAAACGATTATCGTAACGAACACGGAGTTTATTGCTGACTTCTGCTGTATGTCTTCCCAGATTGAAATAACCCCAATAACTGAGATCTCTTCTGGCAGGACCGTCTCGCTCAATAATTAGCTCTTTTAACATCTCCTCTGTCTCATCGAAATACTCTCTGTCATTATATCTTAGTTGATAATCGAAAAAGAGTCGGCCTTCCTGAGCCTCATCCTCGTCATAATAAATATAATGTTGAAGATTACTCGCACCATAATACGAAATCCCCATTGTGTTCCGCAAATCACGATAATCTGTGATCGTCTCTCCCAATTCTCGGCGACGAATAATTGCAGCTGCATCTAATGGTGAGACATTGGGCATATTTAAGATATCCGAATACGTCAAACGATTGATGTTTTGTGGGGTCATCAAATAATCTTCCCAGAAATCGGCCAAACCCTCCTGTTCCCCTTCATAACTACCGTAACGCTCAATCAGATACCCGATCTCTTCACGTCGCTGTGCTGCCTCATCAAGATCATCATAGTAAGAAATCATTACCAGAGGCCTAAGCCTCAGCATAGTTTCCTGATCTATTGAAGCTATGTTACGTAAGTCATAAATCGAACGGAAAAAAGAGATATAGACACGATAATCATAAATATCTTCTGCCTGTTCATCAGTAATCGGAAGTGTCTTTATCTCCTCAAGAGTGGCCGTATTCAAATCAATCTTATCCCACTGCCCGAATAATAATAAAGAAGTGGTAAGCAGTAGAATTAAAAGAAGAAATCTCTTCATAGCTACTCCGGTTTTTGGTATGTTTTGATACTATTAATTAGATTTTCCATCTATCTCTCTCTTTAAAAGTTTATCGTCAATCTAGTGTAAACTATTTTATCCTCTACTATATTGTAAAGCTTTTTCTCCCCTCTACTACTCTGTCCTAGGAAAGACAATTCCATGACCAATTATGGCTCACTTTAACCCAACTGAGTCATTTATGGTACAACAAGCAAAAAACCTATTTAAATATGAAATCAAGCCCGATGACAACATGAATAAATATGTTTAAACAGTTCAGTTCAGAACCCGTTATTGATCGGTATTAGTTTACAGTAAAAGAGAAAAGACAAAAATCCTTTGACAAATCAGTTATATTAGTGAGATTAGCCTTAAAAAACTTCTGGAGGAAAAATGGACGATCAAGTAACTGCTACCAAGAAGAGAAAGTTCACTCTCATTGAGTTACTGATGATTCTTATGCTGGTAGGTATCATATTTACTTTGGTTATCCCGATGGTAGAAGATCGGCGAAATAATGAACGTGTTATCGAGGCTATCAGGGATGTAACAATAATCAGAGAAGCTAATCAGAGATTCAGAGAGGGACCTGGCGAAGGTTTCTATGCCTTCGATATCAGTCAATTGAATGTAGATGAATTACTTGATATGAACTATTTTACCTATACCTTAACCGATACTGCAATCATTGCAACTTCTACCGAGAATTACAGTGTGGAAGGGGCTCAGTTATATTACGATTTAGTATACAGACAGTGGCGGGTAAAGGATAATGAGCTCTCCCGAGATGCCATAGATCCCAATTGGCTACCTTAATAAAGAGAGTCTTAACGAGGGGTGGCAGTTTTATGTAGAACTATCACCCCTCTTTTTTTATTTATATTACCGATTAAATCCTATTCTGGATTCTCTCGACAACTCATCAGTAGATTCATAAAGTGCTCTGATTCGGAAGAATTTTCTCTCAGAATCTGGAGTAATTGTAAACTGATATCCAGTATCAGTTGTAGTATTCAAACGCTCCCAGAACTCAGATTCGATTTCATCCCCAGCATAGATTGAATAACCAACAGCTCCTGGAGATTCTTCCCATTGAATGGTAATTTCAGTATTCATTCGTGAGATCGTAACATTTGTAGGAGCGTACATTACTATGTAATATTCTTCTCCGACAGGACTGGCAATCCATCCATCCCTGTATGCTTTCGCCTTGAGAAGCGCAACTTCAGTAATCGGAATAGGTTCCGTATAGAGTGGAGAACTCTGGTCAGGTTCACTCCCGTCTGTTGTATAATGAATATCAGTATCACCTAATGAGGCACTTAAGGTCACAAACAGTGCTTCATTAAAGTATCCCCCTTCTGGATCGAAGTTTGGAGCAGTTAAGGTCTCGCCAAGCTCGATATAAGCAATATTTGAGGCTACTGATTCAACATCTGGATAGACTGCAGTAACAAAGTAAAAATAGTCATCTGCGATCGATAATTCATAATCAGTATACTCAGTGTTATCAACGAGTTCCTGATTTATCTTCGTTCCATTTCGGTAAACGTTGTAACCAAGCAGTGTCCTGTTGTTCATATCTGGTAAACGGCTCAAGGCAGGATTATCTGGATTATCTTTAGTTCTGCCGTCAAACAGAATCCGGCTTTCAGTCGGGGGGTCCCAATCAAGGAATATATGATCATTGTTGAATTCTAATGTAAGATTTTGTGGTCTTATAGTAACATTCCCGGATGAGACTCCACTAAAGACAATCTGAGCTTGTGGCTTATTTGTTGATGTGGTACTTGTTACAGCGTTCGTTTGATCTGAACTATCACTGCGAGAATAGCGAAAACCGTTGGTCACTGTATAAATCCTCTGTTGTCCAGAGCTACTCCAGCTTGAAACAAGAGCAAAAGCAGTATCAATCAGGATATTATCAACCCCGTTCCATTGAAATGGGGTATCGAGAGTAAGCATATCCCAACCGCCAGACTGAGGCATGTAGCTTTGATTCTGATAAACAGTTTCAAAGGGGCCATTGTCATGACTGGCAGCATTTTCGGCTGTTGTATGTTTCATTCTAATAATAAAACTCGGTAGGGCAAGATTTGGTGATGAAGTAACATAGAAACCGAATTCAGTGACGTTGCCAGAATCTGTCATTCCAACTGCATAGAGTTCATCGGCTGTATAAACCATTTGTCCCCGTAAACTCTTATAATAGATGTTAATTGGATTTGCTGCTGTTCCCGAGTTTGTAGCAGTACCCGACCCGAGTTGGACAGTCATGTCGCCACCTACTATAAAATCAAAACTACCTGTAGTATTATAACTTCCAGAATCTAATGTGTAGTCAACTGAGAAAGACGATCCATATGTAATACTATCAGCAATCTCCAGAACTAATGAGGGATACATAACTTCATCAGGTAGCAATGAAGATCTTTCATCATGTTCAACAGAAATGATTGTTACTTCCGGATGATTGACAACGAAATCTATATCTACTGTCTGAGAAGTCGCATTACCTACATTATGTAATGGAAAACTGAAAGTGATTAATTCACCGGGATCGATAATGCCATCATTATTTCCTCCCGGTATTAAGTCATATATAAATGGTGACTCGATATCAAACTCGGGAGCTTCAATGGTGACCCGGACATTATGTTCCCACAACATTCCCTCTGTTGTTTCAATACTGAAGATAACAATAGCCTGATGTTGGTCGGGCACATTGTCTGCAACTGAAATGCTAAAGGCACTATCAATAGTTACAATGTCCCCTGTACCCATATATCCGAACTCAGCAGTATTAACTAAAACATTAATATATTGATCATTAGTAGCGATAGTAGCAGTCACAACTCCAGCAGCTTCTCCACCAATGTTATTAAGGGTGACATTCATAGATACTGTTTCTCCGAATTGAGGAAGATAGGACGCCCCGCCAGTATAGCTTATCTCATCAACTGTTACATAAGCATTATCTAAATCAATTGATCCGGCTGTAAACAGGATAGCTGACTCATCAGTCAATGGCTGTGCTGCTGTGGGATATTGATTGGCGAATGTATAAGTCAGCCCAATATTCTCTGTATGATCGGCTATGCCAACAGTACAGTAATTACCCCATTCAGGAGAACCAAAATTATTAAGATTATTAAAAACCTTATACTGAATCTTGATATTACCATCCCCGGTAGATGTATAATAAGAAGAGGGATCATAGAGAATAATCTGAAAAGTCTCCTCAGCATAACTGACTCGATTACCTGCATTTTGCCACTGTATTATAAATATATCCTGATTCTGATCATAATAGGTATAGACGTCACCATTGCTCAGTGACAGGTTGTCCCAAAAAGCAGCTACTATGGGAGCAGGCCCCATTGGGCCCGGGAGATAATAATTCCTAAAAGTTGTCTGCTCGGTAGCACCAAAACTAATCCAGCCATTGGCACAGATACTTACCAGATCATATTCGACTCCATAGAATTGAAACGTAAAGGGTAGATCCATAACTATCACCTGATGCAGATTAAAATGATCAGATTGCAGACCAGTATTAACGCCATTACCACCCAAAGTAGGAGCAATTTCAATCCATTCATAATTTGGAGCTTCCAGATAGTCAGTGTCGTCATCATCATAACAGCGATAGCCATATAGATCAGGTCCAAGTGGGTCAGTGACTGAAACAGTGCCAACAGTCAATTGAAGTGGTAGAGTCTGTTCAAAGCCGGAAGCATTATAAAGATGTAACTCCAGTTCATAGATCGTTCCAGGTATGACAGTCCCTGAAAGAGATAACACAAAACTGTTGGAGTTATTGGTTCCCTGGCCACCGGAATTGATATAACCGAAATAGGCTTCATCATCCAGGATAGACAGCCCATAACCACCTCCACTGAGTGATCCGAATAGACTACTTATATTTGCCATACCATTGTTTTGAAGGGTAATATACATCTCTGCAGTTTGTGTGGGTTCGATAGTAAGGCCGGAACTGAATGTTAATTCTACCGGTTCCAGATGAGCGTTATTAACTGTTATCGCAAATCTCCCGGTCCAGTGATTGAAATAACTCTCATTTATCGTCAGATCAAAAAAAACTTTATAACCTGACGGTATATCAGATGATATAGTAATCTGATACTCAGAATTACTGTCGGTTATTCCTCCAGCAGAAATGTCTGGATAGGTTGAATAATCTTGATTAATTGTTATGTACTCGCTCTCTGTAGCAAGAGTGGCATTAAGGTTATTCGTCGTCCAGTCCAGATAGTTCTTCAATGCTAAAAAAAAACCGATACTGTTTCCAGCATTCACTACTCCGTTCACTGTTACGTTATGTAAACCTACAGAGTTCCCCTCCTGTATTTCGAAACTACCAATATGGGGAATATAATCTGATTTAGTAACCGTTAGATTTACTGACCCAATTGTATCAGAGTCGAAGAAATGAGTGATATGACCGTTCTGGTCAGTGTAATCTGTAACAAAAAGTGTCTCGTCATTACCTTCAACCTGCCTTAATGTAACCCAGACGTTTTCTATCGGTTGATTGTATTCATCAGTTACACTTATGTCTATGAAGTTTGCACCTGAAATCAGTGATTCTTCATATGTGACATTTAGAGTTTTCGGTGTCTCAACCCAGATATCCATGGAAGGATCACCCATAAGACTTGCTTTGTGAGTATGATAAGGAACCTCATTCGGATGAACGGTATCCCAGGTCTCGTGCAAGAAAATCTTGCCACGCACAAGCGTTTCACCCATAGTTCTAATCCCCTCATTAAAGATCCCGTAAAAAAAGGAACCAACGTAAGCATTATTAAATGCAGTTTTAGTTGAAGCAGTATTCATCCCTATTGCCGATACTGCACCTTTAGGATTTATCGGTGTCCCCATATTAACTATTTTCTCTGCTTTAGAGTTATTGTCGAAATATAGTGTACTGCATGTCATGAAGAAGCAGTTGGGCATCATTTTCCCATTTATTATAGTCTCTGAAGGAGACCAGCCTGCCATGCCAATATATCCTCTAAATGGGAAAAAACTAATCCCCTGGTCAAAGGCATTGTTGATTATCGTAGAGGCAGAGCCATAATAATGCTCAGTAAATTGATAGCTCTCATTGTGTTGTAACATCAGTTCTTTAACGTATCTGATAGTAATTCTGGGAGATTCACCCGAAGATGTAGTCCCATCTCCCACCAGCAGAGCATGCTCATACCAGTCAGTATTTTCCAGATAAGGAACCTTCTCATAGTTGAGGATCTTATTCCAGATAGTCTGAAGTTGTTCCGCATCAGCAATGGGGAATCTGCCAATAAAAACATCAGGAAGATCATCGTTTCCATCAAGTAAACTATATATATGATCTCCAGTAGCACCGTATCCAGAAAAAGTTGGAATATAGAAACTACCTGAACTACTCCCACCACCAATAAGGACAACATATTCCGGAGGATGCTCCCAGCTATTGTAAGCATTCTGTATGTAGTTCTTAATAGCAGTACTGGAAGTCAGAGTTGCAGTACTGGCTGTATTTATTTCGAAACCCTTATCACGTTTCCAGTTTATAAATTGCTCGATTGTAGGATCTAAAAGTGAGCTGTGATGTCTTATCACCAGAATACTCCTTGGTTGATACTCAAGATCAGTATTGCGAAACTGGTCATAGTTGAGAAAAGTTCCCTGATAGATACTTTCAAAACTGCGAGAGAGTTTACGGGAACTTCTATTCAACTCATTAACACCTAATACAGCAGGTTCATAACTCACTCTGAGTTTAATCTTGTTATGAATAGCCAATTCTTGCCTGGCAGGATTATAAGTGAAGGGGAAAACAGCCAGTGAAACTGATCTGTAATCTCGCAAAACTGCAGGAGAACCAATATCACAGATCTTATCGGGATATTGTTTATCTTCTTTGTAGAAATCCTGATTATATAAAAACCCTGTCTCTTCAGAGATTACCAAATCAAATCCTTGCGATGGATAAAGGGTAAAATCCTCTTCAAGTTTAGTTTCACTAATACTGATTACTTCGACAGAAATATCTCCCCTATCGGGGATTACCAGCATGGTGCTGAAAAAGGGGATTTCCGGAAGTCCTTCTTCAAAGATATAACCAGCCTCAGGGTGATATATCCTCGAAAATTCGATTCCTTCAACCCTGTTTAAAATGATTTCATAATCACTCAGGTTAAATTCCACTTCAGTAAAATCGTTCCCTTTAGCAGTGACACTAAAAGAAGATGATAATGCATTAGATATACTGATGAAGCAAAAAAGAAATAGAAGAACATAAATCGGCTTAAATAGGGGTTTGGCAAACATAAATTGGTTCCTCACTATTATAGATTGTAAAGACAAAAGTCAAAATATGAATAAGCAATTTGAATTCCAAAAAAAGGGGATGGTAAAACCACCCCCTCATACTTAAGTATGTTATGCAGGATTATTCTTCTGAAATTCCTTCATAAACTCAGCAAGCTTTTTTGCACCTTCCATCGGGAAAGCATTATAGATTGAAGCACGGCAACCACCAACACTACGATGACCTTTCAAGCCGCTCATCATGTTATTAGCTGCTTCTGAGATGAACTTAGCTTCCAGATCTTCTGTTGGCAACCTGAAGGTAATGTTCATAAGAGAACGGTCCTCTTTTTCTACTGTTCCTATGTAATATCCATCGGAATTATCAATAACATCATAGATATAGGCAGCTTTCTCTTCGTTAATTTTTGCTATAGCTTCCAGTCCACCCTTGTTTTCAATCCACTTCATTACCAGTCCAACAATATATATCGGGAAGGTCGGTGGCGTGTTGAACATCGAATCTTTCTCTATATGTGTTTTATAGCTTAGCATTGTAGGCAAGTCAGGCTGCAGTCTGTTGATAATATCTTTACGGATAAGCACCATCGTTACTCCAGCAGGTCCGATATTTTTCTGAGCACCGGCATAAATCAGAGCGAACTTCTTCACATCAATCGGTTTGCTCATGATATCTGAAGACATATCAGCAAAGAGCGGAACGTCAGCTGGAACTTCTGGGACCGTTTTAAACTGTGTCCCGTAAATAGTATTATTAGTGGTCATATGTAAAAAGGCGGGGTTGGGAGATAAGTTAAGATCTTTCGGGATATAGTTGAAATTCTTATCATCCGATGTTGCAGCAACGTGAGCCTTTTTCCCAGCTTTCTTGGCTTCAGTATAAGCTTTCTTCGCCCAACTGCCAGTCAAGATATAATTGGCCTCTTTTTCGTCGGAACAGAAATTGAGTGCCGTCATCAGAAACTGGGTAGAAGCTCCGCCACCTAGAAATAGAACCTCATAATCCTCTTCCAGGCCAAAGACTCTTTTAACTCTGGCAACTGTATCGTTAAAAATCGCCTGATAGTCTTTCGAACGGTGGCTCATCTCCATTACCGACATACCCTTCCCCTTATAATTGAGAAGATCTTCTCTTACTTCCAGCAGCACATCTTCCGGTAGGACTGCCGGGCCGGCACTGAAATTAAACACTCTGTTTTCCATTTATACCTCCTAAGTATATTTTTTGTCAGCGTAAAAAAAGCAATCTTCAAGGCAAGCTTTTTATTTAGCTTTAGAGAATGAAAATCATACTTACGACAATAAATACGATCAGTAGTAGAGGGAATGTTTTTTTAAATACCATCCAGTAACCTGTCTGGAAATATTCTGTGGTAAAGGCAAGACAGGGATGGAGGGGTGATATCAGGTAACCTGCAAAGAGCGAAAAATAAACGAATCGGAAAAGGCTCGGACTGAAGTTGCTGATTGCATAAACGGTGAAGATGAACGGATAGATAATCGAGAGTGAGATTTCTATCCTTCCACTTAAGAAAGTTAAGACAAAAGCCATGATTCCAACAAAATAGAGTGGTGGATGAAAACCTGAAAAGAGCAGTTCCAGATTCTCATAACTCCGCACCATGTTGAGAAAGAGCAGGAGAAAAAGAAACAACAGAGAAAACTGATCGAACTTGCTCTTTTTCAATATCTGTATGAATCTCACAAGATTGAGTCGGTTGCTGATTATAGCTATAATGATACTGACAAGCATGGAGATAAAGAAAGAGAGTTGTTCGAAATGGCTCAGAATTGTAGTACTGAGGGTAATGTGGAGAATTGGGGCTGAGAGGAAAATCAGGAGGGTCCTTACCGTTCTATTGATTGACAATCTACCCATTTCTTCCTCTGTATCTTCTTCTCGTTTCAATCCCTTTATCAGAAACAAATATCCTACCACAAACATAATTACAGCAACAGGTGACATGGAGAGAATAGCTTGTGCTATCGACAGACCGGCTAATTGTGCTGCAATAATTATCGAACTGCTTAACGGATAGACAATAACGAGCAGATGTCGGAACCAGAGATTTATCGCCACATACCGAGCTCCGGAGATATCACTGTCAACACCCTTTATCAGAGGACAGGAGAGCAAAGCTCCTCCCGGTATTGGCAGAAGGCCGAAGAGGAGTGGAGTAAGCATAAGGTAGATTTTCTTTCTCTTTTTCAGTCTTTGGAGCAATTCGGCCAGATGAACCGAGTCGCGCATTATCATACCCAGTACAGGTATTAATCCGACACCAATTACTAAAAGCCAGTTTGGAATTGATGAGAAGGTCTGAAAACAGAGGACAAAAAACTCCCGTAGTTCATAATTAAAGAGCCCGAAGATAACACCTGCAGCAAGTACACCCAGCCACAACCTGTAGCGGGAGAGGAAAAGCATTAGTCCAAAGGCCAGGACAAGACTAAGGGCAATCCGGATCATATAAGCAACCAGATTTTACGGGTGCGGGGTCCATCAAATTCACAAAAGTAAATGCTTTGCCAGGTTCCCAGGAGTAACTTACCATCCTCTATGCCAACACTTACCGTTATACCTGTTACTAAACTCTTGATGTGAGCAGACGAATTACCCTCAAGATGTTTATAATTCAAGTTTTCAGGTACAGTTCTATTAAGCCACATATCGAAATCCTTTACAACATCAGGATCTGCCCCCTCATTAATCATTACCCCTGCAGTTGTGTGTGGTATGTAGATATTGACAACACCCTCTCTGATATTTAATTTTTTAATAATGCTTTCTACTCCGGCAGTAATATCAATGAAATCACATCTGCTGGATGATCTAATCTCTATGACCTTCTTCATCGGCCCAACCTCCTGTAAAGCTATCAATTTGCCGCTCATAGTCAATATCTCTCTCTCAGGTGTCAATATGTTTTCACTGAGACAGATAAGTTTTCTCTCGCCGTTCAATTTAACCGATGAAACCGAGCAGATTGTTGATATAGCCATATGCCCGGTATTACTGAAAATCTCACATCCCCCCGAAATTTTGTTTAAGTATATCTTGAAAGCCTTTACTGATCGGGTTATCGTTATCATGATCAACGTGAAAATGTTGATTACCAGTTTCGTGTATAGATAGCAGAAACTACCCCGAGTTAGATATATTGATAATTGGTTAGTTACTATAGAGATAAGCTCTGCCGCTAAATAGATAATTATGATAAACGTTAATAAAGATGAGTAAATATTATGTTTTTACTTCACAAAAAGAATGGCTCCTATTATCTGCTCGTTAAAACAGAAAAGGAGCCACACATGACTAATGCGACTCAAACCAAAACCAAAGAAATCTTGCAAGTAAAATTTTTAAGATATTTCAGAAGATACCGCGAAATACTGACTGTTCCTGAATATAAATTTCTTGAAACTATTTGCTTAGGTATTCTAAAGAGTTGTTCTGTGATTAATCATCGAATTGCTCAAAAGCTTTGTGAACCCATCACAGTAAAGAAGACCTGTGAACGCTTTACCAGACATTTGAACAAGGAGAACTTATCTAATATTCTTCAGGAAACAACAATGAAGAAACAGTGTCGGGGGATCGATAACGATACAGGTATTATAATAGATGACAGCGATATTATCAAAAGTAAGGCAAAGAAGATGGAAGGATTAAAGAAAGCAAGAGACGGCAGTACAGGCCGGTATGATCAATCCGGTTATAATCTTTTGAATATAATAGCCTTTAAGAATAACGGGGAAGGATATGAGATCAAGCCAATAAGTTCTGATTTAATAGCCCGTGATCTTGAAATGGACAGTATCTCTCAAATATTGGGAGATAGATTGGTAGACATAGCCATCACTGTTAATGGGAAAGGAGTACATATAGGTGACAGGGGATTAGATACTAGAAAGTTCTTCTCTTTTTTAAAACAACACGGACTAGATTTTATTGTCAGATTAACCGGCAAACGAAGTTTAATAGTTAATGGTAATGAACAGAAATTTATAGAAGTAGCAACGTCGGTCAAGTTTACCCACCAGTTCAATTTAAAGGGCTCAAACCGGCAGATAAGATGCGGGATCAAGAAGGTAGAGTTGCGAACAGATCCCCACCCCAGGAGAAATCCGGAAACAATAGAGGCCTGGTTGATTATATGCCGCTTTATCTCCGATGAGAAAAATAAATCAGGATTTTTCTATTTCCTGTGTGACTTCCCCAATCAACCTCATTTATCTAAACCGGCAATTATGGAGAAAGTAGTAAGGATGTATGGAATACGTTGGAAGATAGAAGAGGTGCACAAGCAAGTTAAACAAGATTACGGCTGGGAAAAGATACAGTTAACTTCATACACCAGACTGAAGACAATGAACCAGATTCTATTGATAGCAGTCTGCTTTCTTTACTCTTTAAAACGATATGCTTATCTCTTTTTGGAGGCTTTTCCAAGTATCATGAAATACTGTAATTCCAGGTGGAAAAAGATCTAAGACTTTATCTATTATAGGCTCTCTATACTTGTCCAAATGTGTTTCACTTCTGTAACCAGATATAACATCAATCCTTATGCCTGAAGATGGCTCAAATCTATACAGCTGGAAATACCCTACATAAAAAACGGGGGGATGTGAGATTACTGAAAATGAGGTATCCACCCGGAATTTGTTTCAGTGGTTGTTATAAGTTGTTGAAGAGTAATGAAAAAAGTTGTCAAAATGCCCATAAAATTCTTGAAAAAAAGAGCCCCTTTTATAGTTTGGTTTCATCAAAAA
>Ga0079223_10000293_pt1 | contig 23498 bp, 23 predicted proteins | sample Stecom2011_FD_75072 | JGI IMG/M metagenome (GOLD analysis project Ga0079223, IMG submission 75072) | Agricultural soil microbial communities from Utah to study Nitrogen management - Steer compost 2011 | ecosystem: Environmental > Terrestrial > Soil > Agricultural land | place: USA: Utah...
GTGCTGGATTGGGTTGCTGCACTGTTAGCTAAAGCAGATTCACTATTCACTGCCTGCGCAGTTAGTCTATTGCTCAGGCCTCGTTGCATATGGCCTTGTTCGGCGAATACTTCGTGGCTATGCATAGTGCTCGCCATTACATGGCCTGCGCTAAATTCCACTGAGTTTTTAAGCTGCGGGGTAACCAGTTTGTCGGTGGTCACTTCAATCACTTGGAGTTCACTTGTTTGTAAACTCTGCAAGTATGCTTCAGCTCCCCTTAATTCATCAACATTTGATAATAAATGGTTTCCACCAGAAAGGTTCGTTGCCATTTCTAGCCCCGGCTTCGTTTGCCTATATAACCACATGCTTTGTTCTTGCTGTTCTTGAGTATCAGGCAGAGCCAGTTTAAGCCGCGTACCATGGGCCGTGCTGTGTACCAACCGCTGACTGAATTTATTGGCCTGACTTACCGAGTGAAGATCGACCACAAGTTGCAGCGGTTCGATCTCAATGTCAGCAGCTAAGCCGCTTTGTTCGAGTTCATTCAGCCACTGCTGTAGTTCAAAGCTGGTTTGCCAACTTAACCAACTTTGCTCGAATGGTTTTTTAGTCGCCTGCCAAAATAATTGCATACGAGCTTGATGCAGCTGATATTGAACCCTGTCGTCGAACTCTTGTTGCTGCCGATGGAGGCTTGCTAAATGCATTAACCAAACAACCGCGAAACTCGTCATAAAAAGCGCAATAAATGTAATAAGGACAAAACCTTGGTTACGCTTTTTCAAAGTTCAAGTGGCTCCAATGGCTTACCCGTTTGTAGTTCAAGTAACCAAAGTAATAAGGGCAAAGGTTGTTCGTTATCCATATTTGCGTCTGCTTCAATGAGTGCTTCTGTAGCAAGCCGCAAATGACTGACTGCTAATTGATGCCAAGCTGACGAATGATTAGGATCAAGCCGTGTTGCTGTTTGATACGCTTGTTGTGCTGCTGTGTAATCATGGGTGCGCATCAATACCTTGCCAAGCATGAGCCAGGACGCTGAATCGCTACCTTGACGCTTTATACGCTTACGTAGCAATGCCTCTGCCTCGCCAAGATCGCCTCGCTTATAAGCTTGTTGAATACGCGATTCGGTTAACTGTAATTCAAAATCCGACTCGGCAACCGAACTGCAACCGACACAAATAAAGGCCAAAACCATTCCTATTAGTATTCTCATGCAACATATCCTTATGTAAAGAGTTCTACTTTTTGCTCTAATGCAGCTAAGGTTCCCGCGGGCAATTCAATAACACTATGCGCACGCAGGCAGCCTAATATTCTATTCGGGCGCACCTTAAAATCGAGGCGAACAATATTGTTATTTTTGTCTAGCCAGATCACGTCAAACGATTCTTTCACGGAAAAAGTTTGGATAGACGAACATGGCACAAGCCAAACACCATCGAATTGACCTCGTACACGCCAACCTAGTAGCCGTTCAATAAAACTGCGCGCATAACGCAAACGAAAGTGCTGCTTATTACTTATTTGAAGCACCCTAGTGCTATTTTTAGATTTAGCCATAGGTCACACGCCCACTGTCACTTTCGCAATAATAATGCCGATGAAAGGCAAAATAGTGGCGGGGAAAATACAAATGGCGAGTGGCCCTAGCAAACGTACTGGAGCTTCTTGTGCATATTGTTCAATTTCTGCCGCTGTTACTTCACGACGTGTTTTAGCTTGTTGCTCTAATAGCGGCGCTAAACTATTACCCTGCTGGCTCGACTGTAGTAGCAGGTTGGCAAACAAGCGTATTTCTGGTCGTGGCAAACGGGTACAAAACAACTCCAAGGCATTCGCTAAGCTTGTGCCCATACGAATATCTTGTAAAACAACACGTAATTCCTCTTGTAGTGCATTACTTTGATTTCGACTCATACTCCGTTGCAACGCAGAAACTAACGGTACACCCGTAGCTAATAACATCGCGAGCGCGTCCATCACCACCGGCAAGGCAAGTACAGCCTCTCGTTGCCGAGCTTGAGCACTTCGCCCTGCATTAATCAGGGGCAACCACGCCCAAAGCATCACAACCAAAGCCAATAAACGAATAACAGCACCACTAGCGAGCAGTAGCCCTATTGTGCCCAGAAGAATAATAAAACTAGCTTTTCCAAACCATAAAACCACTGCATGTTCTGAATAACCTGCCAGAGTCATTGGCTTTTTGAACTTACGCTGTATGTTTTTAGGAAGCTGAGCGAACACATAATTGCAATATCTTGGCCACCAAAAAGAATGCCCTTGTGGGCTACAGAACCAAGCCACAAGTGACGCGGAGATACCCCAGAAAATAATACCCACGGCAATAACAAATACATTCATAAGGGCACCTTTATATTTACCGTTCGACTAATTAGCCAATGCCCCACAACAATCAGTAAAACCATAGTCGCCAGTAATATCCAGCCAAGGGGTATGTTCATTAAATGGCGCATGGCCGCCGGCTCTAAAAACCACAACGCAGAAGCTAAAAAAAAAGGTAAACCGGACATAACTTTACCCTGCATTTTTCCTTGTGCAGAAAGGCTATGAACACGGCGCGCTAATTGCGCACGCGATCGTAAACTGTTCGCTATTTTTTCTAATAATTGCGCCTGTTGACCACCGGATTCTTGGCCGAGTAATAAGCCTGTTACGACACGTTCAAGTTCATCAGAAGCTAATCTTTGATAGAGATTTAATAACGCATCGGCAAGACTCGAACCTAAACGCAAACTACGCGACACTAAACTAAATTCTTGTGATAAGGGCGCTGCGGCATTCACCCGCACAAAATGAATAGCGCTGGCAACTGTGCCACCCGTTCGGAGGGTATTGGCAATCAGTATGCAAGCGTCTGGAAGTTGCCCAATAAAGCGTTTCCGTCGTGTGCGTACTAAATGGCGGTAAATAGAAGGTGGTAAAATAGCTACACCCGCTAAGACTGTAATAGCAGTGAACCAATGAACTTTTAATAAGAGAAAAAGCAAGCCGATGAATAAAACCGCGAGCGCCCAAAACACAAGTAATTGCCGCGCTGGTAAGAACATGAAAAGCTCGGCAAGCCCTCGCTGCAATCGTAATTCATATTCTGTTTCAACGCGTTTAACCAAATACTTAAAAGTGACCATTGCTCCCGCTAAAATTGCGGTACTTAATACCCAAACAAGGAAAAAAATAACCGCCACCATTATTCAAAACCTTCACTGAGCAGGCATTTCATTAACCGTGCTTTATCTATTTCTGTTGCTTGACCAACAAATAGAGGAATTTCGCCACAAGCCTGGTGTATTTGTTGTTGATCATTCCACTTGAAAATCTCGGATAGGCGAACGACATCACCTTCCATTCCCTGTATTTCGGTTATCGATATAATGCGCCGCTTACCTTGAGCATCTCGAGCTATTTGCACCACAAGCTGCACCGCACTCGCTACCTGTTGTCGCACAGCAGTAAGCGGTAATTCCATACCCGCCATTAGCACCATGGTTTCAAGTCGACGCAAAGCATCGCGCGGGGTGTTTGCGTGTAAAGTCGTCATTGAGCCGTCATGCCCCGTATTCATAGCTTGTAACATATCGAGGCTTTCACCACCTCGGCACTCACCAACAATAATACGATCTGGCCGCATACGTAGCGCATTCATCACCAGCTGGCGAATACTGACCATACCTTCACCTTCTTGGTTTGCTGGCCGCGCTTCAAGCCGGACTAAATTCTCTTTATGCAAAGACAGCTCAGCCGCATCTTCAATGGTCACAATGCGTTCCGCGGCAGGAATTGAGTCAGCCAGAACATTGAGCAAGGTGGTTTTACCGCTACCCGTGCCACCACTGATAATAATGTTTTGCTTTATTCTTACTGCATGATCGAGGAATACTGCCATAGCATCGTTACAGCTATCGTTAAGCACTAAGTCTTTCAGGCTTAATCGTGAGCGGGAGAATTTTCGAATAGTGATGGAGCTGCCATCAATTGCAAGTGGTGGGATAACAGCGTTCACTCGCGAGCCGCAAGCTAATCGAGCATCGACCATAGGTGAACTCTCATCAATACGTCGCCCTAGCGGAGTGACAATTCTTTCTATTGCCCGCCGAACACTTAACTCGTCGTTAAACACCACGTCTGAACGCTGCAGTTGACCATTTTGTTCAATAAAAACCATGTCATAGCGATTCACCATAATTTCAGAAACACTGTCGTTGCGCAGTAGCGATTCCAAAGGGCCTAAACCAAGCAAGTCATCGAGCGCACGGTCGATAAGAGCCTCAGGGTTTTCTTCCAGTGCATAGCCCGGAACTTGCTCTGCAGCATCTCGAATCACATCGGCTAAATATATACGTACTTCGTCGTCTGAATAATGGTCTATTTTGGCGCGGTGCAAATCAAGCACGATTAACACCTTATTTTTTAATTGTTGAAAGACATCCATGTCTATCGCCTCCCATTAAATATCTAATTCAGTCAGTCCCCGGCAACCAGCAAGACTTAAATGGTTTCGATAATGGTGCGTACGCTGTGCTCGCCGATGCTGACGTTGATCTTCTTCTGCCACCAAACGTGGCGTAATAAAAACTAAAAGTTCGGTGTCTTGGCGAGAGTCTTCATGCCCCGACGCCAAGCCGCTTAAGATATTCCAAAGGTTTCTATGCCCTGGCAAGCCACTGCGCTGAGTTTGCATTTCAGTACTTTTCAGACCTGACAACACAACGGTTTCGCGCGCCGGTAAAACAACCACCGAGCGACTACGCCGTGTTAATAATCCCGGCACACCTTGTACTGCAACTGCGTAATCAATACGGCTCAACTCTGCTTCTATTTGTGTGCGAATAAAACCATTTGTTTGAATGTCCACCGCGGTAATAATTTTGATGCCATAAGGATGAAAGGTGACATCCATTGCCCCGTCTTTATTTAACTGTGGAATAGGCAATTCACCGCCAGCTAAAAAATTGGCTTCCTCACCAGACTCTAAACGCAGTCTAGGAGTGGCCAAAATACGCGCTTCACCACGCTCTTCAAGTAGCCTAAGAGTGGAAGATAAGCTTGTTTGCAAACCAAGATATCCATTCAGTCCCGACCAAGATTTTTCGGCTAATTCACCCACGCTGGGTTGCCAAGCCTCTAACATATCATTGAATAATCGAAAGCTACGCCCGCCCAGCCAATCTGACAATAAACCTAAGGCTGGCCCCTGTGCTGTTGGGCTCCACATTAATCCATTTTGTTTTAAGTAACTGCGTTTGAGTTCAACAACATGAATTTCCATTTCCACCATTTGCGGTTCTTTATCTGTAATCTCGAGTTGAGAAATATCGAGTTCGCTAAAGCTGTTTGCGAGAGATAATAAACGTTCCCCTTCTTCCGCGGTTGCCCGGCCACTTAACCAAATAGTAGCTGGGTTCATGCGTTTATGTATTTCTGTATCACTAGTAAAAAGCTCAAGAAATTGTTCCAACATATAACGCTGTTCTGAGTAGACAACTATATTAACCTCACGGTGTTGGCCGTTCTCTAACCACCAATGCACTTTGCTCTCCCCAGGTGTTAAAGCAAAAAGTACTAGCTCGTGTTCACGCATTTGCACACTCACAACGTCTGGATTCGAAATGGCAATACGCGATATTTCTTCTTCAAGGGAAATAGGTTGCTCCCGACTAAACAAATGCGACTGACCTTGCGTTAGCTGTACTATTTCGTGTTCCGTCATCCCATGAGTAGCAAAGAAACAACCACAAACCCAGAACAGTAAAAACATTAAATACTTCATGGCCACTCATCTCCCATTTGTACTTGGCTGCCTGGCTGAATAACTTCAACGATTCGCGGCAAACTCAAAAACTCAGGACCAACTTCTTTGTGAATTGTTTGCAACATAGGCACCAACTGTTGACGTTGCTCTAAAGTAATTAATCGAGCATAGGCATGCACTGGCACTTCAAAAATAGCGTGAGTAAATGCTCGAGCCGATCCATTAACCCGTTCACCTGCGGGTACTTGTGGCGCTAATGAAACCAAACGAACCGAGCTAAGCAAACGTCGCCAACGGCCTAAGTCGGCCGCATAAAAATCAAATAGGTCACCCGCTTGTATACTCTGCGCATGTGTCCAACTCGCCGCTAAAGGTAGAGTAAATGCTGTATGGCCTTGGCTAATTTGTTCACTTAATGTCTGTGAGTTTTCTTCGACCAAATGTAGTTTTTGAACCGCCTTGCCACGTTTAATTTGCCAAGCCACTACGCGACCAATAATCTCTTCCACAGTTTCGTCTAAAAAAACATCTGTAGGTAATGCAGTTACAGCTAAAGCGCGTACCGCTAAATGATGAAGTTCAAGCCTTGTACCTGGGGCAATATCTTCTCGCGGGACAATCACTCGATACTCTTCAACAGGTAACGCTGGCAACCGTGGTCGCTCTTCAACTCGCTGCTCTATATAGACTCCCATTAGCCACCAAGTTAGCAACGCAGCAATTAGCCCAAGAGCTGCCGGTAACCAGAACCAGAGTGGAACCTGCCGTTTCTTTTTTACTTCTCCGTTCATCGCACATCCTTGCGGTTTAAACGAACAATAAAATTACTGCCGTCATCGTTACGCCATGCAGACACCACATAGTCGCGGCCAGCACGTTTCCAGCCATACACAAAAGAGCCTTGGAATTGTTGTTCAAGATATATATGAGAGCCTGTAGCTTCTTGCTGCACTTGGCGATAAATAAGGAACAGCGCTTGCCGGTTTGTTTCAACCGTCATCTCTACCCCGTTCCACTGAATACGATATGGTTTATGTGGGTTACCTGTACGCCGACTTTCACTCCAAATACTCGGTTGAACTGAATAGTCCCAGCTATAAATAACGTTCGATGTTAGGCATTGCCAAGTGCCTATTTTCACTTCTGGCAAAACCAAACATTCGGCTTGATTTAAGTGTTTTTGTACTCGTGTATTAGGCTCTTCGACAAACCATGTTTTTACACTTAGCCCCGCTATTTCTACTGATTCATTAAGTAATTCCCTACTGAGCAATGCTGGCCAGATACTAATAAATAATAAGCTAGTCATTGCATGCTTCTCGGTCACAAATCGCCTGCTTAGGAACCACATCTACCGCAATATGGCCTAGCTTTAATTGGTTCGAGTGCAACTCTTTGGCAAAGGGTAAAATAGCCATCATGTTTTGTAGGTAGCCCACGTCTATTGCTTCAGTGAAAGCCATGCTGGTTAATATTCTTGGTCGTCTTTCAAGGTCTTCTACCCGTCGTGGTGACCAGTCATCTGTCAGTTTGACAAAACGAAACCATTCCTCTTCATCGGGTTGGGTTAAACTTATTGTGTATAAGTTCCGAATTGGCATGGCAAGCCCATAGTCTCCTCCCACCGAATTCCATAAAGGTGCAATGTGAGACGTGAATCCGTAATTGTCACTCACAGTAATGCTCACATTTGGTGTTTCTCGCTCTTCATAGCCATAGTTTTCGGATAGTTGCTCAAAACTCAACGGCGCAAGATCGCGACTGTCGCGCCAAGCTGCCTGATGCAATATAATTTGAGCTTGCTCTAGGCTTTCTGCGCGCTCTAGCAAACGTTCATTTAATAACGGCAAAGCCCACACTAGAAACAAGCCTAGCAAACTCACCACAAGGGACAGCTCTAGCAAAGCTTGACCATTTTGATAAAACCCATATAGCCGACGCTTCATACTTGTTGGCCCAATAATTCGAGCTCTAAAGCACTTATGGGTGCTTTTTGTCGCCGCCATAACGCATTAAATAAGTTCGCTCGCTCTGTTGCTTGATCGGCTCGAGGCCACCAACGTGCTGGGCGTGAGTAAGCCAGTTGAGTACGCCCTGCGCCCCAAAGGCGAGGCGTGCCTTCTTCTTCATTCTCCGGTTTACGAACCACAATAGTAATGGCAGCTGGTTCGGCGTCTGGTTCTAATACATATTGACTCGGTACCCTATGCCCCCCTGTCATAGGGAAAGCAGCGCGGGATGCAATACTGCTGGTTAACGGCAGCACTTTATAGCTCCCGCCGTAAGCCATACCGCGAACGCGACGTGGCAAAGGCTTGTCTAAATAATTACCGCCCCAACCAATGGGTATTTCTAAATTGGTAAACTTTTGCCGTGCTTGTATGGCAATAACGTCAATAGCTTGCCAATACACCTTGCCCTGGCTTTGCCCTATTTCACTTGCTCCAAGCTTATTTCCTTTAATCAGTCCTGTTGTAAACCAACGATAGCTTCGTTTAGCACTAAAGTTATCGCGGCTATCGCCAACCATTTCTATATATTCCACATGTTGTTGATGGCCACTGCGACGTGTCTGTAGTTTTATCCAAACGCTTTCTATTGACTGTAACGTTGCATGATTGAGTAGGGCTAATTCGTATTCAGGGTTGTTCTGGCGAACAATGTCCTCCATCGTCACTAATGTACTAAGCCAACTTGCCGAGTGAAAAGTAGCTTGCGCTGCTTCTAAAGCAATTAGAATGCCTTGCTGAACAGCAATAAGACCCCGTACCCCCCTTTTTATTGAACGATCAACCGCGTTCACACCTTGGCTAATAGCCCGCATTGCGGCACCTATATACGGTATCCAAGCACTAATAAGCGATACGTTTTCAATACTTCTACTGGTCATTGAGAACCAAGAGCTGAGGCCCATTAATTGCCCAATAACCACTTCATTTGCGAGCATCGCTCGGTTTGTCACTGCTTTAAAGTTTAAATCTCGTGCGGCAATAATTCCTGCAGCATCGGCCACATGATCGGCCACATGTTGCACCTGCAGTTGCTCTTGTGCCTGCAACGTTAAACGCACAACGCCTAGAGCTACAAACATAAAACCAGCAATAAACAGCGCAGCCAGCATGAGTACTTGCCCGCGCTGAAATTGCCCCTGAGTGCAAGCTCTAGCGGTTGGTCGAGTCATCATAGTTATTTAAACCGTAATCTTTTTTGGCCTTAGTCGAAGCATTTTGCGCTGCATTTTTTGCTTCATTGAGTTCTTGCTCAGCTGATTGACCGGCAATTTCCTTGGCTACACTAGTCACTTGATTACGAACGGTTTTGCCAAGTAATGAATAAACACCAATAGCCGACACCACAACCAGCGCCAAAATAACTATGTATTCGGTCATTCCCTGACCTTGCTGTTTTTTTGAGTGATAAATGAACATAGAGCCTCCTTGCTGTTCCGTTTCCCGTTAGTGAGCTTGAGCCAATACAATAAAGTGGCGAGTCACATAAGAGGTTTAGCAATACAGTTTAAGGAGAGCGAGTTTTAGCAGGCGAATTAATCTATTGCCCAATGTTTAGCTTTGTTTTCACAAGCGGTTATAAGCCTTTGCTAAGAATTCAGCCCAGGCTCCAACCGCTTGTACTAAAGGCTAATTAAGATTGGTATTTGGTGAATGTAGCAAGGCTTTGTGCGGCTTGTTCAGGGTTCCTGGCAAGGGGTTGGCCAAGTAGCAAGTGTGCTGCATTACGGCGATTCGTTGGGGTTTCCACTTGTGCTAATACTTGTTTCACCGCTTCACGGTTATTACACACTAACAATAATTCACCACCAGCTTCGTATGCGGCAGTCGCTCGGGCTGGCACGTCACCAACCACCCGCGCACCTTCCATGAGTAAATCGTCGCTAATAATAACCCCACTGAATTGGCATTCTTCACGCAACACTTTTCCTAGCCAATAGGGAGAAAAGCCTGCGGGTAAAGAGTCTACTTCGCTATAAATAACATGGGCTGGCATTACTGCGTCGAGTTTAGCAGCTAAGGCTTTAAACACTTTTAAGTCGTGGTTATGAATTTCAGCAAAACTACGTTCGTCGATAGGAATGTCGATATGCGAATCGGCTACCACAATGCCATGGCCAGGAAAATGTTTACCTACGCAGCGCATACCTGCGGCTGCCATGCCGTCGATAAACGAACTGGCCAGTGAAATAACCTGTTCGGGGCTTTCTGAAAATGCACGATTGCCAATAACGGTACTCGGCCCAATTAAATCCAATACAGGCGCATAGCTTAAATCAATATCAAGTTCACGTAATTCTGCAGCCATTAGCCAGCCTAAATCATAGGCGTCTTGCTGAGCTTGCTGTTCATTGCCGCTATTACGCTGAGCAATGTCTGCCATGGCAGGCAATTCGGAGAAACCTTCGCGAAAACGCTGTACGCGGCCCCCTTCGTGATCAACAGTAATGAGCATGTTGGCCCCACAAAGCTCACGTATTTCACTGATCAACTCAACGAGTTGTTCCTTATCGCTATAGTTTCGGCTAAATAAAATAATGCCTTGCACTGCTGGGTGTTGTAATAATAATTTGTCTTCTGCCGTAAGCGACAGCCCCTCAAAATCAATAATTAAGCCACTCATAATTTGTTTCGCCCTTCTTTTGGCAGACTTGTATATTTGTCTATGCTATCTCATTATGAGGTCTATTACCTTTCATTAGTGGGCGCTTTATGAACATAAAATTGTTAACTATTCTTACGTTTTGCTTCGTGCTGAACGCTTGTGGTGGCGATGATCCAGCTGACTTCCCTTTGCTTGGTGCAAGCTGTTCACAACTTGGCAAAAACACACAGTTATTTCAAATAATGCAGAAAAACTATCTCTGGAAAGACGACCTACCGAGCCAAGTAAATTTAGCCAGCTATAGCAATATAGACGACTTACTCAATGATATTAAAAGCCCCCGCGACCGATTTTCTTTCACCATGACCGAACAGGAATATAAAGACCGTTACGTTAACGCTGTATTTTTTGGTTACGGTATAGGTACGCGCTCATTTTATAACGAAGGCAAAATGAAAGTGAGCTATGTGTATGACCACTCACCTGCTGATGAAATAGGCTTAAAACGTGCCGATGAACTAATTGAAGTAAACGGTGTAGCCGTGAGCGATTGGCTTGCTCGTATTGAAGCGGGTACTGCGACTAACGAAGACATGTTCGGACCAAACCAAGAAGGTGTTTCGGTTGATATTATGTGGCGTAGCCCAGACGATTCGATTAGCTCGGCAAAAATGAGCAAACGCTCGGTTGAAACAAACACTGTATTCCACACCCAACGTGAAAAAGTTGGCGACAGTGACGTGGGTTATTTTGTATTTGACAGCTTTATTGATCGGTCGAAAGACGATGTGAACAACGCGCTTGACCAATTGGTTGGTGTCGACGAACTCATTATAGACCTACGCTATAATGGCGGCGGGTTAATTCGTATTGCGAACCAAATTGCATCACAAACCGCTTGGCACAAAGTTGAACACAAAACCTTTGTAACGTATCAATACAACAGCAACTTCCGTTCCGAGTCTCTATTATTTGATCTTAGCGGTGGTATTACCCGTTTAAATCTCGACCGCGTATATGTGCTAACCACACAAAGCAGTTGTTCGGCCTCTGAGCTTATTATTAACAGCCTAACGCCGTTTATTGACGTGGTAACCATTGGTGAGGAAACATGTGGTAAGCCTGCTGGTCAGCAACCAACCCAAATTTGTGATCAGGTTCTTTTTGCCATTAACTTTCAAACCGTCAACGCAGATGGTTTTGGCGATTACTTTGATGGTTTACCCGTTACCTGCCCTGCTAGCGACACCCTTGTTGCCGACTGGGGTTCAACCCAAGATCCTTTATTAGCTACTGCTTATCATCATTTGCGCGAAGGCAGTTGCCCAGCACCTGTGATGGCTGCAAAGAGTTTAAGACAACAACAAAAAAGGGCCCCGCTGACGCGTGACCCTTGGTTAGATAAATTAGCAAACGAACACTAATTTGTTGAATGAGTAAGGTGGTTAGCGATAAAGCTAGCCCACCTTACTGTTAAAAGTACCGGCTTTTACATCTGCAAAAGAGTAACTATCAACAGCAATTGCACGTTGGCGTAACTCCTCACAGACAAGCATTGTTTCAGCTTCAGTGTCTTCCAACAAACCCGCTGTAACTGCTGCGTCTACCCAAGCTTTGCCGCTTAAATTTGCATCTAGCTCACCTTGCTTTTCAGCTTTGCGTAACCGCTTATATACTGGCTTTAACTTATGCATAAGCTGAAACGCAAGTTCCATGTGCCCTGTGGTGTCTTTCGGATCGTCCTTCCAGTAGCACAAGAAAGTATGACGATCGCGCATTGAGCTTGGCTGCATCATTTCCGTAGCAAGGGTACGGGCATCGTTATCGGTCGACGTTTTATAACGTACGCCAAAGGGGAAAGTTACCAGCTTCAGCAAACACCCTACAAAACGCGTTGGGTAGTTATTAAACAAGTCTGCAAAAGCCACACCAATTGCATGTAAGTGGTGATCGAGTGCATAACGGGCAAAAGGTAGTTCTGATTTCATCCGCCCTTCGTCTTCAAAACGTTTTAATACCGCCGACGCCATATACAAGTGCGACAACACATCTCCTAAACGCGCAGAGGTCATCTCGCGGCGCTTCAAGTCGCCGCCTAGCGTTAGCATAGCCACGTCGGCACATAAGGCCATAGCACGGCTCATACGTGACAACTGTTGGTAATAACGCACCACTTCGCCACCTACGGGGGCACTGGCGAAATGAGCGCCAGTTAAACCGTGCCATAGGCTGGCAAACGTATTACTGAGTGCAAAACCAATATGGCGTAATAGCAAGCCGTCAAAGTCTTTTAAGCCTTGCTCTTCGTCACTATTTGCCGCTGCTGCCATTTCTTTTAATACGTATGGGTGGCAGCGTGTAGCCCCTTGTCCAAAAATCATTAAATTACGGGTTAAAATGTTCGCCCCTTCCACTGTGATGGAAATAGGTACGCCCATATAACCGCTCGATAAATAGTTCAGCGGCCCCATTTGAATGCCCTTACCCGCATGAATGTCGAGTGCGTCGTTCATTACAGTGCGCCCCATTTCAGTCATATGGTATTTGGTAATGGCTGTAATAACCGACGGGCTATACCCTTCGCACAAAGCGGTAATCGTTAATCGGCGGGTGGCTTCTAAACTATAATTCAAGCCACCAATACGGCCCATGGCCGACTGCACACCTTCAAACAAACCAATCGGTAAACCAAACTGTTGGCGCACAAAAGCATAGGCCCCTGTCATACGTTCCGCTGTATGGCCTGTTGCTGTTGCCAAAGCAGGTAAAGAAATACCTCGGCCCGCTGATAAGCATTCCACCAACATGCGCCAACCTTTACCCGCATAATCCACACCGCCAATAATCCAATCCAATGGAATAAACACGTCTTTACCGTAGGTGGTGCCGTTTTGGAACGCTTGAGCTAAGGGGAAATGGCGGTCACCGATTTCAACACCTGGGTGAGAGGTAGGAATAAGCGCACAGGTGATACCGATATTTTCTTTGTCGCCGAGCAATTGCTCTGGGTCGTAAAGCTTAAAAGCTAAACCTAGCACTGTGGCCACAGGCGCAAGAGTGATATAACGCTTGTCCCAGTTTAAGCGAATGCCCACCACTTCTTGCCCTTCAAACTCACCTTTACAGACAATACCTGTGTCGGGAATACCACCGGCATCAGAGCCAGCTTCTGGGCTAGTTAACGCAAAGCACGGTAACTCGTCACCCTTTGCTAAGGCAGGTAACCAACGTTGTTTTTGCTCTTCTGTACCGTAACGGGTTAACAATTCACCAGGGCCTAAAGAATTTGGCACCATAACGCTAACGGCAGCACTAATAGAACGAGTAGCGATGCGCGCCACAATGTGTGAGTTCGCCGCAGGAGAGAAGTCTAGACCACCAAATTCTTTACCAATAATCATGGCAAAGAAGCCTTCTTGCTTCAGGTATTGCCATACTTCAGTAGGTAAATCGCGCTGATGCACAACAATGTCGAAATCGTTTAACATGCCTAGCAACGTTTCTAGTTGATGATCAATAAAGTGCTGTTCATCATCGCTGAACACGGGCGTTTTAGTGGCAAGTAAAGAGTCCCAGTTCGGGCGGCCAGAAAACAACTCGGCATCCCACCACACATCACCAGCTTCAATGGCTTCACGTTCTGTTTCTGACATAGGCGGTAATACGCGTTTGAAAAACTTAAACGCAGGCCGCGACACCAAGCTGCGCCGTATATCTGGAACACCAAATACAACCAGTAGAGCAACAAGAAGAATAAGTAAAATAGACATACAGCCTTACTCCAACATACAAATTAAATTTACAATTCGGGGGCCGATATTCCAGCAGCAACATAGGGCAACAGGCGTTGCATCATAAATAGCTCTGGGTTCGGATCGGCAAAGTCGGCACGAGCAATTTCGTTTAATGCTTTACCAGAGACCTGTACAAATAATACCGTACCTAGCGCAAAGTGTAGTCGCCAAAACAAGGTTTCTGCCGCAAAGTGAGGATTTGCAACACTAAATAAACGAAATGCATGTTGCACCACGTCGCCAAAACGCTGCATAGTGAACTTACGTAAATGGCCTTGAATTTCACTATAACCATAGCCTAGTAATTTAAGATAGATTTCAGCGCCGCCACTGCGCACGTTTTCAAGCGCTGTCAGCGGGCCAATAAAACAGGTAAGAATTCGTTCTGTGGTTATATCTTCTTGAGCTTCGAGCTGCTTAAGCTCATCACTTAACGCAGGCATGAAAATGCGTTGATAGCGTTCTACTACCGCTTGAATTAATCCTTTTTTCGACCCGAAGTGGTAATTCACGGAAGCTAAATTCACTTCAGCTAGCTGAGTTATTTCCCGCAATGAGGTGGCCTCAAAGCCTTTTTCAGAAAACAGTTTCTCAGCAGCCCTAAGTATTCGCTCGCATGTTTTTGCAGCTTTCGTCATAGCGCCCTACGTTTAAAACAAGTGTTTAAAATACACAGTTACCATACCTGAGGGCGCTAGTATGAACAAGTCTTGCTAGATAGATGTATCGAGTAGCGGAAAGCTTTTTACAAGATCATCAACGGCTTTCATTTGCTGTAAGTAACCTTCTAAGCGCGATAAGGGCAAAGCACACGGGCCATCGCATTTAGCTTCGTCTGGATTAGGATGAGCTTCAATAAATAAACCGGCAATACCTAACGCCATACCACTTCTGGCTAGCTGCGCTGCCTGAGCACGACGGCCATCTGCTGAGTCGGCACGGCCACCTGGTCGTTGCAACGCGTGGGTTGCGTCAAAAATAACCGGCGCCATCGCCTTCATTTCATCCATACCGAGCATATCAACCACAAGGTTATTATAACCAAAGCTGCTACCACGCTCACAAAGCAGTACTTGTTCATTTCCGGCTTCAACAAACTTATTAATAATGTGGCGCATTTCATGTGCAGCTAAAAATTGTGGTTTCTTTACATTTACCACAGCCCCTGTTTTTGCCATTGCAACGACAAGGTCTGTTTGCCGGGCTAAAAAAGCAGGTAATTGCAGTACATCTGCTACTTCAGCAACCGGGGCTGCTTGGTATGGTTCGTGAATATCAGTAATAATTGGCACATTAAATTTAGCTTTTATATCGGCAAGTATTTGTAAGCCTTTCTCAAGACCAGGGCCGCGATAAGAGTGCATTGACGAACGGTTCGCTTTATCAAAAGACGCTTTAAATACATAAGGAATGCCAAGCTTGGTGGTAACCTCAACATAATGCGCCGCAATCTCCATAGCCAGTTCAGCTGACTCTAAAACGTTCATTCCGCCAAACAGCACAAAAGGCTTATTATTGGCCACTTCAATTGCACCAACGCGTACTTCTTGCAAACTCATAGTTATTCCTGTGTTTGAATATCAAATAAAATGTTTTACAGCCTATTAGGAAACACTTGCTAACATAATCCCTTGTTTTAGCACCGCCACTTTCACTAACCAAAACCACGACACTATGGCTAAGGCAGCAAAAGGGGCTTTTAATTTGGCTGAAAACCGTCCTCGTAAAGCCAGTACAGTAAGTACAGAAAAGGTAATGTAGACAACAAAGCCAAGCATTTTCTTAACAAAGAATGGGCTAGAGAGGCTTAAAGAATACTGTGCGCTTAATACCAACAAGCCAATAATAGATGCGACTAATAAACCGTCGATAACGTGCGGTAATACCTTTAACCATTTTTTATCTAATTTTTCAGCTTTATTCCAAGCTAAAAAAACGCGGGCCAATAAAAAAACCAAACTTAACACCACAAGAGTGCCGTGCAGGTGCTTAAACATCATGTACATAAAACGTCCTTAATTGTTTTCGATAACAAACTGGTAGAGCGCTTGTGAGTTTTTCTTCACCATGTCGCATAGCTCTGGCGAAAAATGTTTGCCTCGCTCCGCATCAATTCGTGCAAGTACATCTTCTAATGGCATATCTTGTTTAACCAATTCACAGAACAAGCGAGCAATATTAAATATACTGGTTTCAGGGGCTATTTCATTGCCCTGCTTACCCTCTGGCAAACCCATGCCGTCATAACGCTCAAGGCGCTCTTCAAGCGCACGAACCGCCACCTGCGTTTCTTCGTTTTGTGCCATTTGCAAAGGTCGAATAGCGCGTACTAATCGTTGTTGGCATGGTGACACTCTGCTTACTGGCTGTTCTTCAATTAAGGTAAATAACTTTTCTGCTCGTTCGTACAGCCCCGCTGCTGTTCCCGCACGCTGTCTTTTTTCTGTCGACAAGTTCATAAGCTCAGTGATTTTATCCACCAGTTTCACATACGTCGTGCGACTCTTCGGGTGTAAGGCATAATGTTCTTTTTCAAGTTCCATCAGCCGCGCTACTAGCTCGGATAAAAGCTTATCTGTGTCTTGTAAGCAAATGACGTTGTCTAACGCAACTTGTACATTATCGGCAAATACTTGCAGCAGTTCTCGTTCTTTATCTGTTAAAGGCCGCGATAGCCCAGTTAAACAAAGCAAAGCCCCTTGCGGCCGACATTGGCTTGGGCAATACGCCAGCACAAAATCATCGGCATAATAAATGCTGTGGGTTTTCACCACTCCTGCCAATTCCATTAATGCTTCTTTGGGTAGTGCTGCCTTAATCGGTTGGCCAATGAGTTGATCCGCGTCTTCGCCATACGCTGCTCGAATATTCATTTCACCGGATTTCTTACGTTCATCGGCGGCAGCGTATAAGGTTTGTCGCGCACCACCAATTAACCAACCTAGTTGCTGAACGAGCCCAGAAATAAAGTGGTCCATGGGCTGCAAGGCGAATAAATCATTCATTGAGCTAATAATTTTTTCTAAACCATTACGGCTGTGCACAATTGAAATAATATCGCGATAAGAGCGCAAGCTCGACATAACCGCAGTAAATAATTTCTGCGCGGTTAGCTCTGTTTTAGACTTATAATCATTAATGTCGTAATTCACAATAACCGTACGTTCTGGCGCTTGGCCCGGCTGCCCGGTGCGTAAGATAATACGCGTATAACGGTTGCCTAGATCTTCACGAATATACCGCGCCACGTTCAGCCCAGCGTCGTCTGTTTCCATCACCACATCAAGTAACACTATGGCTGCGTCTGGGTGCGCTTTAACTAACTCGCAAGCCTCAGCCTCTGAATACGCACTATGAAACTCAAGCCCACGGCCTAAAAATTGAAAGTCACTCAGCGCAAGCTTCGTCACTGCATGCACTTCTGGCTCATCGTCAATGATGAGTATTTTCCAGTGCTCTTCAGGTAGCTCTTGCTGCTGCACCGACTCATCCGCGAAAAGATATGTACTATTCATTCGGATTACTACTCCTTCCATGCATTCTATAACTTCGATAATGACCATAGACTATTCATTATGGCAACTATTTATTAGTCTGATCGCTATTTCTCGAAACTTTTTCGCTATATTTTCTATTACATTGCGCATAGGTTACACGATCTAAGCCCGCGTAGTCTTGTCGTGTCGCTATTTCGTCATACCCGTTTTCTAGAAAATACTTTCTAATATCCTCAGCTTGCGTGAAGCCGTGTTCAAATACAAGCCAACCCCCCGGTTGTAAAAACTCTTTTGCGTGCTGCATAATAAACTTTATATCAGCCAAGCCTTGATCATCGGCAATTAATGCTGAACGCGGCTCAAAACGCAAATCGCCTTGATTTAAATGAGGGTCTTGTTCGTCAATATAGGGAGGGTTAGAAACAATCAGCTGATATTGGTTCGAACTTACAGCACTAAACCAGTTACTTTGAAAAATATTCACTTGGCTTAATTTAAGCGCATCACGATTTCGTTTAGCTAATTGCACCGCTTGCTGCTGAAGGTCCACCGCATCAATACACCATTGAGGTTGTTCCGACGCCAAAGCTAAAGCTATAGCACCTGTACCTGTGCCTAGTTCAAGTACTTTTACTTGTTCTGGCATGGGTAAAGAAAGGCATAGTTCTACTATAATTTCTGTTTCAGGGCGCGGAATAAGCGTACTGTTATCAACGGCTAACCGGAACGTCCAAAAGTCGCGATAACCAAGTAAATGTGCAATTGGTTTACCTTGGGCACGCTGTTGGAGCAAACTTCTATACTGGCTGAGCTGTGCTTCATTCAGCGTCTTTTCAGGCCAAGTATATAGGTAGGTTCGTTCAACGTTTAACACTTCGCAGAGCAACAATTGGGCATCGAGCTTGGCTGTTTCACTTGCACAACAAAGCGCAATCCCCTCCTGTAATGCATCCGCTATGGTCATTCGCCGCCTTCAGAAAGAGACGACAACAAGTCGGCTTGGTGCTCAAGTAAAATAGCATCGAGAATAAGGTTTAGGCTGCCTTCAAGCACTTCTTCTAAACGATATAAAGTGAGGTTAATACGGTGATCGGTAACCCGGCCCTGTGGATAATTATAGGTACGTATTCGCTCAGAACGGTCGCCACTGGCCACTAAACTACGGCGTGTTGATTGTTCTTCAGCAGCGCGGCGTTCGTCTTCAGCGGCTTGTAAACGTGAAGTGAGTACCGACATCGCTTTGGCTTTGTTTTTATGCTGTGAACGTTCTTCCTGACACTCTGCCACCACTCCTGTAGGAATGTGGGTAATACGTACTGCAGAGTCAGTTCGGTTTACGTGCTGCCCCCCTGCGCCCGACGCACGGTACGTGTCAATACGTAGATCAGCTGGGTTAATTTCGATCGCTTCTGCCTCTGGAATTTCTGGCAGCACAGCAACTGTTACCGCCGAGGTATGTACTCGCCCTTGCGACTCGGTTTCTGGTACGCGTTGTACACGGTGTCCGCCTGACTCGAATTTCATGCGACCGTAAGCACCGTCACCCATTACGTGGGCAATGACTTCTTTAAAGCCGCCGTGTTCACCATCGTTAGAACTCACAATACTAATGCGCCAGCCATGCTGTTCAGCATAGCGGCTGTACATACGGAATAAATCACCTGCAAAAATTGCGGCTTCGTCACCACCCGCGCCAGCACGTATTTCTAAGTAACATGGGTGCGAGTCGTTCGGGTCTTGCGGTAGTAATAAAATTTGTAACTCTTGGCTAAGCGTTTCTAAACGCTCTTGCGTGTCAGCGAGTTCTTCTTCCGCCATTTCTTTTAATTCAGGATCTGACAGCATGTCTTCTGCAGCTTCTTGATCGCTTTTAGCTTCTTGCCACTTATTAAAGCACTGTACTGTTTCTTCAACCTGCGCGTATTCGCGCGACAAAGTACGAAACTGGTCTTGGTTAGTAATAATTTCAGGCGTACCAAGTAATACTTGTACTTCTTCGTAACGCTCTTGTAACGCTTCTAATTTATGTATCAACGATGCTTTTAGCATACTTAATCGTCGGCCTCGTGGTGAATTAGTTTTTGATACGCAGCAAGGGCATTCAAGTTGTTTTCACGCCCTGCTTGCTGAATCGCCGTCGTCGGTTTATGCATCAAAGTATTCGCTAAACGCTGGGCAAGCTCTTGAATAACTTGCTCTGGGTCTTTCCCCGCCGCAATTGCGTTTAATGCACGTTCTTTTTGTTCAGTCGCTATTTTTTGCCCACTTTCTCGATAGTCTCGTAGTAAATCAACACTGTTTAAACTTTGCATCCATTTGCCAAAGTCGATCACGTGCTGTTCAATAAGGCCACGGGCTTCCTGAGCTGCTTCTTCCCGTTGCTGTATGTTTTCACTTACAATTTTTTGGAGATCGTCGACCGTATATAAATAAACGTCGTTTAGCTCACCTACTTCTTCTTCAATATCGCGCGGTACCGCTAAATCAATAAATAACATAGGTTTATGTCGGCGTGCTTTAATTGCCGTTTCTACCCAGCCTTTACCAATTACAGGTAAAGAGCTAGCAGTGGAGCTTATAACAATGTCAGACTTGGGTAATAATGTTTTTAACTGATCGAGCGTAAACGCTTCGCCCCCGACTATATCGGTCAGCTCTTGGGCTCGCGATACAGTACGGTTTGCCACATTTAGTTTTTTCACGCCTTGCTCACGTAAATGCCGTGCGGCTAGCTCTGCCGTTTCACCTGCACCGACAATTAACACTTCAGCATGGCTTAAGTCTGCAAAAATATGTTTGGCTAAATTCACGGCTGAATAAGCAACCGACACCGCGTTTTGACCTACGCTCGTTTTTGTTCTTACATTTTTAGCTGCAGCGAACGTCGATTGAAATAAGCGTTCAAACACAGCCCCTATGCTGCCTGCTTTGCGCGCAGAATCGTAAGCGTCTTTGACTTGGCCAAAAATTTGCGGCTCGCCCAGTACTAAAGAGTCTAACCCTGAAGCAACTGCCATTAAGTGGCTAATTGCTTGCTCGTTTTCGTGTTGATAGATATGCTGCGCTAAATGCTCAACAGGAATAGAGTGGAATGTTGCCAGCCAATCTAAAATAACGGCGACATCAGAACTCACCGCACGGCAATACAGTTCGGTACGGTTACACGTTGAAACTATAACCGACTCAGAAACACTACCTTGCTGCATCAGTGATTGTAATGCACGTTCAAGGTGCTCCGGTTGGAAAGCAACTTTTTCGCGCACGTCTACAGTAGCCGTGGTGTGATTAATGCCGATAGCAAGGATGTTCATGAATAGTTCGTTAATTCCTGCTGAAAATGACGTGATTTCGGTGGCATATTGTAAGCGAAGCAGGTGTCTATTGAAAGCCACCAACAAAACCTAGTGCACTTACCTCTCATTTTCTGAAGATACTAAACAACATGATAAATGCTCGGTCTAATTTTTTTGTTCTTTTTCTTAGTTTAATTGTTTTAAGTGCGTGTTCCTCGCGGCCCACTCAACAACAAGTTGTTACTAACGTTGCTAATGCCTTAGTTGAACAGCACCAGCAGCGTATTATTCATATTTCCAACTGGCATATACGCGGCCGCATCGCATTTTTTAACTTGCTCGAAAACGACCGAAACGCCGCCACTCTTTCTTGGACCAAAGGCTTAGACGAATCTTTTTTGCGCCTTTCTCACTCACTACGTGGCACCTTAGCCCAACTTGAACAAACCCCTCTTGCAGCAAGCTTAACCGACAGTAAAGGCGAACAGCATTATGCGCCAAGCATTGATCAGCTGCTTTATTGGCAATTAGGTTTAACCTTACCTTTTAGTTTGGTTGAAAATGCCATGACCGGAAAAATACCAGAACAATTAGGGTCGCAGTTCGGTTTTTACGCCGACGGCACGCTCGCCGAATACCAAATAGATCAGCAATGGCATATTAGCCTTAGCCGTTACCAAGCAGTAAATACGGCAACTGGCATGCTCCAACTTCCTCATGAACTTGAAGTCACCCACGCAAACTATAAAATACGCTTACAAATTAATGAATGGAGCCGTGTCGAGTGAAGTTACCTGATCTAATTTTACCCGCCCCCGCTAAATTAAACCTGTTTCTCCATATTGTTGGCCAACGCGATGACGGCTACCACTTATTAGAAACTCTTTTTCAGTTTTTAGACTTTGGCGACAGCCTGTCATTCTGGCAAACAAACACCGGTAAAATAACCCTCGAGCCAAGTTTGCCTGGCGTAGCCGACAGCGATAATTTAATTGTCAAAGCTGCAACCGCTTTATTACCTTACCGAACTGACAGTAACCAAGGCATTCATATCGAATTAGTTAAACGCCTACCTATGGGAGGTGGTTTAGGCGGTGGCTCGTCCGACGCTGCCACCGTGTTACTCGCGTTGAACCTGCTTTGGCAATTAAACCTCGCACCAGAACTTCTTGCAGATATTGGTTTAAGTTTGGGGGCCGACGTGCCTGTTTTTGTCCATGGTTCGGCCGCCTTTGCCCGTGGCGTCGGCGAACAACTCATTCCTATGGAGCCAGAAGAGGCTTGGTACTTGGTTATTCATCCTGGGGTAGAAATTAGTACTGCCGAAGTATTTACCCACCCCGACCTGCCAAGGCATACAAGTCCTCTCGAAAACACCCCTCTTGTATGGGCTGATTACCGCAACGACTGCGAAAATTTGGTCAAATCACTGCACCCGCAGGTTGCGCAAGCACTCAACTGGTTGCTAGAATACGCTCCGTCCAGAATGACGGGAACCGGTGCATGTTTATTCGCGGTTTTTGCTTCAAAAGAAGCCGCAGAATGCGCATTGGCGGACCTACCACATACGTTTAATGGTTTTGTTGCTCAAGGTAAGAACCGTTCACCTACGCATCAAGCATTATTAAACCATTTGGCAAGCTAATCCCGACGTTTTCCGCACCCACACATTAAAAAGGTTGAGGTTTCCCGTGCCCGACATGAAGCTTTTCGCTGGCAACGCAATACCCGAGCTGGCTCGCAAAATCGCAGATCGACTTTACATCAAGCTCGGCGACGCCGATGTAGGACGTTTTAGTGACGGCGAGATCAGTGTTCAAATCAACGAGAATGTCCGTGGTTCGGACGTCTTCATTATTCAATCAACCTGCGCTCCAACAAACGACAACCTAATGGAACTCGTGGTCATGGTAGACGCCTTACGTCGTGCATCGGCTGGTCGTATTACAGCTGTCATACCCTACTTTGGTTATGCCCGCCAAGACCGCCGCGTACGTTCTGCTCGTGTACCTATTACTGCAAAAGTAGTTGCCGACTTCCTGTCGAGCGTAGGTGTTGACCGTGTTCTTACTGTCGACCTACACGCAGAGCAGATTCAGGGCTTCTTCGATGTTCCAGTAGATAACGTATTTGGTAGCCCTGTGCTGCTCGAACACATGAAACTACAAACCTTCAATGACCCTGTGATGGTGTCACCAGATATTGGTGGTGTTGTGCGTGCTCGGGCTATGGCTAAATTAATGAATGAAACCGACTTAGCAATCATCGACAAACGTCGTCCGAAAGCTAACGAGTCACAGGTCATGCACATTATTGGTGACGTTGCTGGCCGCGACTGTGTGATGGTCGATGACATGATTGACACTGGTGGTACCCTTGCTAAAGCAGCAGAAGCGCTAAAAAACAGCGGTGCAAAACGTGTCTTTGCCTATGCCACACACCCAGTTTTCTCAGGCAATGCTGTTGAAAACCTACGTAATTCACAAATAGATAAACTGGTTGTTACTGACAGTATTCCGTTATCGGAAGAAATGAA
>Ga0079223_10000294_pt1 | contig 23498 bp, 22 predicted proteins | sample Stecom2011_FD_75072 | JGI IMG/M metagenome (GOLD analysis project Ga0079223, IMG submission 75072) | Agricultural soil microbial communities from Utah to study Nitrogen management - Steer compost 2011 | ecosystem: Environmental > Terrestrial > Soil > Agricultural land | place: USA: Utah...
GACCCTACCCTCCTCAGATACCACCTGTACGCGAATGTTATTTTTATAATCGCTAAGCGCTCCCTGTGGCGCAATTAGGAAAAAACTTAACTGTACAGCGCTTCCACCTTTGACTTCGTTCACCTGATTAATGAGTTGTACGCTCAGGTTTTGATCTTCAGGGACCAATGTAAACTGCAGGTCTTCCTGTTTTTTATTGATCAATTCCAAACTATACAAGTTAGTCACCGTGCCATCATCCCGAAGTTGGTACGTGCTTCCTTTAGCCCGCAGCATGGTGCCATCTACTTCCGCCCGACTGAAAATCATCCAGCTAAACACACCCATCAATGCGACTAAAACGACGGTGTAGGCAATGGCCCGGGTATTGCTTTTCTTGACCTTTTCTCCAGCCAGTTCCAAGGCGGAATAAAAGCCGATCAGGCGTTTTGGCCGGCCGAGTTTCACCATCACATCGTCACATGCGTCGATACAGGCGGTACAATTCACACATTCCAGCTGCGTTCCATTTCGAATATCGATGCCGGTCGGACAGACCTGTACGCAGAGGTTACAATCCACGCAATCTCCAATATCAGTGTTTTCCTGTCCTTTTTTCCGATGTCCTCTGGGCTCGCCCCGCTGATAATCATAGGCAATGGTCAAGGTTTGATCATCCATCAATACGCCCTGCAATCTTCCGTAGGGACAAATCGTGGTGCACACGATCTCACGCACGTAGGCAAATACAAAGTAAAACACCAGCGTAAACAGCAAAATGGAGATCAAGCCACCAATATGCTGGCTGACTGGGTCGGTGATGATAGCCCACAACGCATCCACGCCGATGATATAGGCCAGAAAAATATTGGAAATAAAGAAGGAAATCAGAAAGAAAATACTGTGCTTTAAAAACTTTCGGAAACGATATGTGGCGTCTTTCGGTCCGGCCTTGGCTTTCTTCTGCTTTTGCCAATCTCCTTCGATCCAATATTCAATTCTCCGGAAGATCAATTCCATGAAAATGGTCTGTGGACACGCCCAACCACACCAAATCCGACCATAGACTACCGTAAATAACACGACGCAAACCATGGCGATCAACATCCCAAAAACAAAGATGTGCAAATCTTGAGGCCAGAAAACGCTTCCAAAGATGACGAACTTCCTTTCGATGATGTTAAACATCAGCAAGGGCTCTCCCTTGATCTTGATAAAAGGGGCGACAAATAGGAAAATGAGCAGGAAATAGCCTACCCATTGTCGGTAATTAAAGAATTGACCGGATGGTTTTTTAGCGTAAATCCATTGTCGTTTGGTTTTCTTCGGTTTCGTATTTTTCGCGATTGTGGCCATGCTTTATCCTTCCCTATCCTTGTTGTAAAGCATCAGCTACGGGGGGAGCTTCTGCTTCATTCCCTTCGGCGGGAGCGTCTGCTGCATCAGCAGGCGCTCCGCTTCCAGTCTCATATTCAACTTTCTCCCCTTGAGGTTCTTTAGGATTAGGTGGATTGGTTCCTCTCAATGTGAGTACATAATTACTTAATTCGGCGATTTGACCCGGGGTCAAGCTCTGTTCCCATGGAATCATACCCTTGTCGATCACTCCATACTTAATAACCGAGAATACATCGCCGATTTCACCGCCGTGGATCCAGTATTCATCTGCAAGGTTCGGCCCGATTCCCCCCTCGCCTGCTCCACCGTGACATACGGCACAATTCGCGGTGTACAATGCCAGTCCGGCAGAAATGACTGCTGGATCCGTATTCACTTCCACGTTGGTTTCGTCGATATTATTGGCCGACTGCGCCAGCCATTCTTGTTTGGCCAATTCTGCTTTGGCCATTTCGATTTGATATTCTTCGTCCTGCAAAGGCGCCAAATGAAATACGTGATAAATCAGAAGATAGACAACCGCAAAAACGATCGAGGCATAAAACATGGCGTTAAACCAAATCGGAATGGGGTTATCCAATTCTCGAATGCCATCGTATTCGTGATCGATCAACAAATCTTCTTCTTCTTCCATGGGACGAAGGCCCATCAATTTGTTCCACCAGGTAATGCCAGAAGCTTTGCGTTCAGCTTTTACAGCCGCTTTCTGGGCTTTTTGCTCGGCCAACACCTCCGGCATGGTCACCTTCATCATGGTTTTTAAAGCCTTATTCGTGTACAATACGGCGATGAAGATGATCAGCATGACAACGATCATCACCAGAAGAAGGATGTCATTATAAGTATTTAACAATATCTGTGTCATAATCATGGGTGTTATTCGTTATCTTCCTTCGCTTTCTCTTCCTCCTGATTTTCGTCATTAAGCGGGATATTACCCATATAATCTACATGCTCCTTCCGCATGGTATATAACATGATCCCGACGACAATGAAAAACACCAAGAAGATCCACAATGAGGTGATTAAGTACCACTCATTCCCCCCTAAACTTGTTATTTGCTTAAACATATCTTAGTTTTTAATATCTGTTCCTAAACGTTGCAAGTACGCGATCATCGCGATGATTTCGGCGTCCGGTCGAATCGTGGTCCCTTGTGTAGCCAAATCATCGGCGATCGCTTGTGCCTGCCGTTTTAGATCTTCTTCACTCGAATTCACCTCTTCATCCGTATAAGGAACTCCCACAATCCGCAATGCGTTCATTTTTGATTTAGTCGAGGCGATATCAATGGTCTGTGTCATCAACCAAGGATATGCCGGCATGATACTTCCCGGTGAGGTAATCGTCGGGTCTAACATGTGATCAAAATGCCATTTGTTCGGATATTTGCCTCCAATCCTGTGCAAATCTGGTCCCGTACGTTTGGATCCCCATAAAAATGGATGGTCATAAACAAATTCGCCTGCTTTACTGTATTCCCCGTAACGGGCTGTTTCCGATCTAAACGGTCGGACCGTCTGGGTGTGACAATTCACACAGCCCTCTTTTATATAAAGATCTCTACCTTGTAACTCCAGCGCCGTGTATGGTTTCACGCTGGCGATGGTCGGCACATTAGAAGATATCATAAAGGTCGGCATCATCTCGACTATACCACCAATCAGAATGACGATCAGGGAAATCACCATAAACAAGGCAGGTTTACGCTCCAATCGACGGTGTTTAGAACGCTCGATCACTTTAAGAGGTTCCAATGCCGGAGCTTCGGCAGGTTCATTCGCTTGAAGCGTCCCTTTCCTCATGGTTTTCACCAAGTTTACGGTCATCAAAATCACACCCGCCAGGTACAATGCTCCACCGACCGCACGCATCATGTGCATGGGAAGGATTTCAAGGGTGGTAGCCAAGAAATTAGGGTAGGCCAACGTGCCCTCTGGCGTAAACTCTTTCCACATTAAACCTTGAACCACTGCCGCCCAATACATGGGAATCGCATAGAATAAGATCCCCAAAGTCCCTACCCAGAAGTGAATAGAAGCCCATTTGACGGAATAGAGTTTTGTTTTATAAATCCTCGGGATCAACCAGTACAATATCGCAAAGGTCATAAATCCGTTCCAGCCCAATGCGCCCACGTGCACGTGTGCGACGATCCAGTCTGTGAAGTGAGCGATCGCATTCACTTGCTTCAAGGACAACATGGGGCCTTCAAACGTGGCCATTCCGTAGGCGGTCAAGGCGACAACCATAAACTTCAAGGTCGGATCGGTACGCACTTTATCCCAAGCACCACGCAGGGTCAATAGTCCATTGATCATACCTCCCCAACTCGGCGCGATCAACATGATGGAGAAGACGACACCCAAGGATTGAACCCAATCCGGCAAAGAGGTATACAATAAGTGGTGAGGCCCGGCCCAGATATAGATGAAAATGAGGGACCAGAAGTGCAAAATACTCAGTTTATAGGAGTAAATGGGACGATTAGCCATCTTGGGCAGGAAGTAGTACATCATCCCCAAAAATGGTGTAGTTAAAAAGAATGCCACCGCATTATGACCGTACCACCATTGAACCAAGGCGTCCTGAACACCGGCGTAAATGTAGTAGCTTTTGAAAGCCGATACCGGAATTTGGAAGGAGTTCACAATGTACAATACCGCAATGGTCACAAAGGTAGCGATGTAAAACCAGACCGCGACATACATGTGCCTTTCACGACGCTTCACAATGGTTCCGAACATGTTAATCCCGAAAACGACCCAAATCAGTACGACCGCGATGTCAATCGGCCACTCCAACTCCGCATATTCGTGCGAACTGGTGAAGCCCAAAGGCAGGGTGATGGCTGCTGCCAGAATGATAATTTGCCATCCCCAGAAATGGATCTTGCTCAGTGCGTCACTGAACATGCGGGTTTTCAGCACGCGCTGCATGGAGTAATAAACCCCCATGAAAATGGCATTTCCGACGAAAGCAAAGATGACGGCATTGGTATGCACCGGCCGAATCCTTCCAAACGTCGTGTATTGTAATTCAAAATTGAAAACAGGCCATACCAACTGTAAGGCGATAAGGAGTCCGACCGACATACCTACGAGACCCCATACAATGGTGGCGATTCCAAAATCTCGTACGATTTTGTTATCGTAATTGAACTGCTCTAATTGCATCATGTTGATTATTTTTTTTCTGGTTGTAAAAGTACGGTCATTGAAATGTCATATGAATGACATGAATTCCCAAAAATAGTAATGTTTGTCACATTTTCATATAAAATCCTCAAAAGATTCAAAATCTTATCGCTCATGTGATCCGAGTCACTTTATTATCATTTCTCCGACTGGTTCTCTTGCATTTTTTACGTATGTTTGTGTTAGATAAATGTTATGCAAAAACTAACGCTTACACAGAGACAATTACAAAAGTTATCTCCTCAGCAGATTCAGTTTATCAAACTTCTGCAGGTGCCGACGGCATCCTTGGATGCCCGGATCAAGGAAGAGTTGGAGGAAAACCCTGCCTTGGAGGATATGAGTCTGACTAATATGAATGATCCCGTGGAAGAATATCCGGATCGGGATCCCGACGAAAAGGAATATAAAGAAGAGGAAAACACGCAGGAAAGTGATGAATTCAATGTAGACGACTACCTGCAATCGGACGATTTGAATGATTATAGTGGCGGAGGAAGCTACGGCGGCGATGACGAAGATGATCGAAAAGAAATCCCCATAGCGGTTCAAAGTTCATTCTATGAGGGATTGGAACAACAACTTGGGCTGATCGTACTGAATGAGCGGGAATATTTGATCGGAAAACAGCTCATAGGGAGCCTGGATGACGACGGGTATCTGAGGCGTCCGATCGAATCCTTGATCGACGATTTGGCTTTCTCACAAAATGTCATGGCCGAAGAGGAAGAGGTGCTGGATATGCTGAAAGTGATCCAAAACTTCGAACCCGCGGGTATTGGTGCCAGAGATCTTCAAGAATGTTTATTGATCCAACTTCGCAAGAAGGATCAGGAGAATCCGGCCATTAAAAAAGCGATTTATATCATCGAAAATCACTTAGAGGCGTTCACTAAGAAGCATTACGATAAACTGGAACGCGCGATGGAAATTAGTTCGGAAGAATTAAAAGAAGTGATCAATGAGATCCTCAAGCTGAACCCTAAACCGGGCGATTCGGGAGCTGTAGCGGGCAAACAACTGCATGTGATCCCTGATTTTCACATCAGCAACCAGGATGGTTTCCTGCAATTGACCCTAAATTCTCGAAATGCACCCGAACTGCGGGTGAGTCGATCCTATATGGAAATGTTCGATCATTATGATAAATCCGAGCAGAAGGATAAAAAAATGAAAGAGGCGGTCCAATTCGTTAAGCAAAAACTGGATTCGGCAAAATGGTTTATCGATGCCATCAAGCAAAGACAGCAAACGCTGCTGAAAACTATGAGTGCGATCATGAATTATCAGAAGGAGTATTTCCTGACCGGGGATGAACGAATGCTGAAACCCATGATTCTAAAAGACATTGCAGACCGAATCGACATGGACATCTCGACGGTTTCCAGGGTGGCTAATTCCAAATATGTTCAAACCGAATTCGGAACATTCCTTCTAAAATCGTTCTTTTCCGAAGCCATACAAACCGATAGCGGCGAGGAAGTCTCCAACAAGGAAGTGAAAAAAATATTGGAAGAATGCATTGCCAATGAAGACAAGAGAAAGCCGCTGGCAGATGAAAAATTGACAGAAATACTGAAGGAGAAAGGCTATTCCATCGCTCGAAGAACAGTCGCCAAGTATCGGGAAGCCATGAATATACCGGTGGCCCGACTGCGGAAACAATTATAAAACAGCGTGTGTATATGAAAAGAAGACTGCATTTTATCTTGTTCTTTTTATTGGTGGGTGCTGGTCTGCCTGCAACGGCTCAAGTGGAACGAGATGATCGCGCAACCATTTTGAACTTTAAAGGCATACAATATACCAGCGATGACTCTACGTTCTATGTGAACTTCCGTTTTCGCATGCAGAGTCGCTTAAAATATACATCGGTTTCAGCCAATGACTTTTCCGTGGATGAATTCGAAGCCCGGGTGAGGAGGCTTCGACTGCGGATGGACGGTTACTTATATAACCCCCGACTTTCCTACAGCATTCAGCTTGCATTTACACGAGGAGATCAGGATATAGACGACACCGGTGTGGCGAATATTGTACGGGATGCCGTGGTGTTTTATGATTTTTCAGACAAATTTTACATTTCCTTCGGCCTGAACAAATTACCCGGGAACCGCCAACGGGTGACCTCATCGGGGTCCCAGCAATTCGCAGATCGCTCCTTGGTGAACAGTACGTTTAACGTGGATCGGGATTTTGGGATCAAAGCCTATTATTCCGATCAAATCGCTTCAGTACCGATTAATCTGGCCGCTGCGATCACCACCGGTGAAGGTCGCGTCGCCAACAGTACAGACGGAGGACTGGCTTATACCGGCCGAGCCGAATTTTTGCCCCTGGGTGAGTTTACCAATGGAGGCGATTATTCAGAGGGTGATTTGGAGATAGAACCTACACCGAAACTCTCATTAGGCGGTGGCTATAGCTATAACGAACGCGCCACGCGCACACGCGGGCAAACGGGGAAGTACCTGCATGCGCCATTGACCCTAAAAACCACCTTCTTCGATGCCATCCTTAAATATCGGGGATGGGCCTATCAGGCAGAATACATGCGAATGGACACCGATGATCCCATTACCCGTAACAGCGAAGGGGAAATCGCCTACGCTTTTAAAGGACAGGGATTGAATCAACAATTGAGTTATTTAATCAGTGATCGGGAGGGCTATGAAGTGGCTGCCCGCTATACCTGGATCGAGCCGCATCAGGATCTGGCCGCCCTCCGCCAAACCCAGGAAGTCGTGGAACTGGGCATCACGCGTTATTTTAGAGCGCATCGTTTAAAGTTACAATTGAATGGTCAATACATGGCTCACGAAGGCAATTTTTCAAGGCATCAAGCCGGAAATCATTGGGGAGCGGTTTTTCAAATTGAATTAGGTATATAGTGTAGGAGCAAGGACGAAAGGAACAAGGACTAATGAAGCAAGGACTAAGCACGTATAGATGAAGTATTTTTTGATCGCAGGAGAGACATCGGGAGATGTGCACGGAGCCAATCTGATCAAACAACTTAAGATGGCCGATCAGGAGGCAAAATTTAGATTTGTGGGCGGGGATGCCATGCAGGATGCTGCCGACCAAAGTGCACTATTGCATACTTCTGAGATGTCATTTATGGGCTTCATGGAGGTTTTAGCCAATGTGCGAACCATCAGCAAAAACCTGAAAAAGGTTCGAAGACACCTATTGGCCGAAAAACCAGATGCAGTGATCCTGATAGACTTCCCGGGATTTAACATGCGGATGGCTTCCTTTGCTAAAAAGCACGGCATTCGGGTGTTGTATTATATTTCGCCAAAAATTTGGGCTTGGAACCAAAAAAGGGTTCATAAAATCAAGAGGGTGGTGGATCGCATGTATTGCATTTTGCCATTTGAAGTGGACTTCTATCAGCGATTCGACATGGAGGTGGAATATGTGGGCAATCCCCTACTGGATTCCATTGCAGATCATGAACCGAATCGAGCTTTCTTGAAAGAGAAAGGGTTGGATCATCGGCCCATCATCGCCTTACTACCGGGAAGCCGGGAAATGGAAATCAAAAAACTACTGCCGGTCATGTCCAGCCTGCGATTGCTTTTTCCTGCGCATCAGTTAGTCGTAGCTGGTGCTCCGAATTTGACCCACGAATTTTACAGGGAGCAAATGAAGGGAATGGATTTGCCTGTAGTTTACCATGCCACCTACGACCTTTTATTGCATGCGGAGGCGGCTGTGGTCACCAGCGGAACGGCTACGCTGGAAGCCGCTCTGCTAAATGTACCGCAGGTGGTCGTATACAAGGCGCATCCCATTACCGTGAAATTAGCCGAAAGCCTGATAAAAGTGCGCTTTATTTCCTTGGTCAATCTCATTACAGGTATGTTATCGGTTCGGGAATTGATCCAAAAGGAATGCACCCCTGACCTCATCGCTGACGAGCTACACCTGTTGATCAATAATCGAGAATATCGGGACAATATCTTGGAAAATTACAGCCTTCTGCGAGGCAAAATCGGAGGACCAAAAGCTTCCAAACGCACGGCTGAATCCATGGTGGCTTATCTAAAAATGGCGCAATAACAGCATTAGGAAATCAGGTAAAATTTTAGTATCTTTGCAGGCTTAATTATGCGGTTAGCAGACCGCTTTTGAAGGATTGATCAATAAATTTTTGATAAAAACAATACTATGAAATTATCCCAGTTTAAATTTAATCTACCTGAATCCCTGATCGCATATGAGCCCGTGGAAAATCGTGATGAATCTAGGCTTATGGTATTGCATAAGGATACGGGTAAAATCGAACATAAGATTTTTAAGGATATTCTGGATTATTTCGATGAAAAAGATCTCCTCATTCTAAACAACACCAAGGTTTTTCCTGCGCGACTTTTTGGAAACAAGGAAAAAACTGGAGCGACCATCGAGGTATTCCTGCTGAGGGAGCTTAGCCCGGAAATGCGCCTTTGGGATGTGTTAGTAGATCCAGCACGTAAAATCCGTGTAGGCAATAAACTCTATTTTGGGGAAGATGATCTGTTGGTGGCGGAAGTCGTGGATAACACCACTTCACGGGGTCGTACGATTCGTTTCCTGTTCGATGGTACGGATGAGGAGTTCCGCAAAAACATTGAAGTACTGGGTGAGACTCCCCTACCTAAATATATTAAACGTAAGGCAGTTCCGGAGGATAAATTCCGTTATCAAACCATTTTCGCTAAAAATGAAGGCGCCGTGGCTGCACCGACAGCAGGATTGCACTTTAGCCGGGCTTTGATGAAAAGGTTGGAGCTGAAAGGGGTGGACTTTGCAGAAATTACCTTACACATCGGTTTAGGCACATTCCGCCCGGTGGAGGTGGAGGACCTGACCAAACATAAAATGGATTCGGAGCAATTCGAAATTACGCCGGATACGGCTAATTTGGTGAATAAGGCCATCGACGATAAACGTAGAATTTGTGCGGTGGGTACGACTTCTATGCGAGCGATCGAATCATCGGTTTCGGCGGATTATCATCTGAATCCGGCGCGCGAATGGACCAGTAAATTCATCTATCCGCCCTATGAGTTCAGCATCGCTAACAGTATGATTACCAATTTCCACACGCCGGAATCCACATTATTAGTGATGGTGGCTGCATTTGGTGGCTATGAAAATGTGATGAATGCCTACGAGCAGGCAGTGAAAGAAAAATACCGTTTCTATAGCTACGGCGATGCCATGTTAATTATCTAAGCCCGTGATGAGTCGGGTCTCTCGATCAACTTTCAATCATGCGGGGATAAAAAACGGGGAAAATGGCAGACTTTGCAATTATTGTGGCGGCAGGTACGGGGCAGCGAATGAACAGCCCCTTGCCCAAGCAATTTCATGAACTGGAAGAAATCCCAGTCCTCATGCGAACCCTGCATGCATTTCACCATAGTGCATCTCAGCCCGAAATAATCTTAGTCTTAGCGCCCGACTGGGTGGATTATTGGACGGAACGCTGTTACAAATACAAATTTCATGTTCCTCACCGGATCGTAAGCGGTGGCTCGACGCGTTTTGAGAGCGTCCGAAATGCGCTGGAATTTATCCAGAAATCATGCGCCGCAGATATACTTCCGGAGACGGTGATCGCAGTGCATGATGGTGCTCGTCCTTTGGTGAGTACCGCATTGATCGATAAATGCCTGGAAACAGCACGAGAGAAAGGAGCTGCTGCTCCTGCCCTTAGCTGTACTGATAGTGTCCGAATGCTAAATCTGGAGAACGGACAGCATGCAGTCGTTGATCGAAATCGGCTACGCTTGATGCAAACACCACAAGTTTTTCAAGCCCAGCTTCTGCTAAGGGCATATCAGCAAAGCTCACTAAATGACTTTACCGATGATTGTACCGTAGTGGAGAAATTAGGGACGGTCATCACCTTGATACCGGGCGAAAAAACCAACCTGAAGATCACCACTACGGAAGATCTAATTATCGCAGGCGCGTACCTCAGGCAGCTCCGCGGATAACACGCAAAAGAATCGCAATAACGGCGATGACCAGTAAGACATGAATGATCCCGCTAGAAACAAAGCCTCCAAAAAAACCGATAGCCCAAATCAGGACTAAAATTACAGCGATGGTGTACAATAGATTTCCCATAAATTTTAAATTTTAAATAAACGATTCTATTTGATCCTACTTTAAAAACAAAAGGATAGAAAAAAAGTTTAAAAATATTTACTTTTGAGCACGTAAATCAAGTGTCAATCCGTCAAAAGCCAGCTCAATGCCGTCAGGAAGGTCACTTTGTACGACTTCATGAAGTCCCATTTGATGCCCGATATGGGTAAAATAAGTCTTATCTGCACCGATCTTTTGGGCCATTTCCACCGCTTCGACTAAGGTAAAATGTGAAATATGCGGTTCCTGTTGGAGCGCATTTAGGACCAATACCTTGGTGCCCTGAATCTTCTGGAGGGTTTCTGCAGAGATGGTTTTCGCATCGGTAATGTAGGTGAAATCCCCAAAACGAAAGCCTAAAACCGGCATTTTATAATGTAATACGGGAAGCGGAATCACTTCATGTCCTAAAACTTCAAAAGGACGATCTTGGTCGATTTGGATAAGGTTTAATTGAGGGACTCCAAAATAAGCTTGAGGGTGAAACGCATAAAAAAACTCACGCTTCAGCGCATCGTGAACGGGTAGATCGGCATAAATATCGATAGGCGTGCCTTGCTTACGGTTAAAGGCCCGGATATCATCCAAACCGGCGATGTGATCTTTGTGCGAATAAATATAGATGACGGCATCCAACCGTTGGACCTTCTGCCGAAGCATTTGCTGACGAAAATCAGGGCCGGTATCCACCACCAAGCTCCTCCCCTCCCATTCCAGCCAAATAGAAGACCTCAGACGCTGGTCACGGGGATCAGTAGACTGACAAACCTGACAATCACAAGCGATGACCGGAACACCTTGTGACGTGCCGGTCCCAAGGAACACTACTTTCAAATCTCCAGTTTTGTTTGTTTGATGCGTAATAACAACTGTTTTTCCTTCTCGTCCAAGGCTTCTATTCTTTCGTCTTCAGGCTCAATGCCGTTTAATAGACCCATCAGCGAGTGAATCTTGGCTTCCACATCCAAAAAACGATTGACTACCACGACTTTTGTGTTCTGTAAGATACAGGCACCAGTCTTAAAGTTTCCCTTTTCATAACGTACTCGGTAGCCCAGTTTGGAAAACAGCTTTTCTAATTTCTCAAGACTATGTGCGGTGTAAGACAACATGTATCACTGATTCAATCCGCAAAATACGATTAGAAAGGGAAAGTATCAAGTGCTATTTTTTTCACGTCTATACTGTGTGGGGCGCAGCATACTGTAGGCCAAATCCTGGATAAACCCTAAACCATAACCAAAAAACTGGATAAAGACGGCAGGAATACTCGCACATGCGACCGCCCAATCGCGTGTCTTTTGATAGGCGTGTAAAAATAGCAGGCTAGTATATAGCAGTAAAAGAGTCATTCCACTCCAAAACAAGGCCTGAAAAACGGTAAGAATACTGGGGGAAAGAGACCAAAGCGTGTGGTCAAAAGCTAAAATAAACCCAACCAGCACCAATACGATACAACCCAAGGTGAAGAGTGCTGGCAAGAAATGCATGGGCTTCAGGCCGGAGCGAAATTTCATGTACAGTCTGATCCGACCTTGACCAAAGGCGTAAATCTGCTTAAAAAATTGACCCCAATTCACCCTCCTTTTATGGTACACCGACGCTTCAGGCAATAGGTCTACCTTTAAACCAAGCTGATGCATGCGCGTGCTGAGCTCCATGTCTTCACTCTGATTGGTCCAATGGAAACCGCCGGTGCGCTCCCAAGTGGCTCTGGATAGGCCCATATTAAAGCTACGGGGATAAAATCGACCAATTCTCCGCTTCCCTCCACGAATTCCACCAGTGGTCAATGGGGAGGTCATGGCATAACTAATGGCTTTCTGGATGGTCGAAAAAGATTCATGTGCAGCATCCGGTCCACCGTAGGCGTCCAGTTCCCTGACCTTTAATGCTTGATACACCGTTTCCAGGTAGTGCTCCGGAATCAGGCAATCGGAATCAAACACTACAAAATACGCCCCGCGCGCCTGTTCAAAGCCGTAATTCCGGGCAAATCCCTGCCCACGATTGGGGATATAAAAATACCGCAGGTCCAATTCTCCCGCGAAAGCCGCTACTGCTTCATGAACCGGAGGCTGCGAGCCATCATCCACAATGATCACTTCAAACTGCGTAAAGCGCTGATGGGTCAATGAACGTAAAAGTTCCCTAATTTCTACCGGGCGATTATAGACCGGCACCACGATGGAGAAAAACAAATCCTTGGGCGCTTTCATGATCGACATTCCAATCAGATCACCCGTTCGATTTGGTATTGATTCCGCTCCGGATTACTCCGGGCGATGAGTTCAGCCAAAAATCCAGTCACGAATAACTGGGTTCCGAGTATGATGGCGATCAATGCAAAAAAGAAAAGAGGTTGTTCCGTGACGTTTCTATACGGCGCGTCCTGCGCGATGCTAATCAGTTTTTCAGCGATTAGCCAGATCGCGATCACGAAACCGCCCAAGAAGCTCAGCGTCCCCATGGTGCCAAAGAAATGCATGGGCCGCTTCCCAAATTTACCCACAAAAAATATGGATAATAAATCTAAAAAGCCCTTGATGAAACGCCCGGGACCAAATTTGGTGGTTCCGTATTTCCGAGGATAATGCTGCACGACCTGCTCACCTATACGCGTAAAGCCAGCCCATTTCGCCAGCACGGGAATATAGCGATGCATTTCTCCGTAAACCTCAATGCTTTTAATCACTTCCTTTCGGTAGGCTTTCAACCCACAATTGAAATCATGTAGGTTATGAATCCCTGACATTTGACGGGTCACGGCATTGAACAATTTAGTCGGAATGGTTTTGGAAGGTGGGTCGTGGCGCACTTTTTTCCAACCGGAAACTAAATCGAAATTTTCCTGTCGAATCATACGGTAAAGCGCGGGAATCTCATCCGGACTATCCTGCAAGTCTGCATCCATGGTAATAACCACATCCCCCTGCGCCGCCGCAAACCCGACGTTCAAAGCCGCTGACTTCCCGTAATTACGACGAAACTTGATCCCGCTAATCATCGGAGCGGAAGCCTTTAATCTTTCAATCACTTTCCAGGAATCATCCGTACTCCCATCATCTACCAGAATGATCTCGGCGGTAAATCCATGCTTTTCAGTCACCCGTTGAATCCAAGCACATAGCTCAGGTAGCGACTCTTCTTCATTGTATAAAGGGATAACAACCGAAATATCCATTATGCTTCTTCGTCCAACTCATCATCTTCGCTAACCGTAGCAAACATGGGCCGCTCACGTTTAAAAATCGCCCCAAAAATCAGTGCACCCACAAAATACATAATGGCCGCAATCCCTAATGATAATAGAAACTCAGAAATAGTAGGGCTAAATTGTTTATCTAAATTCTTTTCCGCTTCCGCGATCATGTCATCAATCATTTCCTGATTTCCGCCCCCGAAGGTTTCGGCCATTTCTACACTGGCATTTAAGGTCACCTCCCGCATATGCGTTTCGTAGGCGGGTTCAATAAATTTTCCGAAGGCCAGTACAAATAAGGTGTACACCAAATGCTGAACAATGAACATGATAAAGATATTGCTCAATGCCTCTCGGAACGTCCAATATCCGCCGATTTTTTTTCGCAAATCCAAGGTGAAATAGATCGCTAAACCCAGGGAAATGAGTAAAGATACAATTCCAAAGGCCATATTACCCAATAAGTTTGGCATGGCGTAGTAGGTCGCTAAAAGGATAAAAATATTAATCGCGGCCCAGGCTAATGCATTGATAAAGGCGATTTTTTTCGCATTTACAGCTCCAGTTTCCAATTGATTATGGTTCATAATTTCGATTTTTAGGTTAATAATGAGTTTTTATGGTTTAATGATCCTATTGATAATACTGTACAATTAATTGGTAAACAGCTTTATCAACAGCTGGATGTGGAGCAGATTTCATGTAATCCTCCACATCTGCCGGACTGGGATGAGGCTCGTAAAAGAAGCTCACCAAAGGATAAAACAAGGTGTATAATTCCTGATCAGCTCGTAGGTTTCGAGCGGCTTTACCAATCTCCTCATACGAACTTTCTGTCAAAATCTGTCCAGCGATCACCGGCTCATAAATTCGATACTCGTCCTGAAATTCATCATCATCCACCAATAAAAACTCTTTCAGGAAGTCTTCTAAGTCTGCTTCAATACCCTCATCGGCACACTCAGCCAGATACAAGAGCAAATTCAACAATTCGGTTCCCCGGTCAATGGTTTGATCCTCAATGTCCAACCACTCGTCGGATTCCAAATAATCTGCTTCTAATTTAGTGGCATCGGCGGCGAGGAAATTCATCAGCAGCAGATCGAATAATTGTTCTCTAATGAGGTCGTATGCCGGATGCGCGTCGATCACCTCGTCCAGTCGGGACACCTTATCCATGAAGGCATCCTCCGATTCAAATACTTCGGTCAATAGGGACATTGGGCGATCCAAGTCAGATTGATCCGACCCATGATCAAAATTCTCCAGACAGGCGACAAGTGCGCGATTAATTCGTTGGTCCATAAGCTTCGTATATTTGACTGTTATTCATAGTAAATGTTACAAGACCCTGCCATTTTTCCCCCATAAAAGGGCTATTTGCAGACTTGGAACGATTCGTTTTTGCATCAAACACCCATTCTTTCTTCGGATCAAAAAGCACCAGTGAGGCTGCTGCTCCTTCTTCCAGAACCGGTATCGGTAGACCGACCACCGCACGGGAGCCCAGGGCGAGTTTATCTATAATTTGGGCTGGTGATAAACCTGCTTTCAACAGCAAGGGCAAAACGGTCTGTTGCGCAATGATGCCATCCTTGGCCATTTGAAACTCCACCCGTTTAAATTCGATTTCATGTGGTGTATGTTGGGACACTATAGCATCAATGGTGCCGTCTTTCAAACCCTTTAACAGGGCTTTGATGTCCTTTTTGGTGCGTAAGGGAGGATGCACCTTATATTGACTATCAAAGGTTTTGACCGCCTCATCCGTCAGCACCAAATGGTGTGCCGCCACGTCGCAGGTCACCGCTAATTTACGCGCCTTTGCTTGACGGATCAGGTCTACACTTTCCGCGGTACTGATGGTCGTGAAGTGGATCCTAGCGTCATGGTATTCAGCCAAATACAGATCCCGAGCGACCATCAGTGATTCGGCCAGATTCGGATTGCCTTTCATGCCCAGATAAGTACTGACCTCTCCCTCGTTCATGGAAGTTCCCTCCGAGATTTTCCGGTCATCGGCATAAGAAACGATGAGCGCATCGATCCCCTTTCCATAAAGAAGCGCCCGCCCCATCAATCCCGCATCTGCCACATTGCGATCCCCGTCGGTAAACGCCAATGCTCCCGACTGCTGCATATCATAAAGCTCGGCTAATTCCTGACCTTCTCTTCGTTTTGAGATGGTTCCCATCGGATAGACATCCACACCCAAGCCCCTGGCCCGGTTTCGGATCAAGGCAATCTCGGCCTGCCTATGCAAGGGGGGATTCGTATTGGGGTGGACGGCAACCCCTACAAAACCACCCGCCATGGCCGCCGAAGAACCGGTTTGAATATCTTCTTTGGTTTCAAAACCAGGCTCTCCATAATTGGCGTTGAGGTCGAAGAAGCCCGGACACAAGTATTGTCCCCTGCCTTCTACCACCCGCGCCCCTTTCGGTTGCTCGGCGATGTTTTCAGCAATGCGAATGATTTTGCCATTTTGGATCAATACATCTCGAATCTGATCGTGGTGTAGACTACCCGGCCAAAGGATATGAACGGTTTGGAGAAGATACGTATTCATTAAGAAACAAAAGTACAAAATACTGTTCAATCCCAAATGAATAATTGTAATTATTCCTGAAGGGTGGGCAATTCAGTGCACGAGTGGTCTGATCCCCTACTCGTCCGTCGGCTGATCTTCGCCCCAGCGATAGGTGGGAACTTGTATACCAGCCAAATCCAAAACGCGATCGATGACCGTCCCCGCCAGCGCTTCAAAATCCTTGGGTAAACTATAAAAAGAAGGGCTCGCCGGACAAATAATGCCCCCAGCCTCGGCAATGGCTGCCATATTACGGATATGAATCAGGTTCAAAGGAGTCTCCCGAGTCACCAGGATCAATCGTCTTCTTTCTTTTAACATCACATCGGCCGCTCGTGTGGTCAGATCAGAGGAAGTTCCCTGTGCGATTCTAGCCAGGGTTCCCATGGAGCAGGGACTCACGATCATGCTATCAAAACCCGCTGAGCCTGATGCGAAAGGAGCGAAAAAGTCATTTTTGTCATAAAATTCAAAGGGATATTGATCATAGTCCTCGTTTTTCAGCTCGAATTTCCAGACATCTTTCGCGTTATCAGACATGACCACGCCTACACGATCCCATTGGTCCCGACACTGCATTAATTTATCCAGTAATACTTGGGCATAAATGGAGCCGCTAGCGCCCGTGATCGCCACCACTATTTTCTTATTCATTTTTAAACGTTTCAAAACGGCACATCATCATTCGCATCGGGCATGTCGTTCATCCGTGACTGACGAATAATGCTTCCACCAGGGTTGTCAAATGCGGTAGATGGACCAATTCCCGCCGAGAATGAGTCTCCTGGCATGCCTCCCGGTGAACCGAAGCCGAAATCATCTTCCAAATCGGTAAACTTCACGTATTTACCAATGAATCGTAAAGGCACCGTGCCCGTTTCACCATTCCGGTGTTTGGCAATGATCACTTCACCCAAGCCAGCGGTCGACCTGCCGTCCTCTGTTTCGTCCAAACCGTAATATTCCGGTCGATACAAAAACAAGACCATATCGGCGTCCTGCTCAATGGAGCCGGACTCCCTCAGGTCGGAAAGCATGGGTTTCTTACTGGCTCCCGGACGGTTTTCCACCGCCCTACTGAGCTGAGATAGTGCAATCACCGGAATATTCAGCTCCTTGGCCACCGATTTTAAGGATCGGGAAATGCTACCAATTTCCTGCTCTCGGTTTCCACCCTTTCCGTCATTTTTCCCATGCATTAATTGCAGGTAATCCACGATCACTAATTGGATATCGTGTTGGGCTTTTAAACGACGACATTTCGCCCTAAATTCAAAAATATTCAGCGCGGGGGTATCGTCGATCAATAATTTAGCGGCGGATAATTTTCCGATGCGGGCGTGAAGCTGCTCCCATTCGTGATCCTCGAGCTTTCCCCTACGCAATTTTTCTTGTTCAATCTCGGTCTCCCCGGAAATTAATCGATTCACTAACTGGACCGAAGACATTTCTAAGGAAAACACGGCGACCGGTTTGTCGTGTTGAACGGCCGCATTTCGAGCGCAACTCAACACAAAGGCGGTCTTACCCATGGCCGGACGGGCAGCAATAATCACTAAGTCAGAGGGCTGCCATCCTGATGTAATTCGGTCCAATGCGGTAAAACCCGAAGGCACTCCGGTCAAAGAATCTGTCTTATCCCGTAAAGCTTCCAGGGTTTGCACCGCCTCCCGCATGATATCGTCTACTTTTCGGGTATCCCGTCTGAGGTTGTTTTGAGCGATATCGAACAAACTCTTTTCGGCATGGTCTAACAAATCAAAGATATCCGTGGTGTCATCATAAGCATGATTGATTATTTCGGTGGACACCTTGATCAATTCCCTTTGAATGTATTTTTGGGAAATAATCCGGGCATGAAACTCAATATTGGCCGCTGAAACCACCCGATCGGTTAATTGGGTGATGTAATAAGCCCCTCCTACCAATTCCAAACTTCCCAAATTCCTCAATTCAGAAATGACCGTCAACAGATCGATGGGTGAGTTCTTTTGAAAGAGGGAATAGATCGCCTCAAAAATACGTTGATGCGCTTCCACGTAAAAGGTTTCGGGCTTAAGGATATCAATAACCTCAGTCAGCGCATTTTTTTCCAACATCAATGCCCCTAGGACAGCTTCCTCCAAGTCGGTGGCTTGAGGTGGTAATTTTCCCAGCCCGCTAACTAAATTGGCGACTCGGGAGCGTCTTTCAGTCAGGTTTCCTCTTCCTGTTTTCTCCAATGGGCTTATTATCGGCTTATTTTCTTCTGTCATCGTCAAAATAGGTTTTCCAAACCCTTTTGCGCTCTGCAAAAGGAGGGCTACAAAGATAAATTTTTTTGTGATCTAAGTAGGATCGAGTTCTTCACAAACCTACGAATGATCATTTTCAATTTATAGATCAACGTCTATCTGACTGCCCTTCAGCTTGTACACTTATTCACATTCATTGTTCAAAATTATGTTAACAACATCGCAAGGCATTGACCACTAATATACATAAAAAAATGTGGATAATTGCATACTGACATTCATGCGGTGAAGTGGGTATCGCACCGTTAATATTTTGTTAAAGGATCAGGATATATTCGTATTTCAAAAATTTTTATAGTAGGTTTGCACACTTTATTGAACAACAGTGGGATTTCAAAACATCAAAGATAAACTAAAGACACCAAGCACTATTGTAATTACGACCCATTTCAAACCGGATGGGGATGCACTAGGATCATCCTTGGCCATGAGCCATTGGCTGAAACAAAAGGGGCATGAGGTACAGATCATTGCACCTTCTGACTTCCCCTATTTCCTGGATTGGCTCCCTGGTCGAGAAGAAGTGATCATCTATACCGAACAAAAAGAGCGCAGTGATCAGATGATCCGCGATGCAGCTATCATATTTTGCCTGGATTTTAATGGTTTAGGGCGAACGCAAGATATGGCCCCTTCCCTGCAAGCAGCTGAAGGAACCAAGATCATGATCGACCATCATTTGGCACCAGAAGGCTTCGATGATGAGCGCTATTGGGATAGTTCAGCAGCAGCCACGGCTGAGTTGGTCTACAAATTTATCGTTCATGAATTTGATGATGCCGCCTCGATTTCTCCAGCTCTAGCAACCTGTCTTTACACGGGAATTATGACGGATACCGGATCGTTTAGGTTCAAGTCTACCACACCGGAAGTCCATCACATCATCGCAGACTTGATCGAAAAGGGCGCTAAAAACTGGGAAATTCACGAAAACATCTTTAATAGTAACACCGAAACTCGCCTGCGCTTTCTCGGTTTCTGCCTCGCGCATCGCTTGGTGGTCGATCCCGAACACCGAACAGCATGGATGGCCATTTCCAAGCAGGATTTGGTCGATTATTCGGTCGGAACCGGAGATACCGAGGGATTGGTCAATTATGCGCTCTCCATTCAGGGAATACAGTTCGCGGCTTTGATCATAGAAAGACAAGATATCATTAAATTCTCTTTCCGATCTATCGGAGATTTCCCCTGCAATGAGTTCAGCAGTATGCATTTTAATGGTGGAGGGCACCTGAACGCGGCCGGTGGAAATGCCCAGGGAACTTTGGAGGAAGCCGTTCGAAAATTTAAATCATTATTACCTACATATAAAAATCTTTTAACACAATAACTCAAGCATTAACAAAACATGAAGAAGTCATTTCTAGTACTGGCCTTAGCTTCGGCTTTCTTATTCGGAGCCTGCCAACAAAACAAATTAAAAGATGGTCCGGGAGGGTTAAAATACCAGATCGTCAAGGACGCTGGAGAAGAAAAAGCACAAGCCGGAGACATGCTTTCAATTAGCATGATCATTAAAAGTGATCGCGACTCCTTATTGACCGACACCTATGAAATCGGTTTGCCACAGATCGTCAATATAGCGCCTGATAGCATTCCTGGATTATATCCTGGTGACCACAACACCATGTTTTCCATGCTGGGCGAAGGCGATAGTGCGATTTTCCACTTGGACCTGGACACCATGGCTGCGCAAACAGGCTCACCAAAACCTCCATTCGTAGACAGCCATATCATTTTTTATGTGAAAGTGAACAAGCACTTCAAAAAGGGTGACTTGACCGACAGTGCGCATTATGAGGTGGTCAATGCTTATTTTGACACCCAGATTGAAAATCTTAAAAATGCGGAGTCTGGTAAAATTGAGAATTACGTGAGCAGTAATAACCTGACGACAGAATCTACTTCTTCCGGTTTGCAAATCGTGTTCGAAGAAAAAGGCACCGGCGTGACTCCTACAGCGACGGACACCGTATTGGTAAACTACACGGGTAGACTCACAAACGGAAAAGTATTCGATTCTTCCATAGAAGAGGAGGCTATGAAAGCCAATATTCACAATCCGATGCGCACCTACGAGCCGGCGAAATTCGTCATCGGCGTGGGCCAAGTCATTCCAGGTTGGGAAGAAGGATTGGCTTTAGCCCCTAAAGGAAGTAAATTTAAATTGATCATTCCTTCGGTTCATGCCTACGGAGAACAAGGCGATATGCGCGGTCAAATCCCTCCTTACTCACCATTGGTATTTGACATCGAATTGATTGATGTGATTCCTGCGACTAACGGAAACTAATTCCGATCGCTTAATCCATGATTCGTCATTTTAGAATGGCAGGACTTTAAAAGGTTCCTGCCATTTTTTTTATAAGTTTGCACCATGGAGCGTGAAGAATTTTCATTGATCGACACCCATACGCATGCGTATTATATCGAAGATCCGGCGGATCAGTCAGCTCTTTTGGAACGTTGTGCGACGAATCATGTGCACAAGCTGCTATTGCCCAATGTAGACAGAGAATCCATCGCAGCCGTACAGGCGATGCAGGCGCATTTTCCGGATCAATGCTTTGCAATGATGGGCCTACACCCCTGTAATGTAAAGGCGGATTATCAGGAACAATTAACCGAAATCGAGCAGGCCCTGAACAGTGGGAAAGTCTGGGGAGTTGGGGAGATCGGTTTAGACCTCTATTGGGACCAATCCACCATCGCCATGCAGGTGGAGGCCTTTAAAATCCAAACCGAATGGGCCAAGGAGTTAGACCTCCCGGTAAGCATTCATTGCCGTGCGGCCTACGATGAATTATTTGAACTTCTGGAAGAGATTCAAGATGGGCGGCTGCGTGGGGTGCTTCATTGTTTCACGGGCACCGAAGAACAAGCCTGGCGCACCATAGATTTTGGTCTCTTTTTAGGGATCGGTGGGGTGGTTACCTTCAAAAATGCCGGATTGGACCGCGTGGTAGAAAAAATCCCGCTGGAACATCTCGTCTTAGAGACCGATTCTCCCTACTTAGCACCGGTTCCTTTCCGAGGAAAACAAAATGAAAGCAGTTATCTCTTGCATATCGCAAAAAAAGTTGCAGATTTGCATACGAAGACCGTCAATGAGGTGGCTAAAATCACGACCGGTAACGCCGTGAAAATTTTTCGCCTGAATGAGGGGTCTAAGTGATTGAAATCAATTTTACCGCTATCTGCTAATATGAACAAAATTCTGGTCATCTATACTGGGGGAACCATCGGAATGGTCATGGATGAAACCACAGGCACGTTTGTACCCTTTGACTTCGAACTGATCGCCGAAAATGTGCCCGACCTGAAGCGTTTAAATTATCAGTTAACGGTTCATTCGTTTTCACCCATTATAGACTCTTCGAATATGTCTCCTTCGGTCTGGTTGGAGATGGCTAAGCTGATTGCGAAAAACTACGAGAAATACGACGGTTTCGTCATTTTGCACGGCTCAGATACCATGGCTTATTCTGCTTCAGCCTTGAGCTTTATGTTGGAAGGGCTGCAGAAGCCTGTAATTCTTTCGGGCTCTCAACTACCTATAGGTGAGATTAGAACCGATGCACGGGAAAACCTCATCACAGCACTGGAGCTCGCCTCGGCTAAGAAAAATGGTCTTTCCCTGATTCATGAGGTTTGTATTTTCTTTGACAATAAATTATACCGGGGAAACCGCGCTTTTAAATACAATTCCGACAAATTTGAAGCTTTCCGCTCACCGAATTATCCCATTTTGGTCGAATCCGGCGTGCACCTAAAATACAATCAAGAAGCATTTTTAAAAAACAGCGGGAAAGACTTTGTATTGCACACCAAAATCGACGATCGGGTCGCGGTTTTAAAATTATTTCCCGGCATTAATTCATCCATTGTGCGAAATGTGTTGCAATCGGAAGCGCGATCCATCGTGATGGAGACATTTGGGACCGGAAATACCAGTACGGAAAAATGGTTTTTAAACCTCTTGGCAGAGGCGACCGCATCTGGGAAAAATATTGTTAATATATCCCAGTGTGTGGCTGGCTCGGTGGAAATGGGACGGTACGAAACCAGTCAATACCTCCACGGCATCGGTGTTCTGAATGGCTATGATATGACCTTCGAGGCGGCGGTTACCAAATTGATGTACCTCCAGGGAGAATTCGAAGACCAGAAAGAAGTGGCGTATTGGATGGAACAAAATCTACGTGGGGAATTAACCCGCTAACAATTCCCCAACGACAAAAGTACTGCCACCCACCACGATTAAATCCTCCAGATCCGCTTGGTCCTCGGCAGCTTTTAGCGCCTCGTGCACATCGGGGTATGGCGTACCGCTCAACTGGTAGTTCTGTGCCATTTCGGCTAATTCTCCAGCAGGCATAGCACGGGGCATGTCGACTTGGCAAAAATAATAGGCCGCATCCCTAGGCAATAGGGGTAACATGCGACTCAGGTCCTTGTCTCCCATAACACCGAGCACCCAATGCAATCGCCGATGCGGCGTGAGGGCAATATTTTGAAGGATTTCTCGCCAGCCATCTTCATTATGACCGGTATCGCAGATCACTAATGGCGCAGTAGAATGCACTTCCCATCGGCCCCGAAGACCGGTCGTACGCTGCACGGACGATAAGGCATCCTGCATCTGAGACTCAGGTAAAACCCATCCCTGCGTCCGGAGTTGATCCAC
>Ga0079223_10000295_pt1 | contig 23430 bp, 19 predicted proteins | sample Stecom2011_FD_75072 | JGI IMG/M metagenome (GOLD analysis project Ga0079223, IMG submission 75072) | Agricultural soil microbial communities from Utah to study Nitrogen management - Steer compost 2011 | ecosystem: Environmental > Terrestrial > Soil > Agricultural land | place: USA: Utah...
AGGTATAAAAGCAGTAAGGGGATTAAAGAAAGCTCTCGACCCTAACAACATAATGAATCCCGATAAAATTATTCCTCCCCTTGAAAAACCTTTTGACTGGGGATTGAATATGGAAATACTTCAAAAAGGATTTCAGTTTCAGGATGACAAACCTGATGTTTTCAAATAAAACTATTGTAATTACCGGTGCATCATCAGGTCTTGGTGCTTCACTTGCCAAAGAATCATCTTCTTATAAACCAAATCTTGTATTGTTTTCCAGAAACAATGAAAGGCTTAATAGGATAAAAGATGAATGTGTAGAAAGAGGGGCTAATGCTATAGCTGTTCAGGGTGATGTGACTCTCTTAAACGATTGTAAAAAACTTTTTGATGAAACAATAAATAATTTTGGTTCGGTTGATTATCTTGTGCTGAATGCCGGTGTGAGTATGTGGGCTAAGTTCGATGAAATAAATGACCTCACTCTATTCAATAAATTAATTGAAATTAATTATTTAAGTGCAGTTCAAATAATTAATCTTTTTCTTTCTGAATTAAAGAAAAATAAAGGATTAATTACCGCGGTCTCTTCAATACAAGGGGATGTTGCAGTTCCAAATCATTCAGGTTATGTCGCTTCCAAACATGCTTTAAATGGATTTCTAAACACTTTGCGGGCGGAATTGAAAGGAAGCGGTGTTGATATTCTGTTAGTTAAACCTCACTGGTTAAGAGGAACAGAATTACGAAAAAATGCTTTTGATAAAAACGGAAACAGGATAGGAGAATCGAAAAAGGAACATAGTAAAGAATCAATTTCATTACAGGAATGCAGCAAAAAAATTCTTGATGGTATGATTAAAAGAAAGAGAGAATTAGTAATTCCGCCAAAGTTAAAATTACTATTGTTAATTGAATTACTTTTCCCAAAACTTGCAGAAAAAATTATCCTGTCTAAAGTTAATGAGCAGGAATAATTAGAATCTTTTAGATTCTTTTGATTTAAGAAATATTAATGAATTCCTCCGCATAATCATCAGCGGTTTCATAAATGCGGACTGAGAGCCTGGTTATATTTCCAGGAAGCTTTTGCTTTTTGATTTCATTTAAAATATATGTGCAAATATTTTCCACTGTGGATTGAAATTCAACTATAACTTTTTTGGAATTCATTTTTTCGAGGAATGAAATAATCTCTTTATCTTCTTTATAAACCATAAAAGAATGGTCAAGCTCTTCTATTATTGGTTCAACAATTTTTTTTACATCATAATAATCCATCACCATTCCTGATTCATCAACTGAACCATGGAGTTCAACAATCATTCTGTAAGAATGCCCATGAATATTTTTACACTTGCCAAAATGTTCAGGTAGTCTGTGCCCCATTTCCCATCTGAATTCTTTTGCTATTTTCATCAGACTCCTTTTGCAGTTGGCTCCCAGATAAATTTATGCATTTGCAGTTGAAATCTTACATTCAGTTTATCTTCGAGTATCCATTCAACCAATGCAACTGGTTCAAGTTTACCAAAAACAACAGAAAAAAGAATGCCGCACTTTTCATTTAATTTATAATTAATAATTATCTCCTTACTCCATTCATAATCTTCCCTGCTGCCTATAACAAATTTAATTTCATCTGATGGCTTAATATAATTTATATTTTCATAAAGATTTTTTTTCAGCATTCCGCTTGACGGACATTTCAAATCCATAATTATCATAACACGTTTATCGACATTTTTTATCGGAAGGCTTCCTCCTGTTTCGAGCATTACATCATATCCTTCATTGCATAAAGTCTTCATAAGGTTCAGGCTTTCCTCCTGAACAAGCGGTTCACCTCCGGTAATTTCAATTAATTTACAATTGTACTTTTTTACTTCTGTCAAAATTTGTTCTATTGAATAATCTTTCCCTTCATAAAAAGCATATTCCGTATCGCAATAAGTGCAGCGGAGGTTGCAATAAGTAAGGCGGACAAACACACATGGCAGTCCGGCTTTTGAGCTTTCTCCCTGTATTGAAAAATATATCTCGTTTACTTTAATCATCCTAAAAAAGCCTGTTTTTCCTGATTTTACTAATCAAATTACTAAAACTAATATTTGACATCAAACCGGTGAATCAATATATTTGAGTTCGTTTTTTTTCAAAAAATTAGGTTAATTAATGGCAACCCATAAATCAGCAGAGAAAAGAATACGCTCGAGTGAAAGAAGAAGACTGATAAACAAGAGTGCTATTTCAAGAATTAAGACTCTTTACAAGAAGACACTCAATACAACCGACAAAGCTGAAGCAGAAAAATTATATAAAGAAGCAGTTTCTGTGATTGACAGAAGCAGTGCCAAAAACAGAATCCATAAGAACAATGCTGCAAGAAAGAAAGCTGCATTAACCCGTCATCTTAACAAACTTCAGAAAGAATCTGCTTAATAGTTTTATAAGATTTTAATTTGAAACTCCCAAAACGGGAGTTTTTCTTTTTTAAATCATTTTAAATCTTCAATTGCATCTATACCTTCAGGCATAGGCAGATAAAACCTTATAGGCTGAACAATTCCGTTTTTCTTTTCAAGCCTTTCAACTTTCTTTTTTATGATAACACTATGTTCTATATAAATACCATCTTCAATTATAGAACCAAAAACATAGCTTGTTCCTTTAATTAAAACTCCCTGGCCAATCCGGAGAGGATATTCATCACTCCCTGTCATATTAACACTTGATTCTATTCTTGTTCCATCCCCGATGACAATATTTCCTTTAATAATATCTCCGGATAATATTTGAACATTATTGCCAATTTTGAATACCTGATTTGGAAAACAAGACAGATGAACATTTTGTCCTATTTCAACATTTTGCCCGAAATGTACATTGCCGTTTACATAAACATTTCTTCCAAGTTTAAGATTATAATTAAGCTTAACTCCTTCACCTATGTAAACACCTTTACCGATTGAAATATCAAGGGGAATATTTTGCTTATCCAATTTCAGAATATCTTCAACTACAGATTCATGAATGAAAAAATCATCCGGGTCATTTATTTCAATTATATCTTTTAGTTTTTCATAAACCTGTCTTCTTGCAAGGTCTTCCATCTCTTTAAGAACAGATTTATTATTAAATCCCATTACTACATAGGGCTTTTTAGGACTAATTGCATTTACCGAGTATCCGTTCTTATTAAAGAGAGAAATCATATCTGTTATATAAATTTCTTTCTGAGCATTATTACTTGAAAGAGAATTTATAAGTGATGAAAGTTTCTTAAAATCAAAAGCATAAACACCTGAATTGAATTCATTATTCTCAAGAAGTTCTTTTTTAGTGTAGGAATAAACCCTGTTGTTATATTTGATTCTGTAAGGTTTATTATCATCGAGTGCAAGAATATCTTTGTGTTCAATAATTTCAATTACTTTTGCTTTATCATCGCCTGATGGATTACCATTTTCATCAAAACTTTTTACTCTAATAATTCTTCCGTAAAGATTTTCGAGAGGATTGCCCGAATACAAACCTGTAAGTACAAGCATATCTGATTTAGTTTTGAGAAATTCTTCTCTTAACATTACCATAGTTTCCTTATCAATCAAACCCATATCACCGGGCAACACATAAACAATTCCATCATTAAAACTATTGTTTAAACTCTGGAGAGCAACCTGCACCGCATGTCCGGTACCATTTTGCGATTCCTGGTAAGCAAAAATAGTAGCATCTCTTTTACCAATAACATTTATAACATCTTTTGCTTTAATACCAACAACAACAACAATGTTAACGTCATTTATAGCTTCCCGGCAGGCATTGTAAACACGTTCAACAGTCGGCACTCCCCAGATTTTATGCAGCATTTTGGATTTTTGCGATTTAATTCTTTTGCCATGACCTGCTGCAAGAATGATAGCTGTTTCTTTAACCTTCTTATTAATAGTTGTTGACATGGTTTCAACCAACTGGTGAACATTGCCATTATCATTCTCTTTCATTACAAACTCCTTTTATTACCAACAAAAATACAAAATTCATTTTTATTACTTTATTAAAGGTTATACCCCTGACTGCTTAGGATATATTTCCGAATTCTTAATAGAGACAATAAAAACAAATACTATTGAAAGAACAGGTGTATCAATTACCGATGAAAAAAATGATGCAAGAAACAGTGCAGAAACAGAAAGTAAAATTCCTTTTACAATTTTTTTCTTCTCATCATTCAATGTTTTAACAGCCCTAAGGCCTGTTTTAAAAATAATAACAAAGATATACAAATAAGCTGCCAGACCGATTAAGCCGCTTTCAAAATATACCTGGAAAATATGATTGTGCCAGCCGCTTATTCCTTTATCTGCAAACTCTTCTCTGAAGGGAAATATTTCTTTAAATGTCCTGGGCCCAAATCCTAAAACAGGATGTTCCCATGCAAGTTCAACTGCACCTTTAAATATTATATCTCTGTCAGAAAGACTTGCAGGAGATTCAATTCTTTGAGTTACCTCTCCACTGTTATTTTGAAATGAAATGAAAGATACAATTGCTGCTAAAATAATTATAAGAGTTGTACTTTTAATATCAATAAGTTTAAGAAGAAGTGAAGAAAATAAAATTAGAAGAGCAATAGCAAGATTAGCTCTTCCAAGTGAAGCTACTATTCCTGATAAAATAATTGCGTTTCCGGAAACAAGCAGCCAATTTATTTTTTTATCTTCTTTATTTAAAAGAAATAATGATGATACAATACCTAATGCAGAGAGAAGGTAAATTGAAAAAACCATGTAACCTGATGAAAGAGATTCTGCTCTGCTTACCAAACCAAGATTGAATTGTATTATTCCAATTAAAGAATTAATTACGGCACCGGCAATAAATGAATAAATTATTATTTTTTTCTTTTGGTCATCAAAAGATTTAAGGTAAAATCCTATCGGGAAGATGCTTAAAAAAAATAGTGCTTCCCTGTAAAGCGCTGATATACTTTCATCAGGATATTCAGAAAATATAATTGATATAATTCTTATTAAACCATAAATAAGTACTGCAATTATAAAGCTGTCGATTGCTTTTTTTTTCTCACTGTTTTTTTCAAATAACCAGAGGATTACTAAGGCTGCCCCGAAAAGCTGCATCGCAAAAATAGAAAGCACAAAACTTACTGAGAGAAGAATCAGGAAATAAAAAGGGATTCGTATTTCATATCTTGTTGAAATCATTAAAAATAATGTTCTTTAGATTTTAATTTATGAACGGGATTTAGCCAAACATCTTAAATAATAAGTAGCTATTTTTACGGCACAAAATTACTAAATGCTGATGAAAGTATTCTGGAGATTTTTTAAATATCTTAAACCTTACATAAAACCTCTTCTTACAGCAAATCTGTGCATGCTGCTGTTTGTGGTGTTTAATCTTCTTTCAATCGGATTAATAATGCCATTTATCGATCTGCTGTTTAATCCTGAACAGCCGGTTATTGAGCAGGGCAAAGAGATAAGTATTTTTGATATCAGAGAATTTCTTACTTACCAGTTAAATAAATTTGCTGCTGAATATGAAAAGCTTGACCTGCTTCTTTACCTTTGCATTTTAATCATAGTCATCTTTTTTCTTAAAAATCTATTTCAGTACCTGCAGACATATTTTATGTCCACAGTTGACCAGGGTGTAATTAGAGATATTCGTCTCGAACTATACCGGCACTTCCACAAACTATCACTTGGCTATTTTACTGAAGAGAAGAAAGGAATATTAATTTCAAGAATTATTAATGATGTTCAGATTATACGTGATTCTATGATAGCTGTTATTAACAGCCTTTTCAGAGATCCTCCGTCAATAATAATTTATACTATTGTGCTTTTTATTTTCAACTGGCAGTTAACAATACTTATCTTTTTAATGCTGCCTGTTATTGCTTTTATTCTTGCAAGAATAGGTCAATCATTAAGAAGAAGAAGCATCCGCTCGCAGGAGAGAATTGCAAATACAACTTCGATACTCGATGAGACATTCGGTGCAATGCGTATTGTAAAAGCATTTGGTATGGAAGAATATGAAGTAAACAGATTCAAAGAGAGTGAAAGAAGTTATTTCAATCTTATAATTAGTTTAGTAAGAAGAAGAGGTCTCGCCTCACCAATTACAGAAGTAATCGGGGTTTTTGCTGTTACAATTATTCTTTACTTCATCGGAAGCCAGATAATTACCGGCGAAAGTGATATGACGCCCGGGGCATTTTTTGTTTACCTTGGTATTTTCTTCCAGATGATGCCATCATTAAAATTACTTGGACAAGCTGTTAACCAGGTTCAGGAGGGAAGAGCAGCTGCAGAACGTGTCTTTAATGTTCTCGATACAGAACCAAAAATATTTGATGCACCTGATGCTGTTGAGTTAAAATCATTCGAGAAGAGTATTGTATTTAATAATGTAAATTTTAAATATGAAAAGAGTGACCGGATTTTAAGCAATATTAATCTGGAAATTCAAAAAGGAGAAGTACTTGCAATTGTTGGTCCCAGTGGTTCTGGTAAATCCAGTCTTGTTGACCTTATACCAAGATTTTATGATGTGGAATCAGGCTCGGTAATGGTTGATGATATTGATGTAAGAAAAATTAAAATAAAATCCCTTCGTGACCTTATAGGAATAGTTACTCAGGAGACTATCCTTTTTAATGATACAATAAAAAATAATATTGCTTATGGAATTATAAATCCCTCAATGGATAAAATAATTGAAGCAGCAAGTGCAGCAAATGCACATAATTTTATTTCCGAGCTTGAAAACGGATATGATACTTTAATCGGTGACAGAGGTGTTAAACTTTCGGGCGGAGAAAGACAGCGTCTCTCAATAGCAAGAGCACTTCTTAAAAATCCTCCTATCTTAATTCTTGATGAAGCAACATCATCCCTCGATACAGAATCGGAAATTCTTGTTCAGCAGGCAATCGAAAGATTAATGAAAGGGAGAACTTCAATAGTAATTGCACACAGGTTAAGCACTGTACAGAATGCAGATAAAATTATTGTTCTTAATGAAGGTGAGATTGTTGAAACCGGAACACATACAGAACTGATTAAAAAAGGAGGGCTCTACAGTAAATTGTATAATATGCAGTTTAGTTTATAATTTATAAACCTCTCTTCTTCTCCCATATTTTTACATAAGTAAGCATTGTACTGAGAGAATTTACAAAAGAAATTATCAAACCATGTATCCCATCTTTATATCCTTTTAAAGAGATAAAATACCTGAAGAATGCAGAAAAAGCATGGCTAAATATTGTAAATGCTGTTACCTTCCCTTTAGATTTATAAACCTCTTCTGCTTTAAGTGATGTATAATTGTTTACTTTTTTAAGATAATTATGAAGAGATGAATATGTGTTATGAATTATTACATTATTTAAAATCCCTTTTCCACCGCTAACTATAAAACCTTCATGCACCAGTTTATCAGGCAATGTAGTTTTTGATTTTCTGAATAATCGCATCTGGTAATCTTTATTCCAGCCGCAGGTTGTTATCTCTTTACCAAACAAGAAATTTTTTCTTCTGATAAGATAACCATCGTAAACATCAAGGTTAATTTTTAGAATCTCTTCTTTTAATTCAGGAGTAACCTGCTCATCGGCATCGATACTTAAAACCCATTCATTCTTTGTTAAACTCAAAGCATATCTTTTCTGTGGAACGAATCCCTCCCATTTTTTTATGAAAATTTTATCTGTAAAGTTTCCGGCTATTTCAACAGTTTTGTCTTCACTTTCAGAATCAACTAAAATTATTTCATCTGCCCAATCAACAGATTTAAGGCAGGCTTCAATATTCTTTTCCTCATTTTTGGTTATGATAATTACAGAAATATTTTCCATTCAGCCTCTGGGGTGAAAATCTCTGTGAACCTGCTTGATGTAATCACGGTCGATATGAGTGTAGATTTGTGTTGTTGAAATATCTGCATGACCAAGCATCTCCTGAACTGCTCTAAGGTCGGCACCCCCTTCAAGAAGATGTGTTGCAAATGAGTGTCTGAATGTATGCGGGTGAACATCTTTTTTTATACCTGCTTCCTTAACATACCGTTCAACAATTTTCCATACTCCCATTCTCGACAATTTAGTACCCCTGTTATTTAGAAAAACAATACCTTCACTTTTCATTTTTTTCTCAAGTAAAGGTCTGCTGTTAGTGAGATATTTTTTTGTCCATTCAATAGCGCTGCTGCCGATTGGAACGAGTCTTTCTTTTGAACCTTTGCCAAACACTCTTATTATTTCTTCATCAAAAAAAAGATTTGAAATTTTTAACTCGATTAATTCAGAAACTCTTAATCCGCATGCATAAAGCACTTCAAGAATACTTTTATCTCTTAAACCAAGTTTATTGTTTATATCGGGTTTATCCAGAATTTTTTCTATCTCTTCAAATGATAAAACTGAAGGAAGTGTTTTGGATAATTTTGGCGGAGAAACTTTTTCAACAGGGTTATTTTCAATATAGCTGCTTCTGAAAAGATATGTGAAAAATCCTTTTACAGATGAATAATATCTTGCAGCCGATGTTTTGCTTAAACCTAATTCCTGAAGTTTTACAAAAAAATTATTTAATGTTTTATGATCGACCTGTGAAAAGTCACTAATTTTTTTTGATTCAAGAAAACTTAGCAGTGAATTGAGATCATTCCCGTATGAAAATATTGTATTATCCGATAAACTTTTTTCAAGGCGCAATACATTCAGGTATTCTTTAACGAAGCTTTTCATTTCTCTTCTTTTTCAGTATCAGCTCCCTTTTCTATCTCATCCTGTTTAGGATATTTTATTCTTTTATGATGTTGACCAAGCAAAATACTTATAAAAGCTTCCTTAATTTTTTTTATATCATTAAAAGTGATAGGAGATTCGTTTAATTGTCCGTCAGCTATTCTTGATTTAAAAATATTATCAATAACATTTTCAACTTTTGCAGCATCAGGGTCCTCTATAGATCTTACTGCAGATTCACAGCCATCTGCAAGCATAATAATTGCAGTTTCTTTTGAATTTGGTTTTGGACCAGGATATCTGTAATCAGCAATGTTAACCTTCTCTTCCCCATAAAGTTTTTTTGCTTTTTCATAAAAGAAAGTCATTGTCATTGTTCCATGGTGCATCGGGATGAAATCAATAATTTCCTGAGGGAGATTATGTTCCCTTGCTAAATTAATTCCTTCATTTACATGTTCAACAATTAATTTAACGCTTTGCTCAGGCGTGAGATCTTCATGAATATTCCTGTTGTTAAGCTGGTTTTCAACAAAATTCTGAGGCATTATTGTTTTACCAATATCGTGATAATATGCCCCTACTCTTGTAAGCAGTGGATTTGCATTAATTTTTTCTGCAGCAGCTTCACCTAAAGTTCCCAATGTCATTGAATGATTAAAAGTTCCCGGAGCTTTTCTTGAAAGCTCTTTGAGAAGCGGTTTATCAAAATTTGATAATTCAAGCAAAGTAAGATCTGTTGTAATTCCAAATAATCTTTCAAAAAAGATCAGCAAGCCATAAGTTAAAACAGGACTTATTAATGCATTACTTCCCGCAAATGCAAGTTCAATTAAAATATTTTCCCAGGGGGCAAATCTCTCAAAGCTGAAACCAAGAACTGTGATTACATAACCTGAAAGAATAAAAAGAAAAGATCTGAATATCTGTGAACGGTTTTTTATATCTCTAACTGTATAAACTGCAAGTGCGCCTGCAAAAAGATTTGTAACTGAAAATGAATAATCGTTACCCCTTAGCGCACCAACAATTAAAACCATAATTACAGTTGAATAAAAGCCAACTCTTGAATCAAATACAATTGTAAGGAGCATAGATGCAGCGGGTATAAATATGAAATATTGTATTGGTGCTTTTACTGTTATCTGATTTATGAGATATGTTACAAGTGAAATAAATATAAAATGAATTGCTATAAGAAGAATCTTTTTATTATCATAAAATATTTTCTTCCTGAAAAGAAAAAGATAAAGTACAAGAAGCGTAATTAAAGAAGCTATATGCAGAAAATTTCCTGCAATTTGTATAAGATAACCTTCATCCCCTATAGTCTCACCCTTGGCAATTTTGTATGAATCTATTTTTAATTTTGCTTCTCTTGTAACTCTGTCATGCTTGGCAATTATTCTCTCATTTTCATTAACAATTCCTGTATACATTGAAACATTATTCTTCGCCTGTTCAATTTCTTCTTCAGTCTGTTCTGCACTGTAAACTATATTAGGAAAAACAAAATGAAGAGCATATTCGCGCAGTGCTTTTTTAATATTTTCTGTAAAGACAGTTCTGTTTATTTCTTTAACTACTTCATCCCGAGCCTGATCAAGAGTATAGAATTCACTTGCCGCCTCAATCCTGTCAATGTTGCCTTCCCTTACTGCAATACTGTCTCTGCGCGGTACTTCACTCAAAATTCCTCTGGCAGCAATATTTCCTAAAATATTCTGAACACGGCTGAACAATGCTTTAAGATTTGATTCTCTTCCCTGTAACAGATTTATTTCACGTCTTCTTATTCTTACAAACTCATTGAAAGATTCTGATCCTAAAAAAGTCGGGTTAACAACCGACAATGTATCGTAATTAATAATTTCATCTATAATTCTTATGATAAACATATTATAGGAATTAAGAGAATCTGTAATCAATCCTGAGCTTCTTCTGTCATTAAGATAAACAGGAAACACAGAATTCTCTGCTCTCTTTAATTCTTCCCTGTATACTGCTTCATCTTTAATTATGGGGAAACTGAATGGAGCAATAAGGTCATCATGAATCCAGATAGAACCAACTGCAATTTCCGATTCAATAGATTCTCCTTTAGGAAACATAAATGCTATTGCAGCAACAGTTATTAATCCTAATAATATTTTTATTCTTAAACTTTTTCTGAAACTAAATTCTTTTGCCAATTTTTTATCTCTTTGTTATGAATAAAAATTTAAAAATCAGCTTTAATAAGATAAAAACAAGTGTAAACTATAGGCATTATTGGAAATAATCAAATTTAAGAATAATGGTTTTTAGTGGATTAAATATTAGGAAGTTTTATTTTCCCTCTTTCTGCAGGGTCAATCGTTATAGCTTCTGCTCTTTTCCTCATAGTTGCAATTGCAATAATAAATAGTGCACCATTAAAAATAACACCGGCAGTAATAACCACCCACCCCGGGATAAGATGATAAACGGATGCCCGTTCAACCAGCTCGTTAAAGTTTTCTGCTGGCACAGGGTGAATTAATACTTTAGTAAACCAGCAGAGAGCAAGCACAACATATAGCCATGCATAATTTCTTCTGAAGCGTCTTCCGAAAGCTTCCCAGAAAGTCATTTTAAATTGTGAATGCTGAAGGTCGTCGGCAAGTTGTTTTCTCCAATCAGGAATAAGAGGCTTTTTATCAGGATAAATAATTCTTGCAAAATAATTTTCATTTAAGATTGCAATTCTCCATCTCCATAAATCATAATACTTGTAACGCCTTGCTTCTATATAAAGAAAGCAGGTTACAATTATAGTGGCGATTACAAGAACAAAGTGTGTTATATCTTTATTACCAAATACAAATGAAAGAAAACCTGCTGAAGTTAAAATTGCCCAGTTAGTAGTAACATCCAGCCTCTTCCGCCAGGTGTTCATTCTGTTTACTTCACCGCGGTAATATTGAACTAACGCAGTAGTTTCAGGACCTGAGAACGGGTTTTTGTTTTCTTCAGCAAGCATAAAATTACTTTTGGTTTTTGATTATAACTGAAATTAAAAGTAATTCTGACTTTATATAATCAGGAAAATTAAATTCTTTCTCTTTGAGATAAAGCACTTAATAAGCTGCCGATTAAAAGAGTTGCAGTTACACCAATTAATGTAAACCATGTCCAGGCTGCAAGATTTAAAGTTATAACAGAAATCATTACAAAAATTCCTGCCGTAAATCCTGCAAGGGCATCTTCCTGGGTAGCTTTTTTATTAAGTAGACCTAAAAGAAATGTACCAAGCAATCCTCCATAAGTAAATGAAGCGATGCTTAATGCAAGTTCAACTACAGCCTGCGGAGATTCCATAAAAAGAATTGCTGAAACTATCAGCAGCCCTGCCCACATTAAAGTAAAAATTCTTGATATTCTAAGCTGTTTTTCATCATTCATATCTTTCCCGAAGAATGGAATATAAATATCAATCATTGTTGATGAGGAGAGTGAACTCATTGAGCCTGCAAGTGTTGACATTGCTGCAGCAAATAATCCTGCAATAATTAATCCTGTAAAGCCGGGGGGAAGAACTTCAATAATAAATTTAGGAAAGATTTCATCTGAACGAATATCAATTATTCCGTAATATGCATATAACATTACTCCGAGAATCAAGAAAATTGCAAATTGAATTACTACTACAATACCGCTTCCTATAATTGCTTTCTGGCTGCTTTTCAGGTCCGGAGTTGCCAGAAGTCTCTGCACAATTAATTGGTCTGTGCCATGAGAAGCCATTGATAGAAACATACCGCCAATTATTCCGCCGATAAGAGTATAAGGTTGACTAAAAAATTCTCCTACACCCCCGGTAAATCCTAAATTAAATATTTGAAATTTATCCGGAGAAACAGAAGCCATCCATCCTTCAGGCAGAATATTAAGAAGATAAATTGAAGCTATAATTGCTCCGCCTAAGTAAACAAACATTTGTATTACATCAACCCATATAATTCCTTTTAAGCCGCCGGTATAAGTATAAATAAGAGAAACAAGCGCAATAATTAAAATCGCCGGAGGATATTCAATTCCTAACATTAACTTCAAAGGAATTGCTGTTGCGAAAAGTCTTACACCATCTGCAGCAGTTCTTGTAAACAAAAAAACAATTGAAGCAAATGTTCTGGTTTTTGCACCAAACCTGTTTTCGAGAAATGAATATGCGGTTTTTAAATCCCCTTTTGCATAGGCAGGAAGAAATAAAAATGCAACTACAACTCTTCCTAAAAGATATCCGAATGTTACCTGTAAAAAGTTTAAGTTGGTAAGATATGCAAGACCCGGTATTGAAATAAAAGTAAGTGTACTTGTTTCGGCAGCAACAATTGAGAAACAAACTGCCCACCACTTTACGGTTTTAGCACCTAAAAAATAATCTTTAACTGATTTTTGTTTGCCGCCGCTCCATATACCAAAAGCAGCAACGCCAACAAGGTAAGCAATTATGATAATATAATCGGCAGGATTGCCTTTCAAAAAGAACTAACCTTTTTCGTTTTTTAATTCATTAAAAGCTTCATCAACTGTATCGCATACTGTGAGTACACGATCAAGCTGGGTTATTCTTATAAGAGAAGAAACTTTTTCACTTGGTGCCGCAATTCTCATTGTACCTCCTGTTGAATTGAGTATTCTGTTAGCAACAAGAATTGCACTTAACCCTGATGAATCACACGATTCAACTTCACTTAAATCAATAATAAGTTTATTTGCTCCTTCTACTTTAAGAAGCAATGTAAATTCACCTTTAACCAACCCCGAAATATTAGTATCAAGCCTTTTTTCATTCAGCTTGAAAATTGTAATGTCATCTTCTTTTTTTATTTCATAATTCATTAAGGTAGTCCTGAAAACATTTTAAGGCAATTTAAGAAATTTTGGTAAGAAATCTCAGGGTTTTCTTCATGATTTATAATCTGAAGATTATAAAATTTATCGGAATCCTCCTTTGCAAAACCTATTTTCATTGGTGACTGAACAAGATTGGATGAATAGCTGTAAAACAAACTCTCTTTCCTGTTAAGGTCAATAGAAACATTAAATTGCATTTCGCTTAATTTATCGACTAATCTTTTAGAGGGAAGATTCCATTTATTAACATCTTTTTCAGAATATTCAATTGCTCTTCCTCTGAATTTCTGCGGCAGAAGACTAACTTTAAAATCTTTAGTCATCACCATAGCACTTTTGTTATTAACAGCAAGAAAATTTAAAACAGAAAGAGAATAACTAAAATCACGGTCATCTTCTGGCATTGCTACAAAAAAAGTATAAGCTTTGTTAAAAAATCCTGTAAAAGTATGAGGTTCAAACTTATGAGTTTTAAGCTGCTTATCAATTACTTTTTCAGCTATTTTATTTTTTAAGAAATCGAGCATTACTTGAGTTTATCAATTTCCTTAAGAAAATCTTTCTCTGTTAAAATACTAATATTTATTTTTTTTGCCTTTGCCAGTTTAGAACCAGGGTTTTCACCAACAAGAAGAAAATCTGTTTTACTGCTTACACTTGATGTTACCTTACCCCCGTAAGAAACAATTAAATCTCCCGCTTCCTCTCTTGAAAAATTTTCTAAAGTACCTGTAATTACAAAAGTTTTATCAGTAAAGAAATTCTTTTTTATTTCCTTTTTTTCTGTCTGAAGATTTAACCCGTGCTTTTTGAGCCTATTAATAATATCAATATTATGCTTATCAGAAAAGAATTTTCTTATACTTTTGCTTATGCTTGGTCCTATTTCATGAACAGCATTTATTTCCTCCTCGGAAGCATTCATAAGTTTATCTATAGACAGGAAATAATCAGCAAGTTTTTTTGCGGCTCCTGTTCCCACATACCTGATACCCAAAGCAAAAAGAACTTTTGAAAAAGGCTGGTTCTTACTTTTTTCAATTGCATTTAAAAGATTATCAACACTCTTTTCACCAAGCCGTTCAATATTAATTAATTCTTCGCGGTGATTTTTCAAATCATAAATATCAGCATAAGTATGAAGAAATCCCATTTTTACAAAAAGGTCTATTAAAGCTTCACCAAGACCCTCAATATCCATTGCTCCGCGGGCAGCAAAATGCTCAAGTCTTCCGCGTACCTGTGCAGGGCATTCAGTATTTTCACAATAATATGCTACTTCATTTTCAGGTTTAAAGATAACAGAACCGCAGACAGGGCATTTATCCGGGGGAACCGGAGGTTTGCTATTTTTTGGTCTTTCACTCAAAACTACAGAAACAACTTTTGGTATTACATCTCCTCCCTTTTCAATAACAACTTTATCACCTTCTCTTATATCTTTTCTTCTTATCTCATCTATGTTATGAAGAGTTGCCCTGCTTATTGTTGAGCCTGAAAGAAAAACAGGTTCAAGTTCTGCTACTGGAGTTATAGTTCCGATTCTTCCGACATTCCATGAAATACGGTTTAATTTTGTAATAGCCTGTTTAGCTTTGAATTTGAATGCAACTGCCCAGCGCGGGGATTTGGCAATATTGCCAAGTATTTTCTGATGTCTTAAAGAGTTTACTTTTACAACTGCACCATCTACTTCGTATTCAAGAGAATTTCTTTTTGATTCCAGTTCGGCACAATACTGAAGAACTTCTTCTATGTTTTTACAAAGTTTAAATTCTTTGTTAACATTAAAACCAAGCTTCCGGAGTATCTTCAGGTTTTCATAATGTGATTCAAAATTTTCTTCAAGACTTATAAGATTATAAACAAAAATATTCAGCCTTCTCGATGCAACAATTTTAGGGTCCTGCATCTTTAAAGTTCCTGCGGCAAAATTTCTTGGATTAGCAAAAAGCTTTTCTCCTTTTTCTTCCCTTTCTTTATTCAGTTTAAAGAAATCATCAACCTTCATAAAGATTTCGCCGCGTACCTCAAAATCATTTAAAGAATAAGGAATGGAGGAATGCTTTTTAATTTTAAGCGGAACCGACCTGATTGTTTTAATATTGTTGGTTACTTCTTCACCGATAAAACCATCGCCTCTTGTTGCGGCTGTTTGTAACAAACCGTTAGTATATCTTAAACTGACTGACGCACCATCAATTTTATATTCAACAACATATTCAACTTTTTCACCTTTTGGTAATCCATCTCTTACGCGCCTGTCAAAATCATACAACTCATCTGAATTATAAGTATTGGCAAGACTTAGCATCGGCACAATATGCTGAACAGGTTTGAATACTTTTGTAAGGTCTTTTCCTACACGCTGTGTTGGTGAGTCGGGAGTTATTAAATCAGGATTTTCTTCTTCAAGTTTTTCAAGTTCTTTTACAAGAGCATCATACTCCTGGTCACTTATTACAGGCTCGTAAAGAACATAATATTTATAATCATGCTCATGAATTTTTTCTCTTAGCTCTTCTATTCTCTTTTGAATATCTTTTTTCATTCTACTTAATAGCCGGAGATTTTGGCAAATAAGTTAATCCATCTTTATTTATCTGAACATAAGCAACAGCACCTTTTCTTCCTGAATAATTTATTGACTGATTGTTGAGCCTGAAACTAATCGCACCTGAGTTTCCAAGAGTAATTTTGAAATTATTTCCGGCACGAATTGTTTTTTGAGAGTTGGGGAAAAGAGTGAATTCTTCCTGAGTAATATCATCAAAAACAATCTGCACCCAGGAGGTATCGCTTGATAAAAGAGTTAATGAGAGACTATCTGATGCAGTATTAGTAACCTGCTGAGGAGGTTCCTCAAACCTCTGCTGGTCTTCAATAATTTCTTCAATTGGTTTTTCTGTAACTACAATTTCATTTGAACTTTCAAAAAACAACCGGTATAAAAAATATATAAGAAGAATAGCACCAAGTATAACCAGCCCGTTCAGAAAAATTCTTTTTGTAGCATCGGAACCTGAATGCTCGGCTGGTTTTGGCGGTGTAGCATCATAAGTATGAATTCTTTTTTCTCCCTGAGGTTTAACTTCTTCAGTTGCTGAGGATACTGCTGAAGGCTCTTCAGGCTCTATACCTTTTTTTGCAGCTTCATATTTTTGAAGAACTTTATTTTCATCTAATCCTACCATCTTAGCATAATCTTTAAGAAAAGCTTTAACATAAGGCTCAGGCAGGAAGCTGAAATCTCCTTTATCAATAGCTTCAAGAAATTTAATATCAATTCTTGTCTTCAGTGCCATTTGCTGAAGAGTTATTCCTGTTTTTTCTCTAGCCTGGTGTAGTTCTTCTGCAAATTGATCTAAAGTCATTTTCCTTTTAATATTTTTTGATTGAAAATTATTTTATTCTCTGAATTTTTGCTGCAAAAGCCCCATCCATCTGATGCCTGTGAGGATATGTTTGAATACATCCATTCTCATCTATAAGTTCATCGGGGAAGGAACCTTTTGCACTTATCAATTGGTAATCAGGGTTTTCGTTAAGAAACTTTTCAACTATACCAAAATTTTCTTCCGGTTCAATAGAGCAGGTGCTGTAAACCAGATATCCTTCCGGTCTAACAAGCGATGCGGCTTTTTTTATATACTTTAATTGATATTCATTCAGCCTGCTGATATCAATTAATTCTCTCTTCCATTTAATATCGGGTTTTTTGGAAAGAGTTCCGGTACCGGAACAAGGAACATCTGCAAGTACTCTATCGAACAATCCAATTTGTTCAGGGGAAAGTTCGAGAGAATCTTTAGAAAAAGTTTTAACAGATTTAAATCCAAGTCTTTCAATATTCTTTTGTAGAATATTTAACCGGCTTTCAAACCTGTCTATTGCAGTTATTTCTCCGGTATCGTTCATAAGGCTTGCGATGTATGCAGTCTTACCACCGGGTGCAGCAAACATATCAAGAATTCTTAAGCCAGGTTTTAAATCGAGCAGGCGGCAGGCAAGTCCTGCGCTTTCATCCTGAACATTAAAATAACCTTTCCCATAATATTCCCATGCTGTAATGTTTGTTAAGTTCTGAAGTTTAAAAAATTCATTAAGATATTTGCCGGGAATATATTTCAGGTTAACAGATTCCATTAAGGATTTAAATTCATCAGGACGTGTTTTTAAAGAATTAATTTTTAATGTAAGAAAAGGTTTTTCATTATTTGCAGCAAGCAGTTTTTCTGTTTCCTCTCTACCAAAACGTCTCACATATCTTTTAACCATCCATGAAGGGTGGGAGTAATATGCACTTAAATATCCCACAAGATCTTCTTCAGGATCAGGATACCTGATTCCGTTTTTGCTTCGTACTATATTTCTTAAGATAGCATTAGTAAGGTCTGCTGGTTTCTGTCCTTGCAGCTTTTTAACAAATTCAACAGCTTCATTAACTGCAGCATAGTCGGGTACTCTGTCTAAAAAGAGAATCTGATACAGTGCAACACGCAAACCATTTTTTAAATTAGGAATTGCTTTTGAGAATTGACCTTTATAAAAACCATTCAAAACCCAGTCAAGTCTTCCCTGCCATCTCATTACACCATGAACAATTTCAAAAAGAAGTGCTTTATCGGGACCACTCAGTTCAGAGTTTTTCATTTCATGATCAATAAGCCTATCGAGATAGCTGTCAGTTCTTTCAACCCTGTTTAAGATTTTAACAGCTAATCCTCTTACACCTTCATACAAATCTTTTATCTTATGTTCTTCAAACTGGGTCATTAAATATTCTGCCCTCTTCTCTCTTTATCTGTGAGTTCAAAAATATATTTAAAAAGTTTTTTCATTTCATCATTAAATTCCAAACCTCTCCTTGCCATAACAATTTTTGCAGTATCCATAGCTTTTTCAACATCATAAACTTTGGGATTTTCATTGCCTCCCCATGAGAATGAAGGTATATTTTTTTTTGGGAAACCTGCACCAAAAATATTACAGGAAAATCCGGCAATCGTTCCTGTATTAAACATAGTATTTATTGCTGATTTGGAATGATCTCCCATTATCAAACCCAGAAACTGCAACCCGGTATCAATAGTTTTTCCGTTAAGTGAAACTTTAACAGAACTGTAATTGTTTTTAAGATCGCTGTTGTTTGTATCTGCACCAAGATTTACCCAACTGCCGAGATATGAATGTCCTAAAAATCCTGCATGCTGTTTATTTGTAAAAGGCATAATAACAGATGCTTCAACTTCTCCACCTATTTTACAAACTTTGCCTATTGTTGTATTATCATAAACAACAGCACCACTTTTAATTTTAGAATTCTCACCAATATAAACCGGTCCTTCAATTACAGCATTCGGAAATACTTCAACATTTTTATCAATATAAACCGGACCATTTGATGCATCAACTACAACTCCCGGTTTTACAACTGCACCTTTTTCGATAATAATTTCTTTTTTATTTATTAAATGAACTCCATCATAAACCTTACCTGAAATTCTCTTTTGATTTTTTTTCTTTCTTTTTTCAGAAAAGAATTTATAATCATTTAAGAGTTCCTGTCCATTTAAGTTTATTAAATCCCAGGTATAATTTAAAAGGGGGATATCAATTTCTTCTACAGGTATATCATTAAATAAAGAAATGTCAACAGAATCGTTTAAATTTTGTTTAAACGATTGCAGCTTTGTTCCTGAGAGGTATGCAGCAACAACAGTATCATTAGTTACATAAACTATATTTTCTTTTTTCTTTCTGGAAAAAATCTTTAACAGCTTTACATCAGCGATTATTCTGCCATTAATAAAGAGGCATTCATTATCTTCAAAAGAATTTACAAGTAAACCGGAGTTGGATTCTTCATAAACATTCTGCAAATACTTTCTGCAATGCACAGAATGTTTTAATGAAGGAAATGCTCTGAAGATTTTTTCTTTTAAAGTAGTGCAACCGCAAAGAAGATCATAAACAGGTCTGGAATAAGTTAAAGGATAGAAATTGGTAGTTTTGGAATCTTCAAAGATACAGAGCTGCATAAGTTTTAATGTTAATTTTAATTATAAATTTAACATTTTTTGAAGTAAGATTCCCGAAGTGAAATTTCAGAGGTCTGCAACAAGTTGACCGCTTAACCTGAGCAGCTCTGTTTCAGCAGATTTAGCTTCATACTGTGCAGCTACTAACCTGCTTTTGGCATTAAACAGATCTATCTGTGTTTCCCTGAATTCAAGAGGGGTAATATTTCCCAGCTTTAATCTTTCAAGTGCAATATCAAGATTTTCTTCTGCAGCAGCAAGATTTTGTTTTTCAAGTTCAACTATTTGTTTACTGTTTTCATATTTATTAAATACATTTATAATGGCTGCGTCAACAGCTTGTAAAGCTTCATTATAAATTAATTCACTGTTCTTTAATCTTACCTCAGCATTTTCAATCTCGCGTCGTGTATTCAACCCGTTAAAAAGATTTAATGATGCAGTAACACCATAATTAAAACCATAATTTCTGTTTACCTGGAGAAGACCTGCTTCGGATTCCGATTCTGTAAAGTTATAGCCCGCATTTAAAGTTATTGAAGGAAATATTTCCGAACGTGCAAGATTAATATCAAGCTCAGAGATAATCCGATTCTCTTCAGCTAATTTAAGCTGTACATTTTTTTCCTTTGCAGTTAAAAGAATATCTTCATAAACAATATCTTCCCTGAATATAATTGTATCAACAACAGAAAATTCAGTTTTAACATCAACTCCCATTAAAGTATTTAATAAAGTTTTAGCCTGCATAAGATTAAGTTCTTCTCTGAGTAATGAAGATTTATCATCATTAAGATCTACCTGAGCCTGGCGCAAATCGAATCTTGAACCTGTACCGACTTCAAGTTCAGCCTGTGCAATTTTTACTCTTTCTTCAGATATCTGAATATTTGTTCTTATAACCTCAAGTACTTCTTCCAATCTTACAATATTATAATAAGTTGAAATTATTTCGGAAATATTATTTTCAACTTCAAGCCTGAAATTTAATTCACCTGTTTCTCTTAACGCTTTTAAACGGTCTAAGGAGGCAAACATTCTCAAACCATCGAAGATAGTCCAGTTTAAAGAAACACCTAAAGAAAGATTGGAAGATTCGGCGCCATCCCTTTCAACATTTCTGCCGTCGAAGAATTCCTGTCTTGTGTTGTTTATACTTTTGGAGTAAGAGCCATTTGCATCAAGAAAAGGAAGAAAACCTGCATTACCAATATTTGCATTGTTATCAGCTATCTCTGCTTCATTTCTTGCAACATTAATTGAGTAGTTGTTGCTCAATGCTATTTTTATAGCTTCTTCCGGAGTCAATAGCTCCTGTGGAAAATTGAATGGACAAAGAAATAAAAAGAACAAAAATATTTTGAGATTCATACCTGTAAATTTAATCCGGACTTTTCAAAATAATTAATGAAATTAACTAACAACAACTTCCTCCTCTTCGCTTCTTGGAACAAACTCACCTTCTGTTATATTAGAAACTGTCGCTATTTTCCTTGAAAAATAAGCATAAATAGCAGGAATGATAAATAATGTTAAGAATGTAGAAAATATTAATCCGCCGATTACAGCAATACCCATAGATACACGGCTTTCGGAGCCGGCACCAATAGCAAGTGCAATTGGTAAAATTCCAAGTACAGTTGAAAGACTTGTCATTAATATAGGACGAAGACGGGCAACCGCAGCATGCTGAATCGCTTCAAGTTTTTCCTGTCCCGCTGCTTTCCTTTGATTTGCAAATTCTACAATCAGGATTCCGTTTTTTGTAACCAGACCAATTAACATAATTATACCAATCTGGCTGAAAATATTTAATGTCTGATTAAAATACCAAAGTGTTAACAAAGCTCCTGCGAGTGCAAGGGGCACAGTAAAAAGAATAATAAACGGATCTCTGAAGCTTTCAAACTGTGCAGCAAGTACAAGATATATTAAACCAAGAGCAAGAATAAATGCAAAAACTAAACTTGAAGAGCTTTCTTCAAAATCTTTTGATGCACCGCTTAAAGCTGTTGAGAAAGTTTCATCCAAAACCTTGTCTGCAATTTCATTCATTACTGCAATACCATCACCAATAGTTTTACCGGGAGCCAACCCTGCTGATACAGTAGCTGAAACATACCTGTTGAACCTGTATAATTGAGGAGGTGCACTCTCTTCTTCAAGATGAATTACATTATCAAGCTGAATTAATTCATTACGGTTATTTTTAACATAAATAGATTTTAAATCAATTGGGTCATCCCTCTTCTCCCTTGATAACTGACCAATAACCTGATATTGTTTACCATTCATTATAAAATAACCAAACCTCTGACCACTGAATGCAGCCTGAATAGTCTGAGCAATATCAATTGTAGAAATACCCATATCTCTTGCTCTTTGCCTGTCAATGGTAAGTTTTAATTCAGGTTTATTGAATTTTAAATTAACATCAATAACTGAGAATGTAGGGTTTTTCCTTGCTTCTTCAACAAATTTTGGAAGATATTCCTCAAGCTTTTGAAAATTAGGAGCCTGAATAACATACTGAACAGGAAGTCCGCCCCTGCCACCTCCAATAGTCTGCGGCTGAACAACAAAAGTTCTTGCCCCGGTAAATTTTATAAGTTCACCGGATATCTGGTTAGCAATTTGATCCTGCGTTCTTTCTCTCTCAGAAGGATCTTTAAGAATAAGATTTATGAAAGCAGAATTAATTGAACCTGAAGCACCAAAACCTGGAGAAGTAACAGATATTACTGCTTCATTTTCAGGTATTGAATCTTTTAAGTATTGAACAAGATTATCAACAAACATGTCCATGTAGTCAAAGGTAGAGCCTTCGGGGGCAGTTGCCATTATATTTAATCTGCTTCTGTCTTCAAGAGGAGCAAGCTCCGAAGGCAAAGATGAACCTAATACATAAATTAAAATTGCCGCACCACCTATAACAACAAATGCAATCCATCTGTGCTGCATAAACCAGCTTAAATGTTCTTTATAAACATTGTTAAGTTTTACAAAGAATGGTTCTGTTTTATTGTAAAACCAGTTATGAGTTTCTCTTCTTTTAAGAATGCGGGTACTTAACATAGGAGTTAATGTAAGTGCAACAAAGGAAGAAATAATAACCGAACCTGCTATAACAATTCCAAATTCTCTGAATAATCTTCCTGTTAGGCCAGAAAGGAATATTACCGGGAGAAAAACCGAAGCAAGTGCAACTGTTGTAGATATAACGGCAAAAAAGATTTCAGCAGCGCCTTTTCTTCCTGCTTCATAGGGATGCATTTTATCTTCAATTTTTTTATAGATATTCTCAAGTACAACAATTGCATCATCAACAACTAAACCTATTGCGAGAACAATTCCAAGCAACGTAAGAACGTTGATAGAAAAATCGGCAATGTACATTATAAAGAATGAACCTATAAGTGAGATAGGAATTGCAATTACAGGAATTACAGTCGTTCGCCAATCTCTAAGGAAAAGGAAAATAATTAATACAACTAACCCGAATGCAAGGATAATAGTTTCAAGAACCTCATTAATAGAGGCTTTTATATAAGTTGTAACATCGAATCCGATTCCTGTTTTAATATCTTCCGGGAGAGTTTTTTTAATTTGTTCTAATCTTTTATAAAACTCATCAGTTATAGCAATATTGTTAGCGCCTGCCTGTGCAACCAGCACTACACCAACCATAGGAATGCCGTCACTTTTGAGAATAGTTCTTTCATTCTCTGCCCCCAGTTCGGCATA
>Ga0079223_10000298_pt1 | contig 23345 bp, 17 predicted proteins | sample Stecom2011_FD_75072 | JGI IMG/M metagenome (GOLD analysis project Ga0079223, IMG submission 75072) | Agricultural soil microbial communities from Utah to study Nitrogen management - Steer compost 2011 | ecosystem: Environmental > Terrestrial > Soil > Agricultural land | place: USA: Utah...
CCATTACAAGCTTGTATATTTGCAATCTATAGAATTCATTTTGATATTTTACTGATTCAATTTTAAATGAAACGTTTTGTAACCTACACTTTGCATTGCTTAATATTAAGTTCATTACAACTAATTAATGCTCAGGATACTATACAAAAACAAAATATTCCGCTCATTAAAATACAAGATAGCTTACAGACGCAACAGCTTAAGGATCAAAAAACTCAGAAAAAAATCAAGCTTCCTCAAGCTCATTTATCAACAGACTTAGTTAAACCTATCGGAGAGTGGATCCAACAACATAGTAATGCCTATGTTCGTTCAAATGGTATTAATAGTGCCTCAACTTTATCCATTCGAGGAGCGTCAGCAGCACAGACAGGGCTTTTTTGGAATGATTTACCGATTAGAAATTCACAATCAGGAATGTCGGATTTAAATGCATTTCCTAATTTCTTTTTTGAGGATGCATGGATTTTATATGAAGGGCAGGGCAGTAAATTAGGAGCAGGGTCTATGGGCGGAGCATTAGCTTTATATAATGCCAAGAACCCCAAGCTCAAAAATAATCAATTATATTCAAGTACACTTTTGAATTGGAGTTCTTTAAATAATTTTGATTTCGGACAACAGGTGGGTTTTAAAAATCAAAATAGTTCACATCAAATTAAATGGCTACATAGTCAATACCAACAAAATTTCGACTATGAACATAGAGGGGCAATTAAATCGATGGACCATAGTCATTCTTCTCGAAATGCATTGATGACCAATCATCAGTGGGGATTTGGAAAAAATTATAAAAATAAGATAGCTATTCACTCATGGTTACATCAAAGTAATCAAGAAATACCCCCTACAGCATTCGAGCAAGATTCAGAAAAATATTTATCAACAGATTTCTTTAAGCTTCAAGCACACTTTAATCAGCAAAGAATACAAAGTGATTGGAAATCCTCACTCATGTTTTCAACAGATCATTATGAGTATAAGGATTGGTCGATCAACCTATTCAGTCCTTATGATTATGGTCATTTAGTATTACAAAATGAATGGATCAATTATAAAGATTTTCGTATTAGAAAGGAGGCATCTTTGTGGACATTAACTTCCTATACCAAATTGCCTATTGAATATGCTTGGATTCAGTTGTTACAATCTGATCAACCTGTCAATTTTAAGTCTTTTAGTGTTTTGCTTTCACAGCATATCAGTCTTGAAAACATAGAAAAAGGATGGGCTTTTGAAGGTGGCATTGACGCTGATTATGATTATTCCGAGCGATGGAATGTATTACCTAGTTTTTCTGTTAAAAAGAATTTTTCAACTATCTCATGGAAAGAAGTGGAAGCAAATATTTTCACAGGTATAAATATTCAAAAGGGTTTTAGAAAACCTACATTGATAGATTTACATTTGTTTCCTGGTGGAAATAAAAACTTAAAATCAGAAATGGGATGGAGTGGATCCGCTCATGCAGGAATTAAAATTAACCAAGAAACCTCTGAACATAAATTCTGGGAGTTCAGTTCTCAAGTGGGTTACTATCAACGAAAAGTAGATAATTGGATTTATTGGTTGGGAGGAACGATTTGGACACCTTATAACATTGCCTCTGTACACAATCGAGGTGTGGAAACAGAACATAAATTCTATTGGACTAATCAACCTTGGGTTTTTCAATTAAACGGAACTACTGCGTACAACTTAGCAACAACTTTCTCTTCTCCAATTATGGATGACAATGACTTAGGAAAACAAATTCCTTATACACCACGGTATCAGTTTAATTTGCAAAGCAGCCTTAGTTATAAAAAAATTGAATTAGCTTGGCAAGGGAGTTACGTAGGTTATCGATTTACAACTCTTGATGAGTCAGCGTATATGGAACCTTATTTCTTACATAATATGTCCTTTAAAACACAAATTTGCATTAGGAAAATAAATATTTACCCTGAAATAAAAATATCAAATATTTCCAATGTGGTTTATGAAGTGATAAGTCATAGACCTATGCCAAAAAGGTACATAGAGGTGGGTTTAAAGCTTGACATACATCATTGATAACTTGCATTTAATAATAATTTCTTAGCTTTGCAGTCGAAAACATATCACTTAGAAAATAATTCATTATGAACATCATCATTCCTATGGCAGGAATGGGCAAAAGAATGCGCCCACACACTTTGGTAACTCCTAAGCCTTTATTACCTATTGCTGGTAAGCCAATTGTTAAACGTTTAGTAGAGGACATTTTGTCTACAGTAAATGTGAAAATCAAAACGATTTCATTTATTATCGGTCCAACATTCGGTAAAGAAGTAGAAGAAATGTTAGTTGCGATTGCAGATTCGTTTGATGCAGAAGGGGTTATATGCTATCAAAAAGAAACTTTAGGAACGGCTCATGCTATTCTATGTGCTAAAGAGCAATTAGAAGGACCTGTATTTATTGCTTTTGCGGATACTTTATTTGATGCAAAGTTCTCAATTGATACAGAAAAAGATGCTATTATTTGGACTCAAAAAGTAGCGGACCCTTCAGCTTATGGCGTTGTACAAATTGATGACAACGGAAGAATTATTGATTTTGTTGAAAAACCAAAGGAATTTGTATCTGATTTAGCGATCATCGGCGTGTATTACTTTAAAGATGGCGAAAACTTAAGAAAGGAATTAGAGTATTTAGTGGATAATAATATCATGGAAGGTGGGGAATATCAAATCACGAATGCCATGGAAAATATGAGAGCTAAAGGACTTGGATTTTATACAGATCAGGTGGACGAGTGGTTAGATTGTGGAAATAAAGAGGTTACTGTTTATACGAATCAAAGAATTTTAGAATTCAAAAAGGACGTTGAGGTTTTACAGGATCCCACATCAGAAGTTATTGATTCTGTGATTATTCAGCCTGTTTATATTGGACCAGGTGTGGTGATTAAAAATAGTATTATTGGACCTCATGTTTCTTTAGAAAAAAATACAAGAGTTACTTCTTCGATTATTAAAAACTCTATAGTTCAAGAAGAAACGCAATTAGAAAATGTGAATTTAGAAAACTCTATGATTGGAACGCATATTAATTATGTAAAACAGCCAGAAGACCTTAACTTAGGATCTTATTCTATTTTAGGTTAAATGTCCAAAAACAAGACAAATATCATTACTATATCCCTCTTTCTTTTTATGCTACTCAGCATGAAGAAAGAGGGATTTTCTTTAGGACAAGCTTCGACGAATAATTCATCAAATTTTGAAAAAGGCTGGCAGTATTATTTAAAAGAACAATGGGATTCAAGCATTTACTTCTTTAACCAAGTTCCTATAACTGCAAATGATAAAACTATTGCTTCCTTTTATAGTTCTAAATCTCATTTACAATTAAATGCTTACGGTGATGCTTTAAAAGCAATTAATTTTTCTATTGAGAATTCTAATTATAAAAAAGAGTTTTGGGATTTAAAGATCACTATATTAGAGTATCTAGGTGATTATAAAAACCTGAAAAAAGCTACTTATTTTGTCATTGAGCAAGAAGGGATGCAAGAGGAGTATTTAGATAAGCTACTCATTTCTTATGAACGATATAAATTCAATAAAAAGGACAGAGATTTTATATTTGATGCTATTCCTTTTAAAAATAACTCTTTGAATACAAGGTTATTACTTACTTTAGTACAGCAAGATTATATTGAACAGGCTTTTGAAATTACTGATTATTTAATCAATCAAAATCCTTGGGAAGCCCATTATTATTTTCTTAAACACTCTTTACTTTTACATTTAAACCTTGAAGAAGATGCCTATCGTTTAATGAGAGAAATGTTTGATTTATTTTCCTTGTATCCTGAAGTTATAAATACTTATTTCCTCAATGCTCTTCATAGAAATGATGTGAAAGAAGCTCAATACATTTTAGATAAGTTGCATAATTTGGAGGCGCCCTTATCTGTACTGTATCATTTATGGGATTATATTTTATTACAAAATACTCAGAAAGAATGGACGGAGCTATGGATTCATTCTTTACAAAACACATTTAAAGATCCATATAAATCAAAACACACCTTGATTTTAGATGACTACCTTATAAATGCATTTAAAAAAGGATATACGGAGGTTTATCTCAGTGGAATACCTATTTATTTTGAAATCAACCCTAAAGATTATCGACAAAGAGTTTTTTATCTTAAAATTTTAGAAAGAGAACATTCGAAAGTTTTTGAAAGTGAGTTATTTGCAGCAATTGCTATTTTTCCCGAAGCTTGGGAATTATATGAGTGGGCGATTAGGTATTACAAATCGAATAAAATGTGGGAGGAAGCTGCTGATATGGAAGAAGCCTATCTTTATGAGAAAGAAATGGCTGATAAAAGATAAAAGGCTATTTTTGTACTGACAATAATTAAAAATCTATGAAGAAACTATTGTATGGATTGGCTGCAATCAGCCTCCTTTTTAATGCCTGTGGGACTTCTAAAAAATTAGAAGACAAAGAAGTTGTCGAAGTTGATAGTAAGGATTATTGGACTCCGGAAAAGATATTAAAACATAATTTTGAATATAAGACCTTTCAAGGTAAGGCAGATGTAAGCTATAAAGATGCTAAACAAGATCAAAGTGCAAGTTTAAATCTCAGAATGGAAAAAGATAATAAGATTTGGGCTTCTGTCATTGCAATGGGTATCGCAGAGGTAGGTCGAGCTTTAATTACACCTGAGCATCTTCAAGGGATGTTTAGGCTTGGGAAAATGGCAGTAGATGTGTCTTTTGAAGAAGGGGTGAGGAAGATCAATGCACCTATTAGCTTTTCATATTTGGAAGATTTATTAGTTGGTAATCCTATGATTCAAAAAGGTAAAGCTAAAAATATTCGTCAAGAAGAAGCCATAACTATTTTTGAATTAACGCAAGATGATTATTTGCAAACGATATTTTTTAATCAAAATACAAAGCATATCAATCGAATTACCGTATCTAATAAAACTCTTGACTTTACTGCAAACATAGCGTTAGACGACTATATAAATTTAGGATTTAATCAGGTTTTTGCACTTTATAAAAAGATTGATATTCAAACCTCTGAAGGGTCTATAGAAATAAGAATGCGTTTTAAAAACCAAGATATTGATATCCCAATAGAAACACCATATTCGGTGCCATCTTCTTATAAAATTCAGAGTAGTTTATAATTGGCTTGACTTAATTTTTTCTATAAATTCTTTTCACAAAGGGTACCTTTTTTAGGTACTCTTTTTCTATAAATAGAATAAAACGAGCAAATAATAAGAATAGGAAAGCACCTACCAATACGGACCACCAATCTTTCGAAGTCCAAAAAGTCAGTAAACTATGTACGCCAAAAAATAATAAACTTGTAGTAATTAAAGCTACAATCTTTTTGACATTATAAGGAACAGGAAAATGTTTCTGACCAATTACATAGGCCAAAACCATCATTAAACCATAACAAGCTAAAGTGGTATAGGCTGCGGCAAACATGCCATAATATGGAATGAAAACAATATTACCAACTAAAGTTACAATCATTCCAGCTACCGTAATATAAATACCCATTCTCATCTTATCTGTAATTTTATACCAAACAGATAGATTGTAATAGATTCCTAAGAAGATATTTGAAAGTAATAAAATGGATACAATAGGCAGTCCGCTACGATAAGAACTACCAATCAAATATTTCCAAATATCAATAAATAGAATTGTGAATAAAAAGGCAAAACACATTGTAATCACAAACCACTTCATGACATCAGCATACACTTTTGGTGCATTCTTATCTTTCGCTTGATTAAAAAAGAAAGGCTCTGCAGCCATTCTGAAAGCTTGAATAAATAAAGTGATAAATATGGCTAACTTATAATTTGCTGAATAAATTCCTACAATTCGTTTAGAATCTTCTTCTGATAACGGCAAATAAGAACTTAATAATTGACGATCCATCACTTCGTTAACCATTCCTGCTAGTCCTATAATAATCATAGGACTGCTATATCTCATAATGTCCAGCCAGAGCTTTTTATCAAATTCTAATTTCCATTGTCTCCACTCTTTCAAAAGTAATAAAGTCACCACAACATTCTGTATGACATTCGACAAAATCAACAATCCAACAGAATTTTGAGCACCTAACCATTGCACAATAGGTAAGGCGTCAGGCTCAGCGTTCCACTTTGGAATAAACACCATAAAAGTCACCACACCAATGATGTTAATGAGCACACCTCCTATTTTAATAAAAGCATATTTCTTGGGTCGGCTTTCTTGTCTCAGTTTAGCAAAAGGAATGGTATTTACTGCATCTAAACCAATGATCATTCCACACCAAGTGATATATAATGCAGGACCTTGTAACCCCAAAAAATCATTAATACTATCTTTGAATAAAAATATAGTCAGAAATAACAAAGTGCTCGATACTACCAAGGAACTCAAACTAGTATTATATAACTTGTCTTTTTTGACACCCTCTTTATTAGAGAATCGAAAATAACCTGTTTCTAAACCATAAGTAAAAACGATATTAGCTAAAGCAATCCAAACATATACTAAACTATAATCCCCATAATCTCTCACACCTGATGCGTCATGCATCAAATAGGTCAAGAGTGGAGTCAGTAAGTAATTTAAAAAGCGAACACCGATACTACTCATACCGTACCAAACCGTTTCGCTAGCTAATTTTTTAAGTGGATTCAAAGATGGATTGTTTTAAATGGTTTTTATTCTCGGATTTTAGAAGCTGTTTCTAATATATATTGACTTAATACAGCAATTGAACAGTATGACGTGTTCGCTGTTCTAATAATACTGTATTTTCACTATAAAAGTTTTTTAGTTCTTCTTCATTATAATGTCGAATTGTTAATAATTTCAAATCTTCATTACGCTTAATGATATATTTGTCCTTTAGTTGTTCTAAAAATGGAGACAACTTGTAATCTTCATGAGAAACACATATCACTAAACTAATGGCAGTGTGTTGTAATAAGTTGATCTTCAAATGTAATGTGCTACAAAGCTCATAAACTACTTTCAAATCACGCTCATCGATAAAGCTAAAATCTTGAGTCGTTAATTGAATCATCGTTTGATTATGTTTTAACACTCTCATACATGGATAGTCGATGATTTCATTCATGTTTTGAATCACTGTTCCTGGTTCTTCAGGCTTTATAAATGATTTCACAAATAAAGGTATATTTTTATTCTGTATTGGCTTAATCGTTTTAGGGTGAATAATTTGCGCACCATAAAAAGCCAATTCTATCACTTCATAAAAACTTATTTTCTCCAATTTTACTGTCGGGTTAAAATATTTAGGATCTGCATTTAAAAATCCAGGTACATCTTTCCAAATAGTTACACTTTCAGCATCTAAAGCTGCTGCTAATATGGAAGCAGTGTAATCAGAGCCTTCTCTTCCTAAAGTGGTGGAATTATTATCTGTACTTGATCCAATAAACCCTTGTGTTATTACTCTTTTACCTTGTTGAATGAGTGGTAAAATATGCTTTATAATTAAATCATTAGTCAGTTCATTATTAACTTCAGCGTGTCTGTAAGATTCATCTGTTTTGATGACATCTCTAATATCCAACCATTCGACATCCTGACCTTCTTGTTTTAAATAAGCATATAATATCGTGGATGAAACTAACTCTCCAATGCAAACAATCTGATCATAAACATAATCATCTGCTTGAATTTGAGCATCATCTAAAGCCCAATGTAATTCTGTAAAATATTCGTTTAAATTATTAAGCGTGTATTCATAAAATGTATCATTTAATAATTCACGTGCAAAGTCTTGATGCCAAGTTTCTATTTCCTTGACCAGCTCTTCCGCTCGCTCTCTATTTCCTTGAACAGCTTCGCGAACAACTTCTTCTAAAGCATTGGTGTTTTTCGCAATTGCAGAAATAACAATCACATCAGCATTTCCATCCTTTATAATAGGAGCAATCTTCGTCATTAATAAAGGAGTTGCAGCAGCGGCACCACCAAATTTATATACTTTCATAAACTCTTGCATCTTTATAACTCAAGCGAAGTTAAATTTTATTTCTAAATAGAAAAAGGCAATATGTGAATATACATATTGCCTTCTTAATAAATCATGAAAAGTATTACCAAACTTTGGCTCTTATACTTTCATCTCTGTACATCTTATCACCTGGCTTCACATTAAATGCTTCGTAAAAAGGTTCGAAGTTACTTAATGGACCATTACATCTGAATTCTTCAGGAGAATGGGGATCTAGCATAATCATTCTTTGAGAACGCTCAGGAGTAGATTTTCCTCTCCAAATTTGAGCCCAACTCAAGAAGAAACGTTGGTCAGGAGTGAACCCGTCAATGAGTTCCTCACTTTGTCCTTGTTTAGTCTTTTTAAATGCATAATAAGCAATAGTTACACCACCTAAGTCAGCAATGTTTTCTCCTAAAGTTAAAGACCCATTTACAGGAATAGTATCTAAAACTCTATAGTTATTAAACTGCTCACGGATGACATCTGTTTTAGCTGCAAATTGCTTAGCATCTTCTTCCGTCCACCAATTTCTTAAATAACCTTGGTGGTCATATTGAGCACCTTGATCATCAAAACCATGAGTCATTTCATGTCCTATTACTGCTCCAATTCCACCATAGTTAATAGCATCATCTGCTTCAAAATCAAAGAATGGGAATTGTAAGATAGCTGCAGGGAATACAATTTCATTAAATGTAGGGTAGTAGTATGCGTTTACCACATTTGGTAACATTAACCACTCAGATTTATCAATCTCCTTACCTAATTTGCTCACTTGATAATTATATTCAAATTCAGCAGCATTTAATATATTTTGTAAATAAGTGTCTTCATTGATAGCAATTTCACTATAATCTTTCCACTTGTCAGGGTAACCAATCTTTTTCACGAAAGTATTTAATTTAGTAATTGCTTTCGTTTTAGTTACATCGCTCATCCAATCTAATTCATGAATTCTTTCTTCAAAAGTAGATTGTAAATTATCCACTAATTCAATCATACGTGTTTTAGCCTTTGGTGAAAAGTGCTTGTCCACATATAATTGTGCCAAGTTTTCACCTATACTGCTATTAATAGTATGCATTACACTTCTCCATCTTGGTTGTTTCTCTTGTTGACCAGTAAGCGTTCTTGAGAAAAAATCAAAATGTAAAGCTTCAAAATCACTACTTAAATATGGAGATAAATCACTACTCACATGAAAAGTCAGATACGTTTTCCAGGTATCTAATGGAACAGTTTTTAATAAAACACCCAGTTCTTTATAAAACTCAGGCATGCCGATAATTACGTTATCAACATCATGAAACTTTAAGTCATTAAATAAAGTAGTCCATTGAATCTCCTTACTTAATGAAGATAATTCATCAATACTAAATTTATTATAAAGTCTTTGTGGATCACGTCTTTCGGTTGGCGTTAAAGAAACTGCAGCTAATGATTTTTCAAGATTAAAAATAGCTTGAGCATTTTCATGAGCTTGTTCATCATCATGACCTAACAATACAAATAAGTCATGGATATACTTTAAGTATGCTTGTCTGATTTCTTCAGAGCGTTGATCTTTATTAAAGTAATCTTCTTTAGAATTTAACCCAATACCGCCTTGAAAGAATTGTGGAATAATGTTGTCCACATCTTTACTATCAGGGGCTAAATAGAAATAAAACAATTGACTGATACCTAAGGTATGCAATTTTGCAATTTCCTTCATCAATCCTTCAGTACTAGAAATTTGATCAATTTCACTTAATAAGGGTTGTAAAGGTTGTGAACCTAGGTCATCGATTTTGTCAGTGTTAATTCCACTGCGATAAAACGCACCAACTTGTGATTCTCTAATATCGCTACTACCAATATTCTTACTTGCTTGTTCTAAAAGCTCATGTAAGTCATTATTAGTGTTATCTCTTAATAATTCAAAGCTTCCCCATCTTGTTTGATCGGATGGAATGTCAGTATTATTCAACCAAGCTCCGTTTGCATACCAGAAAAAGTTTTCTGCAGGACTCACTTCGGTGTCCATATTTGCAGTATCAATAAATTTGATTTTTTCTTCACTATTGCTACCGCATGAGGATAAAAGTGAAGCAACAAGACCAAAAGAAAGTCCTGTAAATAATATTTTTTTCATTTAAAAGGTTTTATGCAAAACTAAATAGAATTAATAAAAACAAACTCCCCCAATTAGGGGGAGTTTGTTTTTATTAATCGAATATGATGTATGTTTCTATTGTTTGCAATTTAAGACTTAGCTAAAAGTATAGGTACTTCACTCGAATGTATGAGTGGTCTTGAAAAGCTTTTGGTAAATAAATTTTCGAAAAAACCTCTTTCTACAGGGTTTAAAGTAATTAATGACCAGTTTAATTCTTTAACGCGTTCTTTAATTTGTTTTGAATCTTCAAACTCTCTGATAGGATAAATAGAAGTTTTGTATTCAACGCCTTCTAAATTTAAGTTTTGAACATGTTCTTCTAATTTATCTGATAGTGTTTCAGATGTTCTTGTTTCTGCAAAGTGTACAAAATGAATTAACTGAGGATGAATGAGGCTTTTCATGATTTCTAATGCATCCCCATCGTTTCTCTCAAAATTAGTTAAGAATACTGCTTCCTGATTGGGCTTGAATTCATATTTTTCAGGGATGATGATTAAGGGCAAGTCAACTCGTTTACCCACTTCGAAAGTTTGGCTTCCTATGAGGTTAGCTTGTAATCCTGTAGATCCTTTCGAACCCATAACTATTGCTTTGATGGGTAATTCTTCTCTTATATCCTGAATAGAATTATACAAAGTGCCATCTTTAATAACTAAACGATATTTTAAGTTAGGGAAGTGGCTTTTAATTTTTTGTTCTAAACTATTCATTCTTTTTTGAGAAATCTCAAAACCAGAATCGTATTGTGCCTGATTTTCTTGAGCACTTTGAAATCCTGTATAAAATGGAAGGAAGCTATGTAGTATCACAAGTTCCATTTCATCTATATGGCTTTGTAAATTGGCCGCAAAATTAAGGGCTTTCCATGCGTTATCTGAAAAATCAGTAGGTAAAAGAATTTTATTTGTTGTGGGCATAAGATAATATTTTACTCAAATTTATAGAAAGATAATAGCCTTATCAAATTTTTAAAAAAAATGTATGTAATTTGAGGCTAAAATTACCAATTTTGAAGAAAATAAAGATCATTAATGGGCCTAATTTGAATTTATTAGGAAAAAGAGAGCCAGATATTTATGGCTCTATATCTTTTGAAGATTATTTAAATGAGTTGAAAACTACTTTTTATGATATAGATATTGAACATGTTCAAAGTAATCATGAAGGAGTGCTTATTGATGAAATTCAAAAATCAACACATTTAGATGGTATTGTTTTAAACGCAGCTGCTTATAGTCATACAAGTATTGCTATAGCTGATGCTATTGCTGCAATCAATACTCCAACAGTAGAAGTGCATATTTCAAATATTTATCAAAGAGAATCTTTTAGACATTTGTCTTTAGTTTCCCCTAATTGCGTAGGAGTTATTGTTGGTTTTGGATTAGAAGGATATAAAATGGCAGTAAGGTATTTTTTAGAAAAAAATAGAGGATGATATTTCACCCTCCATTTGAATACGTTATATAGAAAAGCGATTATGCACTGACAAGCTTAGCAATCATTTCTTTTGGATTTTCAGAAGAGAAAACGGTATTACCTGCCACTAAAACATCCGCTCCTGCTTGTTTTAAAAGTGGGGCATTTTCTAAATTTACACCGCCATCCACTTGAATAAGTGCATTTGAGTTTTTTTCTTGAATTAAGGCTTTAAGCTCTTTTACTTTATCAATAGTAAAATCAATAAATTTTTGTCCACCGTATCCTGGGTTCACACTCATCAATAATACTAAATCCAAGTCTGCTAATAAGTGTTTTATGCTAGATATTGGTGTGTGCGGATTCAATACAATTCCTGCTTTTGCTCCAGCATTTTTTATTTGCTGAATCGCTCGATGTGGATGAACTGTAGCTTCAATATGAAAGGAAACAAAATCAGCACCAGCATCAATAAAATCCTGAAAATATTTTTCCGGCTCTACGATCATTAAATGTACATCTTTTACCATGTCTGTTTTGCCTTTTAGGGCATTCATGATAGGTACACCAAAAGAAATATTAGGGACAAAACGACCATCCATAACATCAATGTGTAACCATTCAGCTTCAGAAGCATTAAGCATCTCAATATCTGATTTTAAATCATAGAAATTAGCGGAAAGTAAAGAAGGGGCTATTATGCTCATAGTTTTTTATTGTAAAATTACATAAAATATTGTTAGTCAAAAGTGTAAAGTAATATTCTTTTATAAGGTAGAAGTTTTGTATTTTTTGAATTAGAAATAAGGAAGTATCGATGAAAAATAATGTAACTTAGCATCGCTTTATTTCAAGTAAACAACATTTCCCAACAGAAAAACAAATTAACCTTGGAGATCCAGAATAAACCGAAGACGTATAGAAGAAGTTCAGCTGACATGAATCAAACTATGATTTATGGTAAAGTTCCGCCACAAGCTAAAGAACTTGAGGAAGCGGTCTTAGGGGCAATACTTTTAGAGAAAGATAAACTATCAGACGTATTAGAAATATTACCAACTGCTGAGTGTTTTTATTTCGCTCCTCATCAAAAGATTTTTGAAGCAATTGTAGAACTATCTAAAACAGGTGAAGCTATTGACTTGTTAACTATTACAGAAGAGTTAAAAAAGACTGGAAAGTTAGAAGAGGTCGGAGGCCCCTATTTTTTAACTCAACTCACTAATAATGTAGTTTCAAGTGCTCACGTTTTAGCGCATGCTCGAATTGTAATGGAAAAATTCATTATGAGAGAGTTAATTAGGATTTGTGGGGATGTGATCAAAGACGCTTATGAACAGAAGTCAGAAGTATTTGAACTGTTAGATAAAGCAGAAACTAATCTTTTTGAAATCAGTAATAATTATCTAAGAAATAACTACAATAGCATGCAGAATTTAATCGTAGAAGCGGTTGAGTCTATTGCTAAAAGTAGAAATCAAAAAGAAGATATCACAGGAGTGACTTCAGGATTTAAAAGTCTAGATGCGATAACTGCAGGTTGGCAAAAAACGGATTTAATTATTTTAGCAGCAAGACCTTCAGTTGGTAAAACGGCATTCGCTTTATCTTTAGCATTAAATGCTGCTATGGATAAACAAAATCCCAAAGCTGTAGCAATATTTAGTTTAGAGATGAGTGCTGTACAGATTGTAAAAAGAATGATCAGTACTGTCTCACAAGTAGGATTAGAATCTATAAGTAGAGGAAGATTGGAAGATCATGAATTTGAGCAAATTAGCGCCAAAGTAACAGAGTTAGCAGAAGCGCCAATCTTTATTGATGACCAAGCAGGTTTGAATATCTTTGAATTAAGAGCTAAGTGTCGTCGACTGAAGTCTATGAATGATATTGAATTAATTATTATTGATTACTTGCAATTAATGCATGGACCTTCGGATCAAAGAGGAAATCGAGAGCAAGAAATTAGTAAAATTTCTCGTGAGTTAAAAGGATTAGCTAAAGAATTAGACGTTCCAATCATAGCTTTATCTCAGTTGTCACGTGCTGTAGAAACTAGAACAGGAGATCAAGGTAAAATTCCACAATTATCAGATCTAAGAGAGTCTGGAGCTATTGAGCAAGATGCCGATATGGTTATGTTTATTTATCGACCTGAATATCATGGTATTGATAATGATGAGCATGGAGATTCTATAAAAGGAGAAACGCATATTAATATTGCTAAACATAGAAATGGTAGGTTAGATAGTGTTAGGTTACAAGCTAAATTAGACGTTCAAACTTTCGTAGAAATTGAACCTGAATGGAATCAATCTATGGAGTTTAGTGGAATTCCAGGATCTACAGTTGCTGGATTTTCTGGAGGTGGTGGATTCCAAACTATGCCTTCAAGAGCAAATGATATGAACTTTGGAGATTCTGATACTTCTGGATCTTCAGGATTGAGAACTAATTTTAATTCTTTTGATGATGACGATAGTCCACCGTTCTAAATGTTTAAAGCTATGAAAGTAGTTATTCAAAGAGTTCAGAACGCCTCTGTTGAAGTAGATCAAGAAATAGTAGGAAAAATAAATAAAGGATTATTAATATTTTTAGGTATAAATCATGAGTCAACAAAAAATGATGCTGATTGGCTTGTCAATAAGTGTAAAAACCTAAGGATATTTGATGATGAAGATGGTGTTATGAATTTGTCAGTTCAAGATATTCAACGTCAGATTTTAGTGATTAGTCAGTTTACCCTTCATGCTTTGACTAAGAAGGGGAATCGACCTTCCTATATACATTCAGCACCTTCGGATATTGCAGCACCATTATATAATTATTTTATTTCCACTTTACGAACTACCTTTGCAGGGAAAGTTGCATCAGGTTCGTTTGGAGCAGATATGAAAGTTAAATTGCTAAATGATGGTCCTGTTACAATAATAATAGATGCTCATCATAAAGAGTTAAAAATTGCATAAATGAGTCAGAATCAAAAGTCTATCAGTATTTTACCTGTACCTGAGTCTACCTTAACAAAAAAGGAGCAAGTTGCAGAAATGTTTGATAATATCTCATATAAATATGATTTTCTTAATCATTTTTTATCCTTGGGAATCGATAAAATTTGGAGAAAAAAAGCTATTAAATCATTAAAAGATAGATCGCCAAAAACTATTTTAGATGTGGCCACAGGAACAGGTGACTTTGCAGTTGCAAGTTTAGCATTATCACCCAAAGAAGTGATAGGTGTAGATATTTCAGCAGGAATGCTTCAAATGGGTCAAAAGAAAATCAAACAAAAAGGAGTTGAAGATATCATTACACTAACTTTAGGAGATAGTGAACATTTGCCTTTTGAAAATGATCAGTTTGAAGCGATAACTTGTGGTTATGGAGTAAGGAATTTTGAAAACTTGGAAAAGGGACTGAAAGATATGCATAGGGTAATGAAACCAGGAGGTAAATTAGCTATTTTAGAGTTTTCAAAACCTAAAAAGTTTCCAATCAAGCAATTTTTTAGCTTCTATTTCCGTTATATACTTCCTAAGATAGGAAAATTGTTTTCAAAAGATAATCGAGCATATACTTATTTACCAGAAAGTGTGAAAGTCTTTCCTGAAGGAGAAGAGTTTTGTGAGATCTTAGAAAAGTGCGGATTCAAAAATGTAAAACAAAAACCACTGAGTTTTGGGATTACTACTTTGTACAATGCTGAAAAGATTTAAATATGCGTAAGTCATTATTAATTTTATTGTTAATTATAGTATGGTCGAATAGTCCAGGTTTTGCTCAAAAAGCAAAATATATCCACATGCCAGAACATGATGATAAGGCTTATTACTTTGGTTTAGCTTTTGGAGGAAATGCATCTTATTTTCAAATAAAACCAACAAAATCTTTTTATAATGAAAACAAATTTCAGCAAATTCAAGGACAATGGGGACCTGGATTTAGTGTAGGAATAATGAGTCATTTGAAACTGAGCAATTTTGTTGACTTGCGTTTTATACCCTCTATTATTTTTACTGAAGGTGGTATTCTTTTAGAAGGTGAAGGCTATGAAATACCAAAAGTCATGAATTTGGAAGCTATTTATATGCAATTGCCTTTACATTTTAAGTTTAAAAGTGATCGCATAGATAATTTTAGATTTTATGCTGTTGCAGGTATGCGTTTTGATTATGACTTAGCTTCTAATGCCAAAAGTAGAAGAGCAGATGAGTGGTTAAGAGTTAAGCCTATTGATATAGGTGTTGATTTTGGTATTGGATTGGAGTTTTATTTCCCAAATTTTATCTTTGCTCCTGAAATTAAAATCGGGCAGGGCGTTATGAACAGATTGAAGTTTGATCCAGATATAAATTTGTCTTATGAAATTGATAAAATTCAATCAAGAATGATCACTTTTTCCATTCATCTTCAAGGATAATTTTAATATAATTCTATTAAAAAAATCGGTATGGAATAGCTATTCCATACCGATTTTACATTTTATATCTTGTTGTGTTAAACTAAAGGAAAGGTTTCTAAGTCTTCAGTAATACCAGTTAAGTGTAAAAGTTTAATCATTACTTCTTCCACCAATGCATCAGGACAACTTGCTCCTGAAGTAATCATGACTTTTAAAGGTCTATGTTTGGGCAAGAAATTCTTAGTTTCTACAATTTTCTTTTCATCTAATAAGTAATGGCTTATAAGCTCATCACTTAATATGGAAGCCTCATTATTAATAAAATAAGTTGGCAGTTTCGATTCAAAAAGTTCTACTAAATGGCTTGTATTACTACTATTATATCCACCAATAACTAAGGCTAAATCCGCATCCATCTCTAACATACCATTTACAGCAGATTGATTATCATTCGTCGCGTAACAAAGCGTATCCCTTGTGTCAGCAAAATGCTTTTTAATATCCTCTGCGCTTAAATTATAATGATCAATCATGACTTGTTTAAGGTATTCTGCAATGCCTTGAGTATCACTTGCTAACATTGTTGTTTGATTAACGACACCTATACGTTGTAGATCTTTTTCTACATCAAATCCTTCAGAGTATTGCCCTTCAAATTCTTTGTAGAATTTTTCAGGAGGTAATTCTTTAGTGATGTATTTAGCTAATCTTTGAGTTTGCTCCATATCGCGAACAATTACTGTTGCGGTATGTTCTCTTGAATGAGAGAAAGTGGCTCTGGTTTCCTCATGTTTAGGTTTTCCATGAACGATAATAGAGTAACCATCCTTTCCAATACTTTCACTTCTGTTCCAAACTTTTTCTACAAATGGACAGGTTGTATTATATTGTTTAGGTTGAATTTTCTTTTCAATCAGTTTATTTTCAATTTCCACTGTTGTTCCAAAAGCAGGAATAATCACTATATCATCTTCTTTGATTTGATCCCAAGGAATGATTTGATTTCCCGAAGTATCCATGATGAATTCAACACCTTCAGCTATCAAGTCTTGATTTACTTGAGGGTTATGTATCATTTCACTTAATAGGTACACTTTTTTATCAGGATTTTCAAAGACTGCTCTAAAAGCAATTTCTATAGCATTTTCCACCCCGTAACAAAATCCAAAGTGTCTTGCTAAAATGATTTGAATAGGTCCGAAATCAAGCACACTTGGTTCAAAATCCTTTTTCATCCTATCAGCCTCCCTTCTTTTCTCCTTTAATTTTGTAATCAAAGGACTCCTATAATGTTTAGGAACATCAAAAGTTCTCATGTTCTATACTTGTTTAAATAATTTTCAAAGAATATAAGCAATTTTTATGCTAATTCAATAAAAGCAAGTTAACGCTTCTTTGTAAGATTGTAAATGCAATCTCAGCCATTAAGTTTTCACTATCAAGGGTAGGGTTTACTTCTGTTATTTCAAAACAACCGATTTTATGATGTTGAATTAATGATGCAATTAGGTCTTCAGCTTCCTTTTCTCTTAATCCATTTCTAACTGGTGTACCTGTACCTCGAGAAATTGAGCTGTCTAAGCTATCCACATCAAATGAAATATAAATCTCATCACAATGCGCTAAATGTAACATGGTTTGTCTGACTACATTTTCTACACCTTTTTTTCTGACTTCAGAGACAGGAATCACTTTCATTTTATGGTCTTTAATGATTGATTCTTCTTCTTTTTCAAAATCTCTTAAAGCGATAAAAACGATATCTTCAGGAGCAATTTTAGGTGTAATACCTCCTATGTTTTTAATTTTTTCCCAATAGTCGATAATCTTTGCTTCAGGAGTGTGTTTTTTATGTTCCATGTTGTCCAAAGCTAAGCTTATAGATAAAGGCATGCCATGCATGTTTCCTGAGGGAGTAGTGTATGGTGAGTGTAAATCTGCGTGAGCGTCTACCCATATAACCCCAAGTTTTTTGTCAGGATTTGCCATTTTTAGTCCTGCTATAGTACCGGCAGCAGTGCTATGGTCACCTGCTAAAACGATAGGGAAGAGACCTGAGTCTTTAGTTTCTTTTACAGCATTTGCAACTCTTTCAAGCACAGTGTGAACGCCTTTTATTCTACGTGCATATGGAGATGCAACATGTTCATACAATAGGTTATTTTCATTCTGTACCTCTTCTGTCGGTAGATTAACAAATAAACTACTCATGAAATCTAAAGCAGCTATTTTGATAGCATCTACTCCTAAGCTGGCACCTCGAGTACCTGCCCCAATTTCAGATTTTACTTCAAGGATTTTTAAATTTCTCATATACTTTTTTTTGAACGCTCTGATAATACGTTTAAACTATCCATAGTAGGACTTTTTATTGTTTCGTATTTTATTGAGTCTTTTTTAATAAATCGAAAGTTATTGAATGATTTTTTGTAACCAATACCTAAGCCTTGTCTAGCTACAGTTTTTCCATATAATACATCATATTGACTATTTCTAAAGGCATTTAATCTAATCTTTCCATCTTCAGTGATAAAATACTGGATCCTAAAGTCGCCTAAAAAGTCAGTCGTATACTTTTCTGATTCAACACGACCCCAATCATAACTTCCTCCCACTTCTACCATGAGTCGATTACTTAAAAAGTTTTTCCTAACTTGTATACCCGCTTCATTTCTGTTTAAATGCTGTATAGTACGTATATCCTGTGGGTCAGTAAAGTTATAGTTTTTATATTTTACTCCTATAACTAAGTCTTCCATTCCTAAAACTTTGTTTGCAAAGTTAGTGATTTGACTTGAAGCGGCAGAGGAGACTATTTCTGACATGTTATTTATTGATCCAGTAGCTAAGTTTACATTGCTTATCCCTTCATTTGGTACAAACTGTTCTAATAATAGCAACGATCCTACTTGATTAATCAACATCCTGGCATCTTGATTTATTCTTTGGAGTTTTTGATACGCTAAAGTTCCTAGACTTCTTCCTTCTTCTAAGGCTAAACTAAAATCAAAAACGGGGTTATTTAAAAAGCCATTCATTTCTAAATTGACTAATATAGGTTGTGGTGTTTGAGCATCTCTAATTTCCTGATTAGATAAGTTCATCCTGTCTGCTTCAGAACTTATTAAGTCAAAAAGTCTTGCTTTTACTAAAGCATAGCCTTTCACATCTAACAAGGCATTCCATGGATCCCCATCCCATTTGATGACACTATTAGATTGAATGATGAACTTTTTTCTGAAATTAATAATTTCTAACTGTCGAAAGACAAAGTCATAGGTGCCTTGATCGATAGTGTAAGTTCCATTCATTTTTAATGGATTTTGAGCATTAGAAGACATTTGAATATAACCATTTCCACGTGCAGTAATTTTATCTTTTAAAACCTCGTCTAAAATTAATGTTATTTCTAAGTTAGGATCTATAGAAGTTTGTAAATAAAAATCAATTCTATCACTTTTTACTCTTTTGTCTATATTTGGGGTCTTTTGTCTAAATTGAATATAACCGTATTGTTGAATTTCAGATTCATCATTTATGGGAATAAATAATTTAGAATTACTTAATGGTGAAGCATTCACTCTAACCACTAAATGATCAAAAGGGCCTTCTAAACTAAAGAAGGCTTTTCCATTGATATCTCCATAATAATAATTTTGATCGTTGACTCCTAAATCCAAAATTTGAATTTTTTCTGATTGCGCCTGAATGGATAAATGCCATTTACTCCAAGTCTCACTTTTTATTAATCCTGAACCTGATGCTATCCAATCGTTTTTGTCTTGAATGTCTAAAGATGGAATCTTCCATAGATTGTTTTCAACTAAAACTTTAGCTTCGGGAACTGTATAGAGTACGCCAGTTACCATAGGTTTGAATTGTACATTTTGAGCAGTTATTTGACCATTCCAAATGGGTTGAGAGAAATTTCCTTTTAAATTTAGTGTTCCAGACAGATGACCATCTAAGTCAGTTAATACGTTTTTTAAAAATACATGCGACCAAGCTACAGGTATGTTATTCATTGTAATGTCTAATGAATGATTGGTTTTTGCTAGATCAGTCCAATAAAACTTTCCATCCCATACTAACTCACTTTCTTCATGTGACATTTTATGTTGATTCCAATGAATAAATTGTTTTTTTAAATCTATAAATCCTGTAGTTTTTAGATGTGATAATTTATGTTCTTGAACAGATAAATCATTCCCTACAATATCAAAATAGAGCAACGGGTCTTTGTTTGTCTGATTCTCAATAACTAAGGTCCCATTTAAATTTCCTTGGATTTCATAATTTGAAGCTTCAATAAATCCATTGAGTAAATTTAAATTCAAATCTTGGAAGCGAACTCTATGTAATGACTCCTCTAAACCGTGTGTAGTTTCAATATTGAATTTTTGTTTCTCACTTTCAAAAGTTAAGTTATTAAAGGTTAAATTATTATTGGCATATCTAATATGGTAGTTAGAATGAGTATAAGGAAAATGCCAAGTCTCAGATTTTACCTTAAATTTAGAAGGTAAAAACTTTAACTCATAATTGTCTTCATAGTTAGATAACAATGCTTTCATTTCCAAGGAGTTAATGAGTTCTCCTCCTTCACTTGATAAAGAAAATAGAATGCCTTTTTCTGAGGAGTTACCCATCATCTTCCAATTCTTTAGCCATTCTATATGATTATAGCCCACGTCATCTGCAGTTGTTTCTGATATTAAAACCTGATCTTCAAAATTACCAAGGGATTTTAAATCATTAAAGCTGACTCCTTGCCACTGAAGAAATGGAGCGTGTGCATTCCAAGTTAATTCTTCTTTTTGAGCATTGAAATTTAATTGAGCTGTATATTGACCTTGAGTTTTTAATTCCGGAATAAAACTAGGGAGTAAAGAATCTGTGTCTTCGTAAGATAATCTGATATTAAAATCTGTGGATTTGTCTTTAATGAAATATTTAGAAGAACTAGATTCTATGATATCTTTTTGAATATATTTTGGGAAATTAATGATGTTGTTCCAATTCCATTTTCCTGTCAATTTTAGGTCAAGGTCTTTTGAATTAACTGATAATGATGATTTTTCGGTGTTGCTTTGATAAGCCAAAGCTAAAGGGTGAAAAAACGAACCTGTTTTTTGATTCATTAAGTACACAGTCTGAACGTCTGCTTCTGTTTGAGAAGCTGTTTGGAGTATTTTAACCATCCATTTTCCAGAAATACTCACTTTACTATTTTGCATTACGGAACCTAAATGCTTGGCTTGAAAGTTGTTTAGCTCTTGATCAATATTCCATTGATGTTTTTCATGATTTTTCGCATATGTTACATTAGTTTTTAATTGTCCATAATGATTATCAAATCTTAATTGACCTTTCCAAGAATTAGTATTACCAAGTGCATTAAAACTTACAGCGTCTAATTTTTTTTCATTCCATAAGATTTCAGGCCAAAAACTATTCAGATGATATGCTGAGTTCGAGCTGTTTGTATTTTCAATGAAGTCTAACTTTCCAGTTAACTGTAGACTTTGTTTGTTATCAAGTAGATAGCCAATTTGCATGTTTTCTAAAGCAAAAAATCCTTCTGTCAATTTTATACGTTCTGTATCATATGGGTTTTGTAGATTTAAATGAGCTGTTAAATCCCCTTGATTGGTGTTTGCTTTACCTTCAAAGTCTAAACTTTGTTCTGAAAACTTTAAGTCGCCATTTATTTCAATTCTACTTAAATGAGTGGCGTATTCCTGAAAGTCAATATTCGGTACATAGTAAGCCATTCCCATGGCATTAGTTTGAAGCTTAATATTTTGAAAATCATAAGTCGTTATTTCTGTTTCTGGCAAACCTATGATTTCCACATCTGTATTTACGGTATTGATTCCATCCCAAAGCAATATATTTGTCCCCTTCAAATGATTAACATATCCTCCCATTTCACCTTCTAAGCTAGTTATATTATGGTTCAGAAAATCAAGTGCAGTCGCAAAGTAATTTAAGTCTTTCCAGGCTACTTTCGTTTTGTTTTTAAAATCAGCATGCATATAAACTGCATTGTTGTAATCTAAAAAGGCAAAAAAGTTTGGGTAAGACATAGAATATTCGCCTTCAATATAGCTATATCCTGTTTGTAGCTTTAGCTGGTCAAATATTACTTTTGTAGGAGAAATACTTAACTGACTGTTTAGAGATTTAATTTCTAAGCCTGTGCGATCTTTCCCGTTTAGTAAACTAATGTATGTTTCAATGGAATCACCTTTTAACTTCAATGATCTCAGCTCAATATCTATATCATGAACATCAATATTTCTATAATCAAAGGTCAGTTTATTAAAAGGGCGCTCTTCATAACGTAATTGAAAAACAGCATCTATAAGTTTAACTTGAGCAATATCTATTTCCCACTTTTGGGGATTAAATAAAGAGTGTTTATAGTTTTCTATTAAATCTTGTAAAGAGTGTTTAGTAGGATCTAAGAGTATATTTTCTTCGTTTCTTCTGTCATTGATGATTCCAACATATACATCTGGTTTATCGAACCTAATAGAACTTACATCGATGAGTTTCGATTGCGCATCCCATTGATGGAATCTGAATTGTGTGTTTTGGACTTGGACTTGGATATCATTACCTTTGAATGAGTCTTTAAACACTACGCTTAACTCATTAATTTCTAATGCACCACGTGTAAATGACCATTGCCAACCTTGATTTGTTTTCTTTGCTTTTTTATCTTTCTTTAAAAAATCGTAATTCCATTTTTCTGAATAAGGTGCTCTTTGTAAGTTGACTTGAACGCCTTTCATTTTTAAGGACTTTGGATGAAGTTTTTTCTTCAAGAAATTGAGGGAGTATATAGAGAAGTCCACTCTTTCTAAATTTAAAAACTCACCATTTTCTGGTGTGGGGATATGGATAGTAAATAAACTGATTTTACCATAGGGGATAAACGCAACAGAATCAATGGTTACCTGAGTTTGAAGTTCTTTAGAAAGCTTATTTGAAACGCTACTTAATATTCTTTGTTGTGCTTTAGGAGAAGCAATAATAAAGTGAAGCGCTGTAAATAAAGCACCTAATAAAATTAAGCTATAAAGAAACAGTCGGAAAAGCTTCTTTGCCATTCATGATAATTTGGTACAAAGTTACTAAATTGCTTGCTTAATGGAAATTATATCATTAAATAGCATTTATAATTATTTATTCAGATGTACTCTCCAACTAAGTTAAATTGTATATTTGCTTGATTATTTCAATAAAAATCTATGGAAACTTTTTTAGACATTTTAAAGTACACAATTCCAGCGCTAATTGTACTTA
>Ga0079223_10000299_pt1 | contig 23330 bp, 18 predicted proteins | sample Stecom2011_FD_75072 | JGI IMG/M metagenome (GOLD analysis project Ga0079223, IMG submission 75072) | Agricultural soil microbial communities from Utah to study Nitrogen management - Steer compost 2011 | ecosystem: Environmental > Terrestrial > Soil > Agricultural land | place: USA: Utah...
GCACGTAGAAGTTTTATTACCATTATGAAAAATAAACGAGTGCCTGATAAGGTGATAATGAGCTTTACCGGTCATAAGAGCTTAGAGGTATTTAATAATTATTACCGACCAAGCGAGGAGGATAAGGTGGATTATATGAATGATGTTTTTAAATAAATAAGTGATGAAAAAGAATACCCTTAAATACGTTAAATACCCAAGCTTTCACGAATTAATTGGAGTGCCATTGTTCACAGTAAAAGCCATCAAAAGGCTAATAAAGAAGGAGAAGATAGAAGACTCTTTAAGTATTATTATTGAAAAATCGAGACAGAAAGCAAATGAGATGTCCGAAAAGGAGCATTCCGAGAGTAATGTGGCTCTTCTTGAGGATGATTTTACAGCATTCGATGATCTTTTCGCAAAGAACTTTAAGTCAAAACAAGCAACCAAAATGTGTTTTGAAGAACGCATTAAGTACTGTTTGGAAAAATATAGGGAACAGTCAAGGAATTTAAGTTCTGCCACAAATTCTCTAATTCTGGAAGAAAACTTTTTAAAGGGAGCGCAAAGAATACTGCCATTGTATTTTTTCTTTCAAAACTCAGGAATAAGTGTTTACTCGGAAGAAAATAAGGTCCCAGTATACCAAATCCATAATAATTTAAAAATTGAACAAAATATTACCAATCATCTAACAAAAAACGTAGATAACTCGATCACCAATTACAAGATTGAACAAAACAACTTTACCCAAAATGTGGATAATTCGGTAATCAATAACCAAAACACATACCATATAAAAAAGGATAGGAATACCGAAATAAGCGATAACGATGTAGAACCCGTAGGTCTTTCCTCCATAATGGATGAGAAAATTGTAGAAAAGTTAAAGCAGTTCTTTGAATTAAGGCATATATATGCTAAACATAAAGGCTTGAATGTTCGTAAAGCAACTTTTATTAGACTTCATAAACTCTTGCAAGATGAAAAATTTATTGAACCTTCAATATTGCAAAAAACAGTAATTCAAGCTATGATAAATGAGTATGGATGCAAATTTGATCCAGCAGTATATTCCAGAGCAGATGTTGTTAAAATTGAGCAGGATGAAGAAGACCTAAGAAGGGATATGCTCGAATATTTAAGAAAAGAATGATACAATTATAATCAATTGGTTTCAATTGTAATCTTTATTGTAAAATCTTCACAGGTTTGCGTATGAATTTCAAAAATCAAATATTATGCAAACCGAAAAACAACTTACAAATCCATTCCAAATTATTCTGGAAAAATTGGGTTCCATTGAAGAGAAACTTCAATCTATTAAGAACGAACCTGACGAGAAACTCAAGAAAAAATTCTACTCTATTAAGGAAGCGGCCGGTATCCTAAAGTTGGATTATCAGACTGTCAGATCCCATATTCTTAAGGGAAATCTCAAAGCCGATAAAATCGGACGATTCTATCGTATCCGACATTTGGACTTAATGGACGCTCTAAAAGATGTCAAATCCCTGAAATATAAAAGATAACCCCAATTCTCAAATTATGGAGACAAATATAAAAGCCTCTCCATTCTGGGAAAATGGTAGAGGCTCCAATACATTTCGACAAGACAAAGATAAGGAAAAGGCAGGAAACAAGCTACTGAGTTTGCTTGACAATGAATTAAAAAATTCAGGATCTAAGCTAACCAACAACTTTCCCATAGAAGTACTCCCGCCATTTTATAAAGATTTATTGGAAGAACTGGAAGCTAAATTGGGTTTGCCAATTGATTATACGGCTGCTGCGTTATTTTTTATTGTATCGGTGGCAGTTGGCAATAAAATCAAATTAAGACATAAGACAGGTTGGCTGGAGAGTGCAATACTGTATTGTATAATCGTAGGTAAGCCCGGAGATGGAAAGAGTCACGCCCTGAGCTTTATGGGGCAGCCTATTCAAGAAATTGAAAAGGAGTTGTTTGATGAGTATGAAGCCCGACTGAGCGAATATGAACGAGAATTGGAATCCGGGAATTCTCTACCCAAGCCTGAACTAAGACAGTACCTACTAAATGATTCGACTACAGAAGCCGTATTAAAAGCCCACTCAATTAATAAAAAGGGAGTGGCCATAATGGTGGATGAGATTGGATCGTTTTTTAATGGACTCAACAAGTATCGAGGTGGGAACGATGAAGAGCTTTACTTATCTTCTTTTTCTGCAAAAGCCATAAAGATTACTCGTACTACCAAGAAAACGATTCGTATTGATGACCCGCATATCAATATCATCGGTTCTGTTCAGCCGAAGATCCTTAGAAAAACTTTCAGAGGTCAGAAGATGAAAAATGGATTTATTGATCGGTTTCTTTTTTTCTGGCCTGACCGATGTAAAAGGATATTGTGGAATACTAACGAGATCGATCGGGCTTTTATCGATAACTACAAGGAGAGGATTAAAGAGCTATATCGATTTTCTGAAGAAATAGAAGATTCAATCGTATTGAAATTTCAGCCAGAGGTAAGGAAGTCCCTCCATAATTGGCAGAACACAAATCAGAACGAGTTCGAATTTGAGTATGAACGAGGACTGGTGGTTAAGTTAGAACAATACATTTTGCGATTCTGTATAATTATTCACATTCTCCACAATTTTTCTGTAGATGAACTGCCCACCCAAATAGAATACAGTGTGGTTTTAGACGCACTAAAGCTATATGACTATTTCAAAGAAAATGGGATGCGCGTTCACGAACAAATGAATGCCAATTATTTTGATGAATTGAACGAGAATCAGAAGAACCTATTTTCTCTTCTTCCCAATCAATTTAAAACTGGAGATGGAGTAAAAATAGCATTAGAAAATAAATTGATGAGTGAGCGGGGATTTAAAAACTTCATCAAAGATAAACACCTTTTTAAGAAAGTTTCGTATGGAGTTTATGAGAAAATAATTTACTAAGCGTGCATTCTGTGCATTCCTTGCATTCTTGAATGGTAACAACTAACAATCAATGAGTTACACTTAAAAAAGAATGCAGGGAGAGTGCAAGGTGTGCAAACAGAAATTTGGAAAAACATCAAGAGTGCAAACAGAATGCACGGCATTTTGCACTCTTTTCGGGGTATAAACCCCTATAAAACCTGGAGAGTGCACAGAATGCAAAAAATGCAAAGGGTATAAATATGAGAGAGTATAGATATCGACTCGATAACAGTCCAAAAAAATTTAGATGCCCCAATTGTGGGAAGAAAACTTATGTCCGTTATAAAGACCTTTTAGGTGGTGGATTTTTGCCTTATGAATATGGACGATGTGATCGAGAGATTAAGTGTGGCTATTTCCAAAAATATAATGGAGGTAAAGATATACCTAAAGTAATCCCACTTCAGCCAGAGGTTGTGCGGATGCCCAATTTTCATCCTTATTCTTTAGTAGAAGAAAGTCTGAGGACCAACTCTAATAATCAATTATTACAGTACCTAAAAAAGAAATTAGGCAGAATAGAAACCGAAGGTATCATTAAGCACTACAAATTAGGAACTGCTTCAGATTGGTACAACGGCACCATTTTTTGGCAAATCGATCATTTAGGAAATGTGCACGGAGGGAAAATCATTCAATATAATGACAAAGGAAAACGTTTTGGGAAACCCAATTGGGTACATAGTCAATTAAAGTACAAGAAGAAGATTAAGTCTTTCAATTTAGAGCAATGCTTATTCGGCTTACATCTTATCCAAGAGGATAGAGAAAAGCCAATCGGGATTGTTGAATCTGAAAAGACCGCTTGCGTAATGAGCGTGGTTTATCCCAAGAATATTTGGATGGCTACTGGAAGCTTGAATGGACTTAACAAAAGGAAACTTTTGCCTATTCGTGATCGTGAGATTATTCTTTATCCCGATACCGGAATAGTTCATAAAGGAGCAACCCCTTTTGAAAAATGGGAACTCATTGCAATGGAATTGAGAATCGAAGATTTTAATATTAAAGTCTCTGATATATTGGAAAAAGAAACCACAAAACAGCAAAAAGAAGAAGGGGTTGATTTGGCAGATTTCTTCATTTGAGGAAGCTATCAGATCTCTTTTTCTTTCAAAACAAAACTGATTAGCTCGATGAAAATCATTTTCAAAGATTCAATTAGAACAGAAATAATACACATCAATAAATCATTAAATAATGAGAATATAATCCTGTTTAAATATGATAATACAGAACTCGACAACGGTACAAATACCGCATTATCTACAATCAAATAAGTCATTTAAAAAACAATGATCAAACTGAATAAAAAAGAAATAAAAGGTAAAGTCCGCAGGAGCAAGACGGAACGAGGCAGAGCCGTCGTTCTATCTTGTCCTGCGGAGCTACGATACTGAAAATCAATACATAACGAAATAACCTGAGCCTAATAACTATACCTACAATTATATTCTTCGGACTTTATACAATGTAAACTGTTGAAAATCAGTAGGTAATAATAAGGGTAACCTATAAAAAAACTAAATTCTAAACAAAATGAGCGATACAACCACAGCAGCAATTTTTAAAAAAGACAATGAACGATTGAGTAAAAAATCCAAACAATTTGCGGTTTCAAAGAAGGAAGCGATAACCATTATATTGGATTATTTAGATCGAACAGGAATTGATCCGCGCACGGATTCTCTTCCAAAATCAGAATTAAATCAACTCAAAAAAAGATTTGATTTCGTAATTGGATTCTTGAAGAGTCAAGAAAAAGAATATATAAAACCTGCCTTAGAAGCGATTGTTGCCAATGAGGATAGAATGAAAAATAATATCGAGCAATTGGCTACAAAAGATTATTTGAAAAATCAACTTGGGTTTCACGCAAAATTGGCCGAATGGATTGTCTCTGAAATGAAAAAGTTCGTTCTTAAAAAAGAAGAAACCCTTTCATTTCAAAAAGAAATAAAAGAAAGATTAGAAAGACTTGAAAATAGAAAAGGTTTTAATTGGTAAGATCGAAATTATGCACGTAAAAATTCAAGGAGGCGGTAAAGGACGAACGGCCAATACAGGAAGTTCTTATGATGTAACTAAATATTTGCAACACGAAGATTTAGAACGTATAAAAGAAGGAAAGGAAGTGGAACATTTTTTCTCACATACCGAGGATAAAGTTGATCCCGATGAAATTGTAAGAGCTTTAGACAATAACCGAAAAAAGTTAAGCAAGAAAGACGCTAAATTCTTTATGTTGACAGTAAGTCCTTCAGAAGAAGAGTTGAAACATTTGAGTGGTGATCCTGCTGAACAAGCTAAATGGATGAGGGAGTTCACTCGAAAACACGTTATGCAGCGTTATGCACAAGCTTTCAATAAAGGATTAAATGCAGAAGATTTGATGTATTATGGAAAGATTCACCATCACCGAAAAAAGAGTCAGAATAAGGAAGATCTACACGTTCATATTTTGGTTTCCCGAAAGACAAAGAATGGAAAGATTCGAATTTCGCCCCAAACCAATCATAAAAACACCCGTAAAGGTCCGGTGAAAGGTGGATTTTCAAGAGTCGAGTTCTTTGAAAATGTAGAAAAGGACTTTGATAAACGGTTTCTGTATTTCCGAAAAAAGGAAAACCAATTCGACTTTAAGAAACGATATAAAAAAGCCAAACCTGTTGAAGTCATTGAACTACAAAAAGAAAAAATAGAATACAATGCTGATTTGGAGAAAAAACAAACAGCCTTTAAAGAGATGTTGAAAGAAAAAGAGATGACGCCGAATTCACTTATTGAACAATCATTTGTTCAGGAATATGCGGAAAGGTTTACCAAAGAGGATGGTAATGATGCGAGCCTCGAGTCTGAACCCGGGTTTATCGATAATTTAATCGAAGTAGATTTTATGGGCTATGTCTCAAACATTATTTGGTTAGCAACCCAAGAGCCGGTTGGTCAAACAGAGTCAGATCAACAGAAGAAAAGAAAAAAACGGAAGTGGGATGAAAAAAGGAGAAAAGGGAGGGGGATTTAGGTTCGTTCTAATTCGGCTACTTGTTGATATATTAAAAATAAGGAGAAATTATAACTAATAATGATATCTATTTATATTCTCTTATTATTGATTAAAAAGTGTTAAACTTATGTATATTTGGGAGTTGGGTAATACTATAAAATTATTATTAATTAAATGATATTTGATACTGAGCCTCGAAATTGGAAAGAATTACAAAATTTTGTTGGACAAATGTTTCGAGAATGTGGCTTTGAAACTGAAGTCTCAAAAGTGGTTGAATTAGTTCGCGGTAAGAAAGAAATTGATGTTTATGCACAAGATACTAAAAGTGAATATGAGCCGATTATTCTTGTCGAATGTAAATTTTGGAATAGACGAATTAATCAAGAGACTATTCATTCATTTAGAACAGTAATATCAGACTTCGGAGCAAATATAGGATTCATAGTATCAAAAAATGGTTTCCAGAAAGGGAGTTATGAAGCAACTGAGAAAACTAATGTGAAACTTGTAACTTTAAAAGAATTAGAAACAGAATATTATAGTAAATGGAAACAAGGAATGACAGCAAAGTATATGTCTTATGCTGACAGACTCTTTCCATACTGGGATTATCTTGGAAAAATGCCAAATGATGGTGGAACTATTAATTTTGACACAAATCAACTAATCCGGAGGGCTTACTCACCAATTTGTGACCTTGGTCCTAGAGATCAAATCTTTAATGGCTTTGAAAGAAAGTTTCCTATAATTTTACCAATATTAAACGATGATTTCCAAATTATAGGAGAAAGAGAAATTTTAACTGACCGCCAATATTTTGATTTTATAGAGGAAAATAAAGATAGAGCTTTTGAACAGTTTAAGAAATTATATCGAGAATAAAACCCTACACACAACGTCAACTGGGATTTCGTTATTGTCCGCAAGATGAACAACAAAATCTCCTGTTGGACGAAACCGTGCCGCCGGGATTAAACGATGCTCTATGGAGTTGTCAACACCTAATTCTCTTTTTTACTGGAAAGTAACGAGTAACCACCCCAAACAATAATAACGGCCATTAGTATTACCCCGAAATCTCGAAAGATTATGCCAAAATAGCCGCCTATTAAGGCGAGTATGATTAGGAGGATTCCCAAGGTAACACGCAATGCTTTTGATTGAATGAGCTTTTGCATAAATGATGATTTTAATGGAAAAAGAACCGTCGAGCGAAAACCACTCAACGATTCCTTTTTCCTTTGAACACCAATAAATAGATGGCGATTCCAATGAGAACCTTTGCCATAATTAAGGCACCAATGTCTCCTGACAGCACGGCCATAAAACCGACAACGCAGCCCACAAAAATGAGTAGAATAGAAAAAATTGTTCTCATTTAAAGAATTTTAAAGCAAAGTGGCATCCATAAGTAGAAATTCATCACCAATATAACTGTCTCTTTCTTCACCTGAAATTATTTTGGTTTCAACCAACTCATCATCGTGATAGATTTTGACTTCGTAGATATTTTCATCGGCTTCCAAAGATTCTTTTGTATAAGTGTCGAAAGAAAACACACCACCGATAACAGGCTCCTTAGTTGAAAAGCTTATGCTTTCCTCCAATTCAGAATAGGAATAATAGAAATCTTTTACTATTGGATTTATTCCCGGAGTATCGATTTCAGTTGAATCCGCAGAAGTGGTTGTTTCTATTTCAGGCTCGGTATAGCTTTCGAATAAAAATTTGATGGATATATCTTCGTAATTTTCGGGATTTTCAGTCAGAGCGGTCAATTCTACTCGTACCATTTTTTGTTGGAAAAGAGTTTCCGAACCGTCACCTATTGAGTCATCATCAGAAGAACAACTCAACATTGGCAAGACAAATAGCAGTAAATAAAGTAAACTTGATTTTTTCATTGGTATTTAGGTTAGTTAGATTTATTCAATTATAATTTCTTGGGTTACATAAGCCGCTTCAAGGGTAATTTCATATTTTTTCTTTCCAAACAAAGCCGTAACAATGTGCACTCCTTGGTCTTTTTCCCATTTTAGGACTTCCATTTCCTGACCAGCTATTTTCTTGGCATCCTTGGAAATAGGAAGCTTATCGATTTGTTCCAAAGCATCAGCTCCATAATAAACAGCATCAGCTTTTTGCATTACACGGATGGCTCCGCCCATTGTACCAATACTATTAGAGCCTAATCCAACAGCCAAAGCACCGGTACTAACGGCACCTGCTGCCTGTTTGGCTATTTTTCCAAAACCTGATTTCTTTTTCTTGATAAATTGAAAATCCTTTCTGGAATAAGGAAGGTTGATTTTAAGCGTACCTCCTTTTGTAACAGAAAGAGAATCATTGATGATTAGTTCGTTTCCGTTGTCTTTAACATTGTAAACAGCCAATTCTTCTTCATCTTCAAAATCGGAAGTAGAATATTGTTGTGAGAAGGCAAATCCGCTGAAAAGCAGTGCTAATAATAGAGTGAATTTGATTTTCATAATATAAAGGTTAGTGATTTACGATTGCTAAAAGGTCTTTTGATTTTAAATGAAAAAAACGAGATGCTTGATTAAGAACATCTTTAAGGATATATTCTTGAACATCGGTTATTTTAAAATCGAGTCGTTCAAAATCTTTAAGGTTTGGATAACCAATATTGCTCTCGATATTTTCTTTTAGTAAGTTTAAAAACCGAGTTTTTAGAGCCTTTGTGGTAGGGTCGTACTTCGTAATATATCTGAGACAGCTGGAGGATGTGTAATAAACAATAGCATAAGCCTTTGCCAAGGAAAAATGTTCCATTAAATCATCGAGAAAGACATCCAGTAAATTAATATCCAGCCAATTTTTAAGGTAATAGTCGTTATGATAATCCAGATATTGACAAAGTTCTTGGCGATAAATATGTTTCCACAAAAGAGCCAACTCTTCAGAGGTATATTTTTTCTCTTCAATACTTTGTATATAAGAGGATAAATCATTGTCAAAATCAATATTTATCTTCCATAAACATTCGGTTGGATAAAGGTTAAATTGATACTTTCCGTCTTTGTTTTTATAATTGTTAGCCTCATATTTCAAATAGCCTACTGGTATGATTAATTTCTTGTCGATCATATTCAAAACAAAATCCCTATGCTGACGAACGATTATTTTGTAGTCAGGATAGCCACGTAAGGATGGCCCATCAAATTCTATAATCCCGTTTTTATCTGCGTATTTTTTGACAACTAAGACTAATTGAATTTCCTCTAATAAACTGATTTCACTGGGCTTAAGAGCAGGTCCACTTTGGTTTTTTAACCATTCGCGACCTTGTCGTTCATACTCAGCTTTGTTTTGAATATATCTTTGTTTGCGTTCAGCTTTACAGTGGTCGCAATTGCACTCTGAGGTAAAATCGTGGTGGCAGTTTAAGCAAAGCTTCTTTTCGCCTTCATCAGAGTATGTGCGAGGTGGAACCTTTATATAGACCGGTTGATTACATTTCTCGCACTTAATTTCCGATTTGATGTAGGGTAGTGAACGATAAAAGGTTTGAGGAGTAACGCCCTCTATATCCTTGATGATTTCCTTTACTGTCGTAGCAGATTGATAAGCTTTAGTGAGCTCAATAATCTTTTCTGCAGATAGGTCTTTAAAGGGAGAGTTTGACTTTTTAAAGTAGAATTGCTGTGCCATAGATTCGGAAATTAAAAAAGCGTGGAACTGCTCGTAAAATCCGCAATCGAGGCACCGCTAAGAGCCCACAGTCCAGATAATACTTACAGCCCACGCCGAATCGGCACGGGCGTAAGCATATCGAGTTTGGACTGCATTGAAAATTAGCGGTTTTCGACTGCCAAAACGATAGCTTACGCTTTTCGCGTTAACTTATATTTTTTATTTCAGTAGCAAATATAAAACAATTATGGCTTGTTGAGTAGGAAAAATAGTTTAATTTTAGCGCTTAATGCTAATACAAATAGCTGTGGGTATTAATCGTATCAAAGAAGTATTGCAAGAAAAACATAAAACCAATAAGTGGTTGTCTGAGCAATTAGACGTGAACTATGTAACCGTCTCGAGATGGTGTACCAATGTTTATCAGCCTAATTTAGATACACTTAGACGTATCGCAGAGCTTTTGGATGTTGATATTAAAGATTTACTTAACTCAACTAAAGATAATAAATGAGTACAAAGTTTTTTACAAATAAAGATGGGAATAGCCTATTCAAAAAATTCCAAGGAGTTTTTAAGTATCAAAATGTATTTTTCTTTGATGCGCTTGTCGGTTATTTCCGATCGTCAGGGTATTTTAAATTAAGACCATTTTTGGAAGAGGTTCCTGAAATTAGAATTCTGGTCGGGATTAATGCGGATAAACTAATCGCAGAATCCAAACGAAAAGGTCAGGTTTATTTGGAAAATCCAGATAAAACAAAAGAAGAGTATTTGGAATTTATTCGAAAGGATATTGAAAAAGCAGCTTATACGGAAGAAACGGAAAAAAGTATCGTCCAGTTTATAGAAGATATTATTTCGGGTAAGCTTAAAATTAGAGCGTACGGTCAGAAAAACTTACATTCTAAGATTTACATTTTTAGACCTGAAAATTTTAATGAACATTCCTCTTGTAGTGTAATTACAGGGTCATCCAACTTGACAGATTCAGGTATGGGAACTTTTGAAGGTGCCAACTACGAGTTTAACGTCCTTCTCAGAGATTTTGATGATGTCAAGTTTGCTACGGATGAGTTTGAAGACTTATGGAAAGATGCCAATGAAATCATACCGGAGGATATTCAAAAATTAGAAAAGAAAACACATTTAAATCAAGAAAACATAACGCCTTATGACTTATTTCTGAAAATGCTAATAGAGTATTTCGGCGATTCAGTAATAAGAGATAAAGTGGGGAGCATTATTTTGCCAGAGGGCTACACCAATTTACAGTACCAAGCGGATGCCGTGGTTGATGGATTTAACAAAATGATGAAACATAACGGGTTTATTCTGGCTGACGTGGTTGGTTTGGGTAAAACCGTTATTGCTACTCGAATTATAAAAAAATACATAGATAAGAATGGTTACAATTCTAAAATCTTAATAATCTATCCCAATGCAGTAGAAACAAACTGGAAATCTACCATCAGGGATTTCGGAATTGAAAACTACGTTGATTTTATTACCAATGGTAGCCTTCATAAAGTCATAGATCCTAATAATTATGATTATAAAAGACCTGAAGATTATGATTTAATTGTCGTTGATGAAGCTCATAAATTCAGAACTTCAGATACGAATTCTTATGGGCTTTTAGAACTTATTTGCAAGACCCCAAGAGTTACTGTTGGAAACGACATAGATCGACGAAAAAAGATAATGTTGATTACTGCCACACCTTTGAACAATAAGCCGGAAGATATAGCCAATCAGATTTATTTATTTCAAGATGCCAGAAAATCAACAATTGAAGGAGTTCCCAATCTCCAAACTTTCTTTTCAGATAAGATAGAGGCTTACAAGAAGCTTAGAACTATCAAAGATCATAAAGAACTGGTCAAAGAGGTAAAGAAGATTTATTTACCTATTCGTGAAAAAGTCTTTGCAGAATTGATGATTAGAAGGACTCGTGCTGATATTCGAAAAATAGAACGTTATAAAAAAGACGTAGAAGAGCAAGGAATGACTTTCCCGGATGTTATCGGACCCAATAAAATTGAATATGCTTTTTCTGACTTTCAAGAGGAAGTGTTCTTTGAAACCATAGAAGCGGTTATAAACAAAATAGGCTATTATCGGTATCGAGCAATCGAATTTATTAATCCCGAGTACGCCGAGCTATACGAGAACGCCACCCTTATTTCAAGGCATTTAGCAGGAATTAGAAAGACGCAATTAGTCAAACGCTTAGAAAGCAGTTTTTTTGCTTTTAAACAGTCTTTGAAGCGATTTTATATTTCTAATGAGCGAATGATTCAGATGTTTGAAAATGACAAGGTTTATGTTGCCCCTGATATAGATGTCAATAAATATTTAGATGATGATAGAGAAGAGGATTTAGAAGCCAAAATTGAGGAGTTGAATGCTGAATCACCAAACAACCAGATTTATAAAGCTGATGATTTTTCAAAAGAATTATTGGTAGGTTTAAAGCAAGATCAAGCCATCTTAAAAGAATTGGTTGATGTTTGGAAGTCCATAACCGATGATCCTAAACTTGATAAGTTTTTAAATGAAATCGAGGAGCAGCTTTTTGATAAGCGAAATGTTGAGAATAAGTTGGTTATTTTTTCCGAAAGTACGGAAACGGTCAATTATTTAGCCGAGGCTCTAAAGAATAATGGACGTAATGATGTATTGGCGATAAGTGCTAAAAACAATAAAAGAAGATTTAAAACGATTCGCCGAAACTTCGATGCCAATTACAAAAAACGAAGAGAGAATAAATACAATATCATTATCACTACCGAAGTGCTGGCTGAGGGAATTAACTTACACCGCAGTAATGTGATTTTAAATTATGATATTCCTTGGAACTCGACAAAGTTAATGCAGCGAATCGGACGGGTAAACCGTATCGGTACGAAGGCTGATAATGTTTATGTATATAATTTTTATCCCACTTCTCAATCCAACACATTAATTAAATTGAATGAAAAATCATTGAAAAAGCTTCAAGGTTTTCATTCGGCTTTAAGTGAGGATAGTAAGATTTACTCCGAAGAAGAGCAGTTGATTGAAAATACACTGGGCGATCTTCAACCGCAGGAAGAAGTAGATGAGCGCTTGCAATATTTAGAAATGATTCGGAATCTTTATGAGGATAATTTTAAAGAATACAAACGAATTAAAAAATTACCTATAAAAAGCCGCATAGGCCGAGAAGCTCAAGTCAATGAAAAGTTAGCCAAAGATATTGTGGGAGAATCGTTGTCAGGAGCTGTTCTTTGCTATTTACGCAATAAAATGAAGGAAGGATTTTATGTGGCAGACCAAAAGCTTTGCGTCGAATTAACATTCTATCAAGCGGTGAAATTGTTTCAAGCTACAAAGGAGGAAAAGGGTCTTACTATACAAAACAATCATTATGCAGCAGTTAAAGTTGCCATTGATAATTTTTCAAGAGTGTACAATGTAACACATACTTTTGAAGAGTATGATAGAACAAATTTGTCCGTTCAAGAGCGAAATGCAGTTAAGTTTTTGAATAGTATAAAATCCCTTAGAAGAGATTTTCCTCAAGAGCTTTCTGAGGAATTTATAGAATTGGTTGACGCTTCTCTGCGGATTATATATTTAGGAGTGTTCAGGAAATTCAGGATGGAAATAGCCAAGCTTGCCAGAGAGCAAAGGAAAAAGAAAATGCCCTTGGCAAAAATCATTCAAAAACTGAACCTCATTATGAATAACTATCCGATAAGTAGTATTGCTCGATTGGATGCTTTACGGAATGAGGAAGAGGAAAACTCTTCTGTTTTTGAAGAGCCAACTATTGTTTTAACCGAAACCTTTGAATAGATGAAAAGCGGAGAAATAAAAAAGATTATACAATCCACTTATGATAGAGAAAAGTGGAGGAAAATATTACAATTTTTAGATGCAAATAGAGGGCTATTTAAGCCTTACCTTCACCCAAGGGTTATTGAGGTTTCGACCAAGAGCAATCAAGAGTTGGTGAAACACTTTTCTGAAATTGGACAAATAACAACCGCTGATGGAGTCGTTTTACCCATTTTTGAAGTTATCTTAAATGATCATATTCAAATCGAGAGAAATCGGGTAAGCGTAAACGATTTCATAAAAAACCATATTGTTAAAGATGCTATCAAAGGAGCATTGGCTACTTTTTCTTATGAGCAGGGAGAAGATATTTCTGAATGGCGTTTTTCTTTTATTAGCAAAAACAGTGCGAGTGAGTTTTTTGATGAAGTAGAAGCAGAAGAGACGAATCCTAAGCGGTTCACTTATATATTCGGTAACGAGGAACAGCATAGGACAGCTATTGAACGGCTATTTAATCTGATGCAATCCCGATTTACTTTAGATGACTTTTTCGAAGCATTTAATGTTGCCCCTGTATCAAATAACTTTTTTGATTTATATGGAAAATTTCACAAAGATTTCTCACAGGTACTAATTGATAATCCAAAGTATCAAAAGCTGTTTCAAAACACCGAAGCTCTTGATGAAGATTATAAAAGAGAAATAAGGAATTTTGTAAATCGTCTAATGGGACGGATTGTATTTCTCTACTTTTTGCAGAAAAAAAAGTGGCTGGGAGCAACATCAACTAAATATGATGATGGAAGTTTAACTTTTTTAAGTGATTTATTTAAAGGGGAACAAAACAAACAAAATGATTTTTATGCAAAATATTTATGTCCCATATTTTTCAATGCCCTAAACACACCGGAAAGACCTAATGATGAGTTTGTTTTGGCTAATGGTAAAACAGTATGTATTCCCTTTTTAAATGGGGGGCTCTTTGAAGAGAGTCAAGAACCCGAGAGACATAGAGAAATTGAATTTGAGGATTATTTATTTGCCTCATTATTCGATTTTTTGGACAGTTTTAATTTTACGGTTTACGAAAATAGCCCGGAAGAACACACCGTGGCGGTAGATCCCGAAATGCTCGGTCATATCTTTGAAAACTTGATTGATTACAATAAAGATACAGGGACGTTTTACACCCCTAAAGAAATCGTCCAGTATATGACCCGTGAGAGTTTAATCCAATATTTGCATACCTACTCCAAGAAAACTCACGATGAGTTGAGACTGCTTATTAAAGGGCTATACAGGGAGAAATTTACAAGCAAAGAATTATTGCAGATAAATGAATTGCTGGATAAGGTGAAAATATGCGATCCAGCAATCGGTTCTGGAGCTTTCCCTATGGGAATGTTGATGGAAATATTCAATTTAAAAGCAATAATTAATTATGAATTAGACAGCCAGGAATGGAACCCAGTGAAAGTTAAAAAGAACATCATCTATAATTCTATTTACGGAGTAGATTTAGACGAAGGTGCTATTGAGATTGCTCGATTGAGATTTTGGCTTTCTTTTATCGTAGATGAAGATAAACCACAGGCCTTGCCCAATTTAGATTATAAATTGATGCAAGGTAATAGTTTGGTTGAAAGCTTTAGAGGAATTGATTTGTCTGATTTGGGAAGAGCTGGTGAGATGGCTTTGAATGAGCAAGCAGTAATGGATTTTGGAGATGGCTACACTGGGGTAACTATTTTTGACACGGTTAGTCTCGAAAAAACAAGAGAACTGATTGAAGAGTATTTTGATGCAAACAACGCATCACAGCGTAATAAAAAACAGATTAAAAAGGAGATAGATGATATTATTGAAGGAAAAATCCACGCTAAAATATTTCAGGAGCAAAAGGATTTGAAAGATGCAATAAATAGGTTCTACACCAAATATAAGTTAAAAGAAAGTGATGGAATCGAAGGGCTAAATCAAAAATCAAAAGATGTAAAGCAATTTAAAAAACACAAGAAACAGCTTGGGAAGTTAGAAGTTTACGAACAGGAATTATTGGATTTTCAGAAAAGGACTGAGCGTCCCTATTTTTTATGGAACCTGTTTTTTAGTGAGGTGCTGGAAAATGGAGGCTTTGATATTGTTATAGGTAATCCTCCTTATATAAAAGAATATACCAATCGCTTGGCTTTTGATGAGTTTCGGAATATGTCGGACTACTATCGTGGGAAAATGGATATTTGGTACGGTTTTGCTTCTGTAGGACTTGATTTATTAAAAGAAAACGGAATAGAATGTTTTATTGCTCAAAATAACTGGATAACAAGTGCCGGAGCCAGTATCCTTCGAAAAGATGTTTTAGAACGAACAGAAATTAAACAGTTCCTTGACTTTGGTAACTATAAAGTTTTTCAATCGGCAGGTATTCAAACGATGATTTATTTGCTCCAGAAAAAGAAACAACCTTCAAAGAGGTATGAGGTTTATTACGCAGGGTTAAGCAAAAGCAACATTAATAAAAATCAACTAACAGAATTTCTGAATATAAATAAAGAAAAAAGTGAAGAGAATATTTTTGAAAAATACATTCAAGAATTTCAGCCGGAAGAGTATAAAAATAAATTTATCTCTTTCATAAAACCTTCGGTCAATAATATTTTAATAAAAATAAGAGAGAAGGGTAATCTGTTTCTGTCTAATTCAGAAGCAACAAATGGAATTCATTCTCATCACGATTACGTTTCGCAGAAGATGTTAAAAGACTTGGACCCTGAGATTAAAAAAGGAGATGGAATATTTGCATTAAGCACAAAAGAGATAAAAAAATTAAATTTACTCAGTAAAGAACAAGAATTACTTAAACCTTATTATTCAGGAACAAAAGAAGTTAGGAAATATGTAGTAGGTAAAACAAAAGAATATATTATTTACACCGATTCCTCTTTTAAGGATAAGACCAAGATGGATAATTTTCCTTCTTTAAAGTCCCATCTTGATCAATATGAGAAAGTTATAACTTCCGATAATAAACCGTATGGGTTGCATAGATCAAGAAATGAGGACTTCTTTACTGATGAGAAAATTATCTCGGTAAGAAAATGTGTAGAACCTACTTTTTCCTATTCACAAGACCCAGGTTATTTTTCAGCGACATTTTATATAATCAAATCAGATAGAATTGACTTAAAATACTTAACCACATTTCTAAATTCCAAGATAGTATATTACTGGTTGCGATATAAAGGAAAAATGCAAGGCGATAATTTTCAGGTTGATAAAGCTCCTTTGTTGAAAATTCCAATTTACAAACCGGAGTCATACTTTCCTTTTATAGAGCTATTTGAACTTATCTCAGCTACTCTTAAAGCCGAGGGAAAAATAATAGATGTTATCGAAAATAAACATATTGCTCAATTTTTTGAAGATGTAGCAGATGCTTGTTTCTTTGATGTTTATTTCCCGGAAGAGATGAAAGAAAAGGAGATTTCTGTGATTGAGGAAGTAAGCCAATCAATGAGGAGTCTTGGAATAACCCAAGATTTTAGTTCTTTACAACTTGAGGAGCAAAAGAAAACGATTGCTAACCTTTATATGCAGTTAAAGGAAAGTAAGGCTCAACAAAAGATGAGAAGATTTGTAACGGCCAGTCCTGATATTTTAAAGTTGATTTTACAAAGTTAGGAGTATGGCAAAGTTAGATAAAATAGTTCTGAGGAATTTCAAGGCTTTTTATGGAGAAGAAACTATTGAAATCGGTGGCAAGCATCTTTTAATGTATGGTGAAAACGGTAGTGGGAAAAGTTCTATTTATTGGGCACTATATACCGTATTGCAATCTGTGTTAAAAGAAGTTCCTGAAGTTCAAAAATATTTCAAGCCCAAAGGGAACGAAAGTTTGGTCAATATAAATTTTATTGAAGACCGAAAAAGGGTCGATGAAGAAACAGGAGAAACCATTTACCCTGATTCTATTGGTAAGAATGCTTTTGTTGAATTAATCTTTGATGATGAAAGAAAAATAAGAATTGATAGTGATGGATTATCAGCAGATGGCAATGAAGAGTTTCTTCAAGAATTAAATGAACGAAGTGACTTTATTTCACACCGATTATTGACCAATTTCTATAATTTTAAAAATTCGGAAAGAATAGATTTATGGAATGTTTTTGATCGGGACATTCTCCCTTTTATAAAAGATAAAAGAGGGAATGGCGAAAATACTTTGGCAGATAACTTGGCTGTTATTTTAAAAGATAAAAATAAGTTTAAGGCTAAAAAAATCGTTAAGGTTGATCCCGATGAATTAGAAAAACATCAAAAATCCATTGAAAATTTCAATAGTGATTTAGAGTATTGGCTTGACGAAATTAATACAATAGTCAATCAGTTTTATAAAGAGAACTTTCTTTTTTCTAATGAAGCCCAGCTTCTAATTTCAATTAAAGCATATAAAAAACTTAGTCTAAATCGGGTAGGTTTGGAGGATTCCGATCTTTTATTGGGTTTATCTTTACCAATTTTGACGCTAAATGTTGAAATCCAAAATCAGGATGGTACAACAATTCCTATTAAAAAACCACAATCCTATTTTAATGAAGCACGTCTCACACGTATTGGTTTAGCTGTTCGATTTACCCTATTGTTGGAATTCATTCGACCTGAATTTGATGGCAAAACTTTAGTGTTAGATGATTTACTTATCAGCTTGGATATGAGTAATCGAAATAGGGTTTTGGACATTATCTTAAAAAACTTCGCTTCTAAATATCGAATATTATTTTTCACTCATTCACTTGAGTTTTTTAGGTTTTGCGACTATAAAATCCGACAGAATGGCCTTCAAAAGGATTGGGAAATCAAGGAAATTTACTTTGATGAAGATTCTAAAACACCGGAGATTATTGACTCTCAACTGGATTATTTAAAAAGGGCTGAGCATTATTATAAAAAGAAAGATTACATAGCCAGTACTGTTTTTTTAAGAAAAGAAATAGAGCGCTTTATAAAGGAGCGTGTTTCTGAAGAGTATCAATATCAAGAAGAGGATAAGCATCATACTTTAGATCATTTATGGAAATTGTTGGTTGATCGATATAGAGGCTTGGGTCATCATATTGCTGAGGATGTTCAAAACGCCTTTAAACAATCAAAATTAATGGTTTTAAACCCCAGTGCCCACGACAACCTCTCTCAAAGAATTTACAGGATAGAACTGGTAGATGCTTTTGAATTGGTTGATAAGTTAGAAGAGAGCTTTCCTCCATATAAACGGACATTAGTATTAAAAGGAGGAACAGCTTTAGAATTTAAACATCCTGACCACGATTATGTATTTGAATTTTCTTTTAAATCGGACTTACTTATAGACCATATTGAAAATGAATTAAAACCCAATAATCCTAAGTGCAATATTATTTCTTGGTCTTATGAAGGCCAAGAGTTTTATGATTTTAAAAAAGAACGAGTGCTTAATTCCGAAGAGCAAAAGAAGGCTAAAGAAAAACAAACCAAATTTAAAAAAATCATTGAAGGTTTGAGTAAAATGGAAGGTTTCGGCATAGATGATGAGATGTTTATGAGCAATACATTTTTAAAAGATTCAAATTTGTCTTTAAAGTCTATTTTGAAGGGGTTTGAGATAGATGGGTGATTATAAAGATTGAAACTAAATAACCAGCGATATTCTTGATTACACAGATGGAAATAAATATCTTTGAAGAAATATCCTTTTAGATAATATTTTGGAAAAGACTTTAGATAAAGTATTGATAGACTTAGAATTAGACTCTAAGGTTGCTTTCTTGGACAAAGAGAGCGATGAGAACTATTTACATACTCTAACTAAAGAAACAAAAAATAGATTATCTATTTTATCCCCGGATGCTGTTTATATTTTTAATGGCCGTCCGTTGATACTCTTCTATGATTTAGATAAGAACCCGAAAGACAAATCCGATTTACATAAGAAAATTTGGTCTTTTGATGATGCTCCTATCGTCTTTATTATCGAAAAGTCAGATGTGGAAGTTTTTAATGCCTTGAATTATGTAAAAGATGAAGGTAAACAAGGATTGGAGATTCTGGAACTTTCATTTGAAAAGGAAATTAAAGAACGTTTTAACCTCTGGGAATTAGAAAGTGGTCAGACCTGGAAATGGTTTCAAGACACTTATCTTAAAAGTAGAAGCAAGCGTTACAAAAAAAGAGTCAACGAGCGTTTGTTTGCCAATATAAAATTGGTAAGAAATCACCTTATCGAAGAGGAGGAATTAAGCAACCATCAGGCAAATTCACTTATTTTACGGCTAATCTTCATACGCTATTTAATAGACCGTAAAGTAAAGATAGATGAGAAGTTGTTGCCGGGAAAACCTAAGGAAGTCAATCAAAGGAGAAAGGCTTTAATCGAATTAATTAGGCAACCTGCACAACTCAATGAGTTGTTTGAAAAGCTCAATGACAAATTTAATGGCGTACTCTTTAAAGAATTAGATACGGTTCTTACACAAAAACAGGCAGATGACTTAGCCGATATATTTGCGGGAGAGCTACAAAAAGATAATTTATTTGAAGGCTTCTTTTTCGAAATATTCGATTTCTCAGTTATTCCGGTTGAACTCATTTCTGGGATTTATGAATCTCTAATTGATGAAGATCAGAGAAATGAAGATTCGGCAATTTACACCCCTTCTTTTTTGGTAGATTATATCCTGAAGGATACGGTAGATGAGTTTTTGAAAACTCATAAACCTGAGGAGTGTACAGTGTTTGAAGTAGCCGTCGGTTCCGGTATTTTCTTGGTTCAATCCTTAAGGCGGATGATTGAAAAAGAAATTGAACTAAATGGCAAAGCCAATAAAAAAGAATTTGGTGAAAAGATAAAAGCCTTAGCAAAGAATAATTTATACGGGGTTGATATTAATCCTGAAGCCCTTAAAGTAACTTGTTTCTCCATATACATTGCCTTATTGGATTATTTAGAGCCTGCAGATATCAATACTTATAAATTCCCAGCACTGATAGGCAAGTCTTTGTTCGAAGCTAATTTTTTTGGTAAAATTGAAAATGGTAAACTACTCTCTGCGGACTTTGAAAAAGAAATTCATAAAGTCAAACCTAAATTTATATTAGGAAATCCACCTTGGAAAAGTAAAAAGAAGGATCTTATTCATAAAACTTGGCTGTCACAAAATAAGAGAGTCGTTGGAAATTATGAAATAGCCCAGTCTTTTTTATTGAGAGTGAAGGATTTTATGCTTCCTGATACTCGGGTAAGCCTGATTGTTACGAGTACGATGTTTTATAATGTTTCTAAAACAACCCGTAAGTTCAAAAATGAAATTCTAACATCTTATTGTATCGACCAATTTTTTGATTTATCTGCCGTAAAACAAACTTTATTTGAACATCAAGAAAGTCCGGCCTCGATTTTATTTTTCAGATTGGCAAAAGAGGATGATTATAAAACTAATATTGTCAAGCATAGAGGGCTTAAAGTCAATTCTCTCTTCAAAGCATTCAAGATTTTAGCTTTGGAAAAATATGATCAAAAGGAAATCATCCAAAGTTATTTTATAGAGTTTCCTTGGATGTTTAAAGTTGCACTTTATGGAAATAGATTGGATTTTGAGCTTTTAAAAAAGATGACATCTTCTAAAGCCATTTTGGAAGATGAAATTGAGAAAGAAGGTTTTTTTGCAACTTCGGGTATTCTAAGAGGAAATAGAAAAAAACAATTCCCTGAACTACAGGGACTTCCCATTATAGAAAATTCCGATGTTAAGAAACTTTATACACCAAAAGCAAATAACAGACTCACCAAAAAAGATTTATTCTTGGAAGCTGGGAGGGGCGCTGATAAATTTGATAAACCTAAAATATTATTCAAGGAGCAAGCGCTTAACTGGACTGAATTGGTAATCTCCTTAAATCTTCAAAGTTCTGTTTTTGTTAAGGGAGTATATGGAATGGCATCTTCAGATACAAATAGGTTGAAAAAATACTTTTCCTATTTAATAACGAATCTTTATACTTACTATATTTTTATTACATCTTGTGGATGGGGAGTAGCTACGAAACCGCAAATACGCTGGAAGGAGTACTTATCTTTTCCAATAAAGCATTATTCCGATGAAACTTGTTTTAAACAAATAGAAGCTGTTGAAAACATTATAGAAAATATCATAGATTTTCAAAATATCCCTGAAAATAAATTGAATTCAGATGAGTTTGATCCACACAAGTTGCTTGAGGTCAAATTGAAGCTAAAAGAAATTAATGAAACAGTCAATTCACTCTATGGACTAAAAGATTATGAAAAAGATTTAATCGATTATGTCCTTGATGTTTCAAGGTATCAGTTTCAGGAAAGTAAACAGAACAAATTCCTAAAGAAGGTAGATAAAGACAAAGAATTTCTCGCAAACTACGCAAATGTGTTTTTAGAAGAAATCAATGATCTTTATCCAGAAGAGCATTTGCAGGTTGAAATTTATACACTAAAACATTTCATTGCTATGAATTTTGTACTTAGTGATGAAGCTCCAAAGGAAAGAATAATCTATCCTAAGAGAATAAATGAGGAAGCGGTTCTTCAAAAACTGGCAGATAATTTAAGTGTTCAAAAAATAGTCAATACTTCTGATCCCGAAAAGAATCTTTTCATTCAAAGAGATATCAAAGGCTTCGAAAAGGATTCGTTTTATATCATTAAACCTAATGAATTAAAATCTTGGCATCGAGCAAGAGCTTGGTATGACTTAGCGGAGATAAAAGAAGCATTACAGCAGGCAGAAATCAATTCTTTAAATAATACTACAGAATGGGTTTAGATGCTTCTCGATTTATAAATAATAGGGCTAAAAAACACTCTTTAACTCTGAGCAGAGTTAATAATATTCTCATTGCAGTAATTAAAAGCTATCAAACCATTAAAGCTGAAAATGTTGTTTTTTACTATTCTCAAAGGGGTAAAATAGCTAAAGAGAATTATTTAAGGAATAGACTGGTTTATGACTATCTTGACAAAGAACTAAAAGCTATTAAAGATGGGACTACAAATTATAATGTGACACCCGAAAGTACAGAGGAGTATATTTCAGAAAAAGACGGATTATTACATTCTGATCCAATTGATATCCGTGTTCAAATAATTGATGATGGTTTGTCGGAAGTTTGGAGAGTTGAAGAGCAAATCTATCTTGCCATAGAATGCAAAAGATTTACATCGGGCTCTGTGACGAATTATGTTGGAGATATTGAGAAATTCACAAACAGAACTTATAGGGGATTAAGATTACCTTTTGAGGGCCAGATAGGGTTTATAGAAAAGGAGGGTTTAACGCACAACACTTTGTTCCAATATATAAACAAAAGATTATCTTCCTCTACTTGTACAATTGAAACCTTAAAACAGTTAGATTTTTATAGAATAAAACAAGACTTTGACGGTTCTTATCATTCTGAACACAAAAGGAAAAGCGGTAAAAGATTTGAGATCTTTCATTTGTTTTTCAATTACTCCAACCATATTAAAAACTAAAACAAAGAGTTTTCAACTCGAATGTTGAGTGATTGATATTTGAAATGTCGTGACACTGTCGGCAAAATTCCCACTTAAAGCAAATCCGTTGTCTTTATTTCACACCCGAAAAATTGAAGCTATTTAAGAAAGGCTTCTAAGCTAACTTTTCTACTATTCACACCTAAATTCACACCTTAAAAAATAAAACCCTGTAAATCAACGATTTACAGGGTTTTCTGCGGAGGAAGAGGGATTCGAACCCCCGGAGGTGTGACCCTCAACGGTTTTCAAGACCGCCGCATTCGACCGCTCTGCCATTCCTCCTTTATGGCTAGAGGTTTTCAAGACTGCCGCTCCCGA
>Ga0079223_10000300_pt1 | contig 23298 bp, 19 predicted proteins | sample Stecom2011_FD_75072 | JGI IMG/M metagenome (GOLD analysis project Ga0079223, IMG submission 75072) | Agricultural soil microbial communities from Utah to study Nitrogen management - Steer compost 2011 | ecosystem: Environmental > Terrestrial > Soil > Agricultural land | place: USA: Utah...
CATTGAAAAATGTAGGATACCAGTCTTACTTATCAGGGGAAATGATTCCTTGGCCAAATACAAAAACAGCAATAAAAGAAACGGTTAAGAGAATGCGCACGGTAATTAATAATCTACAAGATCCTATGTGATACAAATAGAGAGTATCCAGGAAGGGGCCATATGAATTTTCGTTCTGTTATCGATGTACTAAAAACCTTAGGTTATGACGGTTACTTATCAGCCGAACTCATACAGGTTCCAGATCAGGTTACAGCCCTCAGGCGGACGAGTGAGTATATCCGTTCCATGTTATAGGATGAGATCCTGCGCTGTTAAGAAAAACCCAGAGTGCTAAGTGTGGGATCAATGGAACAATTAGAATAATATTAGAATAATATTAGAAAAACCATGACAAATCAGGTATAATATTATTTGGAATTCCTTATAGAGGTAAGCTTGGGTAATTTGTATTATATTATTCATGGCAAAATAATATATTTTTTCAAGACTTTCTTTTTGTAGGACAGACGTTAGGCGATGGGTAGGGAGGTTTTTAGGATGGGTGTCAATGGAACAGAAGGGGATTTCGTCCTAGAGAGTGTCTCGAAGATAGCAAAGCCTCAACTTAGTGATTTAATTATTGAGCAAATTCGGGATTTAATAATCCAAGGCCGGATGGCTCCTGGTACATGTTTGCCAAATGAACGTGAATTATCATCCAGGTTAGGAGTGAGTAGAGTAACATTGCGCGAGGCTCTAAAGGCGCTGGCTATTACTGGATGGATTGATATGCGCCCAGGTGATGGGAATTATGTTGCTCAATTTAACCCGGACAAAATGGTTAAACCCCTTTCATATATGTTGTATTTGAACAAAGAAAACATCCTAGATTTACATGAGATCCGTTTAATCTTGGAGGTCGAAACTACAGGATTGGCAGCTAAGCGTTGCAGTGAAGAACAGTTAGATAAGATTCAAAGATTGATAGAGGGTATGGCAGAAAGCGCCGAACAGAACCATAGTGTGTTTATGGAATACGATGCCAAGTTTCATGCCTTAGTTTGTAATGCCGCTAATAATCTCGCTTTGGCCCGTCTTACAAAATTTATTTTTCAAATTTTAAATGAAGCCTTAAAGGGTATATTGATGCTACCGGAAGGGCGTAGCATGGCAATTGAAGACCATAATAAAATTTTTCAAGCCTTTGTGAAGCATGATTATGAGGCGGCGCGGGAGGCTGCCAAAAAGCACTTGCTTCATGTCAAGGATTTTTTACTTAAGGAAGAGGATTAGATTGAGCAATCTTTGTTTAGCATAAAAAGATGTATAAAACCTTAGTTGGTGTAAAATATCAGCTAGACTTCGTTCGGGTTTTTATGGATTCTCACAGTTAGACGCTGTTTTCTTCTTCATTGGGGTTTCAACCATGATCTTAACCTGCCTAACCTCTCTACCTCCGATTCATACTATTATTGACTACTTTTTTGATCCGAAGACCATTCTTCATGGTTTTGTACTTTCCCTTACGGCTGAGCGCCTTGCTTAATATAAAGCATTACGTAGCTTTACAGAGAGTATGTAAAACTGCCTGCTCCTTGAAAGCTACGTTTGTTATTGGGTGAATTAATGCGGTGGCTGGTCACAGCCGGGCTTTTGGCTAAGAGACTGACGAACTTCTTGGGCATCACCCAGGCTTAGAAAACGCAGAATAATCATAGAAAACTCTTTGAGAGTCTCAAAGTTCAACCCATCCATCTAGGAAATATTTGGTCCAGGAGGTATCGTGCTGTGAAAAGAAGGGCTGCCCTTTATTTTCATATTCCGTTTTGCCAAAGCAAGTGTCTGTACTGTGATTTTCCTACCTTTGCCGGTAAGGAGAGCCTAATCCCAGATTATCTTCATGCCGTCTCCACCGAGCTCAGTATGGTATTCGGTGCTGAGGGGTGGGGGTTTGGCCGTTCCATCGAGACCATTTTTTTTGGTGGGGGAACTCCCTCTCTTCTTTCTGCGGACCAGGTAAAATTTCTTCTACAAAAAGTGGGGAAGTTAACGGAAGTGTTGCCGGACGCGGAGATTACCTTGGAAGCCAATCCCGGGACGGTTTCCAGGGAAAAACTGGCTAAACTCAGAGCCGTCGGAGTTAACCGGTTGAGTCTTGGTATACAGTGCGCTGAGGATCGGTCATTGAAGCTCCTGGGTAGGATCCATACTGTACACGAGGGAGAAGAGGCCTTTTATTGGGCACGGGAGGCCGGGTTCAACAATATCAACCTGGATCTGATCTTTGGTCTTCCCGGGCAGGATGAGAGGGACTGGAAAAAGACATTGAACTGGGCAGTGGGTTTAAACCCTGACCACTTGACCTGCTACGGCCTGCAGGTAGAGGAGGGAACTCCGCTGAAAAAAATGGTGGATGAGGGGGTATTGACTCTGCCTACTCAGGAAGAGGTGGGGGCAATGTATGCTTTTACCATGGATTATCTGCCCGCCCACACCTATCGGCAATATGAAATTGCCAGTTACGCCCGACCGAGGTTTGAGTGTCAGCACAACCTTTATTACTGGAAATACCGTGACTATTTGGGGGTGGGGGCCGGGGCCTTTTCCACAGTGGAAGGTTGTCGTTGGGCCAATACGAACTGTCCGGATGGATATATAAACAGGATAAAAAAAGGGAAAAGTCCCATTGTCCAGAAGGAGGAGTTAACGGAGGAAGAAAAAATGGTGGAACTGATCATGCTGGGACTTCGGTTGGCCGAGGGTCCGGACGCAGATGATTTCGCGCGCCGTTGGAAAACTTCTTTAGAATCTGTATTACATCAGACTGCCACCCCATTGATTAGGGACGGTTTTCTGAAATTTAACAATCAGACCTATACCTTAACCAAGCCAGGAAAATTAGTTGGAAACATTGTTCTCCGGAAGCTATTGGAACCAATCCTCTAGATAAGCTTAACTAAAATCAGATAGAAGTCTGCTACTGGGGTTTACCCGGAATAAGCCTACAGTAAACTATATTTTCCAGAATAAACGGGCTTAAATAGGGGTTAATCTTTATTTATTACCACTTGACAAAGGATCGGCATGATGATATTTTTTTAATAAGATCAGTTAGCACTCGCCCTCTACGAGTGCTAACAAGCAACATAAAAGCAGGCCTCTTGAAGTGAAAAAACGCGAGGGTGAAAAAGATGAAAAGGGAAAACCCCGGGTCCCAAAAGGGTCGGAGTTCAAAAAATCTGGATTTGCGGAAAGAGCGGATTCTGCAGGTGGTCACGGACGATTATATTGAATCCGCCGAACCTGTCGGTTCACGGACAATTGCCAAAAAATATGACTTAGGGCTCAGTCCGGCCACGATCAGGAATGAAATGTCTGATCTTGAAGATTCAGGATATCTTAAGCAGCCGCATACTTCAGCGGGAAGAATTCCTTCTCATCAAGGATACAGATATTATGTGGACGCTCTTATGGATGAACGTCCGCTCACCCTGGTAGAGTTAGAGTCAATCCGGATAGAATTTGAAGATAAAACCAAGAGAATTGATACACTTTTGCAGCAAACCGTGAAGGTTTTAGCGCAGATTACCAAGTTTCCGTCCTTGATTTTAACCCCAAAACTTCAAGTGGCGGTCTTTAAGCATATACAACTGATTCCCATTAACGAATATAGCATCCTGGTTTTAGTGGTAACAGATGCCGGTTTTGTCGAGACCAAACTGATTGAGACTCCCTTCCCAATCAAAGAGGAAGAGTTGGAAAGAATCTCTGGAATGCTTAATAAGAAACTGAAAGGGGTTTCCTTGCGGAGTCTCAGGAACACGTTACTGCGGGAGATCAAAGACGAGATGTTGGCTCATGATTTATTCTTCCATAAGACAATGCAATTACTCGTGAAGACCCTGGAAATCAAGGAGAAAGAAAAGGTCTATATCGACGGGACAGTTAACATCTTAGAACAGCCGGAGTTTAAAGAAGTAGATAAGCTAAAGCCGATCATGATGATGTTGGAGAAAGAGGACACACTATATAATATCCTGACCGATTCCACACTCAGTCATGGGATTAGGATTTGTATAGGTGAGGAGAACCCGGAACAGGCGGCTCACGACTGTAGTGTGGTGACGGCCACTTATGAAGTGGGCGGCAGGACTCTGGGGACGATCGGGGTTTTAGGACCGACTAGAATGGATTATGCCCGGGTGGTTTCAGTGGTGGAGTTTGTCTCTAATTACTTAAGCGAACTGCTGACTGATTTAACTAAAAGACCGAAGGGCGGAAGCTAACAGCGGAGCTAGGGATAGACGGAGGTGCGTAAAGTATTGTCGGAGAAAGAAAAAGAGTTAGAAAAAACAGAAACATGCGCTCAAGAGGAGATGACCGGGGAAAGCGGAAACACTAATCAAAGTAATGGTCAGAGTAATAGTGAAATCCAAGGGTCAGATGAAAGTGAAAGTAACATAGAAACAGATGATCTAAAAGAAGAACTGCGAGAACTGACCAAAGAAAAAGAAGACCTATACCAGAGTTATATTCGGTTAAAGGCAGACTTTGATAATTATCGGCGGCGGACCAGGGAAGAACTAGGTCAGGCACAGGCCAGGGGCTTGGAAGAAACAGTGCTAAAACTCTTGCCGGTACTGGATAATTTAGAACGGGCGATTGACGCCTCCGGTGATCCCCACAAATGGAGAGAAGGGGTAGAGATGGTCTATCGCCAGTTTTTAGGAGTCTTGGAAGGGGAGGGCTTAACTCCCATTCCCAGCCTGGGTCAGGAGTTTGACCCCACTAAACATGAGGCCATCGCGAGAGAAACTTCTGAACAACAGGAAAATATAATCATTGAAGTGTTGCAAAAGGGTTACCAGTTGGGAGAGAAGACAATTCGGGCGAGTCTCGTCAAAGTATCTGCCGGCAAAGATGGATAGATAGCCCTTTATGCAATATAGCCGCAACAATTAGCAATCAAAGAGCAATAACTAAAAAAACGAGTGACCAGTGACCAATGACGAGTAACGAGTAATGAGAATATTTTAGACCTGCGCGTAGCGCGCGTTAGAAGTAGGAGGTAATGTAAGAATGGCAAAAGTAATAGGTATAGACCTTGGAACCACTAATTCATGTATGGCTGTAATGGAGGGCGGAGAAACCACAGTCATCTCCAATGCCGAGGGCGGGCGGACCACCCCTTCCGTGGTTGGGTTCTCCAAAACCGGGGAAAGAGTTGTCGGCCAGTTAGCCAAGAGACAGGCGGTGGCCAATCCAGACCGGACAGTGGTTTCAATCAAAAGATATATGGGAACTAACCATAAGGAGCAGATTGATGAACGGTCCTATACCCCTCCGGAGATTTCCGCCATGATTCTCCAGAAGATGAAGGCGGATGCCGAGGCTTATCTGGGAGAGAAGATTGAAAAGGCTGTTATTACCGTGCCTGCGTACTTTAAAGACGCGCAGAGGCAGGCCACGAAAGACGCAGGGGCCATCGCCGGCTTGGAGGTGCTCAGGATTATCAATGAGCCGACTGCAGCGGCCTTGGCTTACGGATTGGATAAAAGCGACGCTCATACAGTATTAGTCTTTGACTTGGGTGGAGGAACTTTTGACGTCTCCATTCTGGAGCTGGGCGACGGGGTCTTCGAGGTCAAGGCTACCAGCGGTAGTAACCGGTTGGGCGGTGACGACTTTGACCAGAGGGTCGTAGATTGGATGGTTGAGAATTTCAAGAAAGAGCAAGGGGTGGATCTTTCTAAAGATCGCACAGCTATGCAGCGTTTGAAGGAGGGTGCGGAAAAAGCCAAGATCGAACTCTCCGGGATGGTGACCACCAATATTAATTTACCTTTTATTACTGCTGTTAACGGGCAACCCGTACATTTGGATATGAATCTAACCCGCGCGAAGTTTGAGGAGATTACTGCAGATTTAATCGAGGCCACTGCCGGCCCGACCAGGCAGGCCTTGAAAGATGCCGGACTCAAGCCGGAACAGATTGATAAAGTAATTCTGGTGGGAGGCTCTTCCCGGATTCCCGCCATTCAGGAAGTGGTAAAGAAGATCACAGGGAAGGAACCCTTTAAAGGGGTAAACCCCGATGAAGTAGTAGCCATGGGCGCCGCCATTCAGGCCGGGGTCTTAGTGGGTGAGGTTAAGGATGTTATTCTATTGGATGTGACTCCCCTCTCTTTAGGCATTGAGACGCTGGGTGGGATTTTTACAAAAATGATTGAGCGTAACACAACAATTCCCACCTCTAAGAAACAGATTTACTCGACTGCTGCTGACAACCAGACCTCCGTGGATATCCACGTGCTTCAGGGTGAGAGGCATTTTGCCGCTGACAATGTTACCCTGGGCCGGTTCCGACTGGATGGGATTCCCCCGGCGCCCCGCGGCATCCCCCAGATTGAGGTGAGTTTTGACATTGATTCCAACGGGATCGTGAATGTTTCCGCGAAGGATCTGGGGACCGGGAAAGAACAGAAAGTGACCATTACCTCTTCCAGCGGACTCTCTGAGGATGATATCAAACGCATGCAGAAGGAAGCCGAGGAACATGCGGAAGAAGATAAAAAACGTCGTGAACAAGTGGAATTGAAGAACGAGGCTGATTCTCTCATCTATACGGTGGATAAAACCTTGAAGGACGTTGGAGATAAAGCCCAAGGCGAACAAGTGGAGAAGATTAAAAAGGCCAAGGAGGAACTGGCTTCCGCTTTAGCCAAGGATGACTTCGAGCTGATTCGCGAGAAAAAAGAAGCCCTGCAAAATGTGTTGCACGAGTTGTCCGCGACCATCTACAACCAGGCAAATGCCGGGCAACAGCAACCCGGCCAACCAGGAGAGGGAAACCAGGCCGGGGATGAAGGACCGACTGTTGATGCGGATTACGAGGTAAAGGACGACGAACCGCAAAACTAATGATGAAAGTGTGATTGGTCCATGGCGAAAAGAGATTACTACGAGGTCTTGGGGGTTTCCAAGGGCGCAGGAGAAGACGAGATCAAGAAGGCCTATCGTAAGTTGGCCCGGAAATACCATCCCGATGTGAACCAAGATGATCCCCAGGCTGAAAAGAAATTCAAAGAAATAAACGAAGCCTATGAGGTCTTGAGCAATTCCCAAAAAAAGGCGGCTTATGATCAGTTCGGTCATGCCGCCAATGACCCCAACTTTGGGAATGGTGCGGATTTCAGCGGCTTTGGTGGTGGTTTCGAGGGTTTTGGCGATATTTTTGATATGTTCTTTGGCGGAGGCGGTCGCCAGCAACGAAACGGTCCGCAACGCGGGGCTGACCTGCGAGTGGATTTGGAGGTTGAGTTTAAGGAGGCGGCCTTTGGAAAAGAAACCACCATTGAGCTTCCACGGACTGAAACCTGTCCAGTTTGTAACGGAAACAGAGCAAAGCCGGGAACACCCATAAAAACTTGTCCCACCTGTAAAGGCTCGGGGCAGGTGCAGTCTGTGCAGAATACAGCCTTTGGCCGTTTTTCCACGGTTAGAGCATGTAATCAGTGCCAGGGTACAGGGAAGATTATTGAAACCCCGTGTTCCGAGTGTATGGGTAGAGGAACCGTACGTCGGCAGCGGAAAATTAAGATTAAAGTCCCGCCGGGGGTGGATACCGGACATCGCTTACGGGTTTCCGGTGAAGGCGAAGCCGGGGAGCGCGGTGGCGCCCCGGGAGATCTTTACGTTTATATCAGGGTACGCCCCCATCGCCGCTTTAAGCGACACGGGGATGATATCACCCTTGAGGCGTCGATCAGCTTTACCCAGGCGGTTCTTGGTGGAAAAATCAACGTTCCCACGCTGGATGGCGCAGCAGAGCTAAAAATCCCTGAGGGGACAAAGACCGGGACGATGTTCCGCCTAAAAGGAAAAGGCTTTCCCCATCTGCGTGGGTACGGACACGGAGATGAACTGGTCAGAGTGGAGATTAAGACTCCGAACAAAATGTCTCCGGCCCAGAAAGAAGCCGTGCGTAAACTGGCTGAAGCTTTCGGAGAAGAGGTTCCGGAAGAAAAGGGCTTTTTTGACAAAGTTAAAGACGCCTTGGGGAAATAAAAAAAAGGAGCTGACAAGCTCCTTTAATTTTAAAGCGGTATTCTGTTTTGCGGATTACTGTGCAACAAATCTTATAATCTTTAATACTGGATTTGTTTGAAATATAATCGTATCAACTACGAAACCTCTGGTCTTTAGTGGGTTATTATTATTCTAATTAATCAGGTGTTTAGCGCCTGATTAATTTAGTTTCGGTTAGTCATTGAAACCACAGTTTAAGTAAAACTCCCTCGGTGGTTCTTTCTTATTCTTGGCTTTTATGGCATAATAGAAGTCAAATCCCAAAAAGCCGTGCTGAGCTTTGGAAAAATTTTACCGTGTTATTAAAATAAAACTAAACAAAGGGAGAAATAGTAATGACTTCTTTAGAGTACCGTGGTAATGAGCATAGCGCGACTATCCTTCTTATTTTTACAGCCGTCTTATGGAGTTTGGGAGGAATGCTCATAAAGAGTATTTCTTGGTCGCCGATGGCCATTGCCGGAATGCGGAGTATGATCGCCACTGTTGTCTTCTGGGCTTATTTACGGCGTCCCAAATTCAATTGGTCAGTCGCCCAGGTGGGCGGAGCATTGGCTTATTCGGCCACAGTGATCCTGTTTGTCCTGGCCAACAAGATGACCACTGCGGCAAACGCTATACTCCTTCAGTATACCGCCCCTATTTATGTAGCAGTTTTTAGCGCGTGGTTTTTGGGGGAGCGCAGTACGAAAGCGGATTGGATCACGGTCTTTGCCGTTCTGGGAGGGATGGTTCTTTTCTTCCTTGATGACCTCTCTCCAGGTGATTTTTATGGGAATTTGTTAGCCATTGGTTCCGGGATAAGCTTTGCAGCGGTGACCATGTTTTTGCGCAAACAAAAAGGCGGATCCCCCATGGAATCTGTTCTGTTAGGGAATGTTATTACCGCCTTCATCGGTTTACCCTTTTGTTTTACTTTTTTTAGCTCATCCTCGGCCGTCACAGACTGGGTTGGACTTTTTTTGTTGGGCGTGTTGCAGTTGGGAGTACCGTATATTCTATATACTGTGGCTTTAAAGCGGGTTAAAGCATTGAAGGCTGTGTTAATTTCCGTGATCGAACCTTTACTTAATCCCCTTTGGGTCTTGCTAATCATTGGCGAGGCGCCCGGTCCCTGGGCTGTGCTTGGCGGTTTGGTGGTCTTAGTGGCCGTGACAGTTCGGGCCCTCGGCAACTGAGGCAATTATATTCGTGATCGCTACGGTGCTTTTGGAAGAGCTTTTAAGGTTGAGGGGTGCAGGAATAGGCAGGGGAGTATATAAAAACCCACGAAGCCGGTGATTTTTATTGGCGTTTTGTATTGATAAAGTAAAGGCCGAGCTATATAGCTCGGCTCTTGTTCTTTTGTTCTCCCCGGCGTCCACGGAATTTTTCCCTGGTCGCGCGGTCCAGGATTTTTTTGCGCATCCGAATCGCCGTGGGAGTAATTTCTACCAGTTCATCTTCGGTAATATATTCCATGGCCTGTTCCAGACTGAAAGCAAGGGGAGGAGTGAGCTTAATGGCTTCATCCGCTGAAGAGGCTCTGGTATTTGTGAGGTGTTTTTTCTTACAGACATTGACATCCAGATCCTGTTCACGCGCATGTTCGCCCACGATCATCCCGGTATAAACTCTTTCGCCGGGTGATAGGAACAGGACTCCCCGGTCTTCCATGTTATGCAGACCGTAAGGAGTGGCCTCTCCGGGTTCGAAGGCGATCAGAACCCCCCGCCGCCGTTCGGCAATCTCCCCCTTCCACGGTCCGTAGCGGTCAAAGAGATGGTGCATGATCCCCTCGCCCTTGGTATCGGTGAGAAACTCCGAGCGAAAACCGATTAATCCCCGGGCCGGGACGAGAAATTCCAGTTTAACATTGGTTTCCCCTGCGGGTTCCATATTTAGTAGCTCCCCCCGCCTGCTTCCTAGATTTTCAATGATTCGTCCGGAGAATTGCTCCGGTACATTAATGAATAGACGCTCATAAGGTTCATAGGGTTTGCCTTCCACATACTTGATAATGGGTTCCGGTTTAGAGACCTGAAGTTCATAGCCTTCTCTACGCATGTTCTCGATTAAGATGGCCAGGTGAAGCTCGCCCCTGCCGGAGACCTGAAAAGTGTCGGGGGAGTCGGTTTCCTCCAACCGGAGACTGACATTGGTTTCTACCTCCCGCCATAAACGCTCTCGTAAGTGACGGGAGGTTACATATTTACCGTCTTGACCCGCAAAGGGACTGTCGTTAACGGAAAAGAACATATTCAGGGTGGGTTCATCAATAGACAGGAGCGGCAAGGGAAGGGGTTTCTCCTCAGCGCAGACTGTTTCCCCGATGTTCAGATCAGTCAGTCCGGAGACGGCCACGATTTCACCGGCTGCGGCCGAACAGGTCTCTTTTTTTTGTAGCCCCTCGTAGATCCAGAGTTTACCGATTTTCGCGGGTTGGATTTCACCATTACGCTTACACATACTAACGGTTTGCCCTGCATTGAGCAGACCGTTATTGATTCTGCCGATCCCGATACGCCCTACATAGTCGTCATAGTCCAAGGTAGTGATCTGTAATTGGAGAGGATGGGTTTGCTCGCCAGCGGGGGCGGGTATTTCGCTTTTGATTAATTCAAAGAGAGCTTCCATAGTTCCCCCTTGCTCAGGTTTGTCTTTACCCTCCCGGGCTTGATTCGGAGTTAGTGCAGCCGTACCTAATCGGGCAGAGGTGTAAATCACTGGGAAGTCTAGTTGCCAATCAGCGGCCTCTAGTTCTATAAATAAGTCAAAGACCTCATTGAGGACCTCATCCGGTCGGGCATCGGGTCGGTCAATCTTATTGATGACGACAATGATGCGCAGCCCCACTTCTAAGGCTTTACGCAGGACGAATTTGGTCTGGGCCATCGGTCCCTCAAAGGCGTCGACCAATAAAAGGGCCCCGTCAACCATGCGTAACACCCGTTCAACCTCTCCGCCAAAATCAGCGTGACCCGGGGTATCCACGATATTTATCTTTAGGTCTCCGTAGTTAACTGCGGTGTTTTTGGACAGGATGGTGATTCCGCGCTCCCGTTCCAGATCGTCGCTATCCATCACCCGTTCCACTACCTTTTCGTTTTGGCGAAATATTCCGGAATGACGCAGTAAACAGTCGACGAGAGTGGTTTTTCCGTGGTCTACGTGGGCGATGATCGCTACATTCCTAAGTTTCGGTTCTGTCTGTATGGACATTTATAACACCTTTCCTTAAGTTACTGTGATTAGATTAAGCACAAGACTGGGATCAAGCTTAAGTTGTTTCTTTTGAATTACAAGCCGTTTTAATTTAGGCTATAACCTTATTATTTAATCATGAATCGGTCGGGATTGCAATTAACATTGTGAAAAAAATCATCCCCCAGGAAAAATTCTACATTCTCTAGGCTTTATTGACAAGATTCAACGAAAATGGTAAAATTTTTTCAATCAATTCTTCTCTTTAGATCTGACGACTGGTTTAGCAGTCGGCCCAAGCAGAGAAGTTTCGAAGTATGTTTTTCCTTTAATGGGATAATGAATAAGCAACATGATCAAGATAAACTCGATGAACGGGTGAAGTAGGAACGAATATGGAAAAAGCAGAGAGCCGGTGGGCGTTTTCAACGTTAGGTGCGAACCGGTCCGTATCGTCTCTGAAGTTACCCCCGGGAGAGGGAACCCCTCAATTCTTGAGGGATTTTCGGTAGGGGACCGTTATCCCCATCAAGCGGCCAAATTAGTCTGTTCTTACCAACGGGTTAGTGGGCACATTTGGCAAGTAGGGTGGTACCGCGAGGAATCCTCGTCCCTGATCTGGGATGGGGGTTTTTTATTTTTTCTGGATATTGATTTTTTAGGAAAGGGTCAACATATTCAAGTGGGTTGCTGTTCGATGTTGATTAAAGAAGTATTTTACGGAGGTAAACAGAATGAACGTTTTTGATGTGTTAAAAGAACGGGGCTTAATCAAACAGGTTGTGCACGAAGAAGAATTAAGGGACTTATTGGGTAGGGAGAAAATCACGGCCTATGTCGGCTTTGATCCCACCGCCGATAGTTTCCATGTAGGTCACTTAGTAAGCATTATGGGTTTGACCCACTTACAAAGGGCCGGACATCGAGCCATCGCCCTGGTGGGCGGAGGGACGGGGATGATTGGCGATCCCAGTGGCAAGACGGAACTGCGGAAAATGCTGACCAAAGAAACCATCGACCAAAACGTGGTCGAGTTAAAGAAGCAATTAAGCGCATATCTGGATTTTTCGCAAGATCAAGCCATCCTGGTAAATAACGCAGATTGGATCCGGCCTTTGAATTATGTGGATTTTTTACGGGAGATCGGTTCTTTGTTCTCAGTCAACCGGATGTTGACTGCGGAGTGTTTTCGCAGCAGAATGGAACGGGGTTTGACTTTTATTGAATTCAACTATATGCTGTTGCAGGCCTATGATTTTCTTGTGCTGAATAGGAAATATGGATGTGTTTTGCAGTTGGGCGGGGACGACCAATGGGCGAATATTTTGGCGGGTGCGGATATTATCCGGCGCCGGGAAGGTAAAGAGGCCTATTGTATCACCTGGCCGCTGTTGACTACGGCCTCGGGAAAGAAGATGGGTAAGACAGAGGCCGGAGCGGTTTGGCTTGATCCGAAACGCACCAGTCCCTATGTGTTTTATCAATACTGGAGGAACACGGATGATGCGGATGTCGAAAGGTTCCTCGCTCTCTTTACCTTTCTCCCCATGGAGGAGGTACGGAGGTTGGGCGCGCTCCAGGACGCAGAGATTAATGAAGCCAAAAAAATCTTAGCCTATGAAGTCACCAAACTGGCGCATGGGGAAGCAGAGGCGATAAAAGCGCAGCAGACCGCAGAGGCGCTCTTTTCCGGGCAGGGTAATGAAGAGTCTTTACCCTCTACCGAGGTGAAAGCGGATGAGTATCCTGACGGGATCGGGATTCTTGATCTGTTGGTCCTCACCGGACTGACTCCTTCTAAGAAAGAAGGTAGACGCCTAGTCGAACAGGGAGGAGTCACTATTAATCAGGAACCAGTCAGGGATGTGAAGGCCCGGATTTCCTTGGCTGAGTATTACCAGCAAAATCTGGTCTTGCGGAAAGGAAAGAAAACCTATCATCGAGTGGATGTAATCTGAATTTTGTTTTCTTCTTTCCAAGAATGGATGTAAAGAGGGATGTTAAATTTAGTGTTGAAATATATTACTGGAGGAGGGGTGATAGTGCGCGGAAAAACGTATTTTTTCTTTGTTATATTTGTTTTTTTTCTGACCTTATCCTTATCCGTGGGATACCTGCCTAAGGTTGAGGCCGGATGGGAGTTAACGGATTTTTTTCCTTTGGGTTCCAAGATTGTGCAGATCATCGCGGATACCGCTTTTGACGAGGATGATGAAGTGGAATACTTGTGTCTGTATTCTCTCCAGGGTAGGTTGGGCGTGATGTTGTTGGATCGCACGAATCAAGATTATACTCTGGTTTTTCATAAAACTCTGGGTGTGGGAGATAAAGAGACCGAAGGCAGGGTAGGATTTGCCGATACCGCATACACCTACCGTATTCTTCAAGCCGCTGATCTGGATCAAGATGGAATCTTAGAATTTTGGACGCTTTTTCGACCCGAGAACTCAGATCGGGCTGAGATGACGCTTTATAAATATAGAAATAATAGTTACTATCAGGTTTTTTCCGTTGAAGGACAGTATGATCTGCAGTTCATTGATTATCAAGGTAAGCTAGCTATTCATGGTGTTTTTCCCTCTCCGGAGAAGGGAGCCGAGGAATTACTGGAGATTAAGAGTTCGGTCTGGGATTTTCGTCAAGCCAACCTGGTTGAAGGGGAGGAACGTTATCACATCCCTCGTCAGGACTATCTTGCTTACGCCCGCTCCCGTTGGCGCTCGCAGTTTTTCTCCTCGCCTCAGGGAGAAGAGGTGATCACTCATCGGTGGGGGAATTCCTTGAATAAATTGGAGGAGATCCCGGGTGAACGGGCGGTTGCTTCTTTATTGCCCGCCAATACCCTTTCGATTGTAGAAACTAAACTCGACGCCGCCTTGGATCGGGATATTGAAGAAGAATTTGTCCTGACTTATTTGGTACCGGATGAAAGTGACTCGCGCAAGGTTTTAATGCAGGCGGCCCTGGTAGATTGGGACTTTGAACGGTGTCAATACAAGATGACGCCACTTGCCTTTGAGGCCTGTGGTCTGGCGCGAAATCCGGAGGGAAGCTTCTATCAGACCTCTTATATAATCCCAGGCGATGGTCTTAACCATTTGGCTTTTATGGGGAATGGCGAACGGCTTTCCTCTTTGAAGCTGACTATCCTGAATAATACCGGCTTATTCTTTGAAAAGGCCGCAGAGTTTAATGCCGGTTATCATATACAATTTTTTGAGCACTATGACCGGCAGGGGTTGAAATATAGCGTGACCACTGCCGATCTGGAATCGGACGGCAGACTTAAAGTCAAAACCTGGGGTTCTATCCCGGAGAAAACCTATGCCGGTCTGGGCGCCTTTCGCTTAGTCAAGGAAAAGGTTTTGAGCAACCGCAAGTATAAGGAAGGATATTATCGGGTGGAGGAGCCGGTTTGGACGGGTAATGGGTACTCCTACTTCTTACTGCGCACGAAGTATCAACGGATCAACGGCTTTGATGCGCAATTGCCGGAGGCATATTTCCGGGGGAGGTTTGATGATTATATTTTCAAACACATGACCGCTCTACGGATACACCATTGGAGCTTGCTTCAAGAAGATGAACATGGCTTGGATGGGGCTCTGGTATTGATTAGGATGGACGAGGACCTCTGGGCCTGGCCACCAAAGTACAGACTGGGGTTCTTGACCAGAGACGATAAACTACACTTACAGGGGATTGGGCATTATCCTCTGCAAATTGGCGGCGGTAACCCCATCAGCGGAGTATATTCAATGGATCTTACTGGTAACGGCCGACATGAGCTTTTCATCCTCACCAAGGAGTATAATAAAGAGCAAAAAAGAATCCAGGTTTACTTGGAGATTATGACAAAGGCCGGGGTTTTATGGCAGAGAACGCATACCGGTGAAATCTCCTATGATGACCTGCGTTTGTACGAAATCGACGGGGAGATTTGGTTGTTCGGATTTGTAAACGACCGGAGTTATGAAGAAAGAGCCGTCTATAAATTTATCTGGAAAGACGGGCGCTTCAGTTTCCAGGATAAACAAGTGAGTGTAAATTTCCCCGCTTTTTTAGAGATGCTTCCTTCTACACGAAAAGATCTCCTTGATGAAAGTTCTTGTATTTTTCCTACACCTCTCAGGGAAAATTAAGAAACGGGCCTTTCACGGTCCAATCTTGAATGAGGATAAACGGCGTCTTACTTGAGGAGGTAAAGTAGTGTTATATCGGTTGATCGGGGTGGGTTTGTGGCTGGCTTTTTTCTTGATTGTCCCGGTAAAAAAGTGGCGTCGCTATTATCCAACCCTGGTCTTTACCGCTCTTCTGGGGACGGTGGCTGATCTTTTCGGCGTGGTTTATAACCAATGGGAGTATATCGGTCCCACAACCGGAGGATTAAGCCTTTGGTCCGATTTAGGGCTGGCCCCTCCACAGGGAGGATTAGCCGTCTATTTTCATGATAAATATCGAAAGTTATCTTTTTATAACTGGCTTTTTTGGATCGTCGCCAATTCCGTAGGCGAATGGGTTTTTGTTCGGTGGGGGCTGATTCATTATCACCAGTGGTCAACCTGGAAGGCCACACTTTTTTATTTTCCTTTTTTTGCCCTAATCTACCTACAGTATAGATGGTGGCTGGGAAATGATGGCGTACAATCCCTTTTAAGAAGCTCCTAGCCGGGAGGAGAGAAAAAAGTAAAAAAGGCGGGAACTTATGAAAGTGGTGGTCGTTTACTATAACTAAGAGCAGAAGATGAAACTTTTGTAAGTAACTTGGACGATCCTCCTGGACCGGCGCCCCCACACTAAAGGGGGTGTCGGTTTTTTTAACCCGGTCTATCTTTTATACTCTGGGGCTGGGTGGTGTTCGGCTCTGCGGTATTTGTGATCCCTTTCCAAAAATAGAAGTGTTTAAGCTTGGAGGAGAAATAGAGTGGTAATTGTATGTGGAGAACAGGAAAAAAACCGAGACAGTCTTAATGGAGAGCCCAGAGAGGGAATATTATACTTGGTTGGGACCCCGATCGGAAATTTACAGGACATCTCCGCCCGAGCGCTTCGAGTATTAAACGAAGTTGAGCTGATTGCCGCGGAGGATACCCGTCAGACCAAGAAATTATTGACATATTTTGAGATCAGTAAACCGCTGCTGAGTTTCTATAAAGAAAATGAGAGGACTAAAACACCCGAGGTGACTAGGTTGTTGCTGGCTGGGAAGAAGATTGCTTTAGTCAGCGACGCCGGAATGCCGGGGATTTCCGATCCAGGCTCTTTTTTGGTAAAGGAGGCTGTGGAGAAAGGGGTGAGGGTTGTTCCTGTTCCGGGGCCCACTGCTTCACTCTTGGCCTTAACTGCCTCTTCCTTACCGACCAGGCGTTTTGTTTTTGAGGGGTTTTTACCCAGAAAAGCAAAGGATAGGAAGAGTCAACTAAAGACGCTGGCGCATGAGTCTCGGACCATAATCCTGTATGAGTCGCCTCATCGTCTTCGGGATACCCTTCGAGATATAGAGGAAGTTCTTGGTTCGGAACGCTTTATCGTGATTGCCCGGGAATTAACAAAAGTCTATGAAGAGTTTTGGCGGGGAACCGCGGCGGAGGCGGTGAAAGAATGGGAAGAGAGGACGCTCAAAGGAGAATTCACCCTAGTAGTACAAGGTGAAATAGAGGAGAAGGAAAAATCAGGGGAGCTTTTAGAAAGTTATCACCGGCTTAGCCCGGAGATTAAAGACCGGGTGGAACAGGGAGAAAAATTATCCTCGGTCATCCGTGCCGTGGCAAATAGAGAGGGGATCTCCAGGCGTGGACTGTATCAGTGGTTTTTAGCGGAAAAGAATGCAGACAAATAGAAGGAATTAGATTTTGGCCGGTGGGTTAAAAATTATCGTTTTTAGCCTGAACATAAAGGGAGTATCGTAACACTTGTATGTAGTCGCGATACTTTCTTTATAAAAAGGACAAAGTATAGTGATAATTGCAGAACACAGAGTTATTTCCAAAGAGAAGATATTAGGCTTAAAAAAAAGTATAAATTGCACTTTAAGAAGCGCCCTTCATTGCTTCCAGGCAGTCCAGGCAGATGTTTTTATCTTTGAAAACCGTTACCCTTTCTGCATTACCACAGAAAATGCAGGCCGGTTCATATTTTTTTAAGATAATTTTCTCTCCATCCACATATATTTCAAGAGCGTCCTTCTCTTCAATCTGCAATGTGCGCCGTAACTCAATAGGAATGACCACCCGACCCAATTCATCTACTTTCCGTACTATCCCGGTTGATTTCATCATTTAATTTTCGCCCCCTTTCGTTAAGATTCGACAAGCAACTACAAGATAATTGTACCTAAATTTCCAAAGTAAGTCAATAGATCCAAAAATTTATTCTTACAGGATTTGCTCAAAATAAAGGGGTTGTAAACGGCGAGCAGTAGGAAGATTTCAAGAACGCTAAGCACTTGACAAATGAGGCTAAACTAGTTATAGTTGTTTTAAAATATTCCTTACATATTATGAAGACTAAGAAGGGGAAGAGTAGAGGTTTTTTCACCGGTAGCGAGTCGGGGATGGTGCAAGCCGATGGGCAGAAAAACCTTGAAGATGGCCCTGGAGTTGTTGACTGAACACAAGGCTTTTCGGGTTCTAGCCGGATGGATGCCTTCGCAGGTAAGGTTTGGTGGACGGTTTCTAGGTGAAAAAGCCTTGATTAAGTAAGTTTAGCCGGGAACGCCCGTTAACGCGTCATGACTCCGCATCTCCACGAATGGGTGGCAGTCCGCGGGGTCTAGCCTAAGAGTTTCCTTCCGGATTGAACAGATGTTCTTGACAGCCTGGAAAGGACCTTTTTGTCGGCGGAAAGACTTTTCCCCGCAAAAGGGAATAAACCGGGGTGGTACCGCGGGAATAACCTCTCGCCCCCAAAGTTGGTGGGCGAGGGGTTTTTGTATTTTTAAGGAGGAATTTATTTTGGAAAAAAAGTTTTATGTTACTACACCCATCTATTATCCCAGTGACAATCTGCATATCGGGCATGCCTACACTACGGTCATTGCGGATGCTTTAGCCAGATATCATCGGCAGAATGGTGATGATACCTACTTTTTAACCGGTACTGACGAACACGGCCAGAAGATTCAACGCCGCGCGGAGGCCGCCGGCCAGAGTCCCCAGGAGTTTGTAGACGGAATCGTGGCAAATATTCGGGACTTATGGAAGGTGTTGCGGATCGGTAATGATGATTTTATTCGCACTACCGAACTCCGACATGAAGAACGCGTGCAAAAGATCTTCAAACGCCTTTATGACCAGGGTGACATCTATAAAAGCGAGTATGAAGGGTTATACTGTACTCCGTGTGAAACTTTCTGGCTGGAAAGGCAGTTGGTAGAAGGGAAATGCCCGGACTGCGGTAGAGAAATTGAGAAGGTTAAAGAAGAAAGCTATTTTTTCAAACTCTCTAAATACGCGGACCGCTTGATGGAGCATATTCAGGCCCATCCTGAGTTTATCCAGCCGGTTTCGAGGAAACACGAAATGATCAATAATTTCCTAAAACCGGGTTTGGAAGACCTTTGTGTCTCGCGCACCACATTCTCCTGGGGCATTCAAGTTCCCTTCGATCCTAAACACGTGGTCTATGTCTGGCTTGATGCCTTGACCAACTATATTACAGCCTTGGGTTATCCGGACCAAACGGAGTTGTTTAACCGTTACTGGCCGGCCGAACTGCACCTGGTCGGAAAGGAGATCGTACGTTTCCATACCATTATTTGGCCGATTATCTTAATGGCTCTTGATCTGCCTCTTCCCAAACAGGTTTTCGGTCATGGCTGGCTGGTCCTGGAAGGCGGGAAGATGTCCAAATCAAAGGGAAACGTGGTTGACCCGGTAGTTCTGGTTGATAAATACGGGGTCGACGCCATTCGCTATTATTTGTTGCGGGAGGTGCCCTTTGGCGCGGACGGTACTTATTCAGAGGAGGCTTTGATTACGCGGATTAATACAGACCTCGCCAATGATCTAGGTAATCTTCTACATCGCAGTCTCTCGATGGTGGAGAAATTTGCCGGAGGAACCGTTCACGCCCCTCATGATTTTGAAGGGCTGGAGCAGACAGTGATTAAGGAGGCAGAGGAGACCCTGGCTAAGGTGAACAGGCACATGGAGAACCTGGAAGTTTCTGATGCCATTGCCGCGATCTTCACTTTGGTGGGGAAAGCGAATAAATATATAGATGAAGCGGCGCCCTGGGCCTTGAATAAACAAGGGAATCAGGAACGCCTTTCCACCGTGCTCTATACAATGGTAGAGGTTTTAAGAGTGACTTCCGTACTGTTGGCGCCGTTTTTGGTGGAGACTCCGGTCAAAATCTGGAGTCAATTAGGGCTTGAAGGAAATCCGGCTGAGCTCCGTCCGGAGCAGGCCGTAAAATGGGGACAGTTTCCGGCCGGGACTAAAGTACGAAAGGGAGAACCCATCTTCCCCCGGATCATCGAAGAAGAGAAGGAAGAAAACGTTAAGAACGGACAGAAGATAAAAGCGGCAGAGAAAAAATTAAAGCCGGTCACGGAAAAAGCGGAACAAGTCTCAGGAAAACCGGAAATTACCATCGATGAGTTTGCCAGGCTTGATCTGCGGGTGGCTAAGGTAATCAGCGCGGAAAAAGTAGAGGGCGCCGATAAACTGCTTTGTCTGCAGATCAAGGTTGGCGCGGAGGAGAGGCAAATTGTGGCGGGCATCGCTAAACACTATACTCCCGATGAATTAGTTGGAAAAGAGATTGTGGTGGTGGCGAACTTAAAGCCCACTAAGTTACGGGGTGTCCTTTCCCAGGGCATGCTTTTGGCGGCCTCTGCTGGAGATGAACTGGCGGTTTTAAGTCCGGAACGGAGTATTGGTGAAGGGGCGCAGGTGAGATGAGTAGTCCAAGGTCTCCCCTTGACTTTGGCCTCTTTGACACCCATTGTCATCTCAACGACGAGGCCTTTGCGGAGGATCAGGAGCAAGTGGTTGAGAAAGCACACGAAGCCGGGGTTGAGGAGATGATGGTTGTCGGGTATGACCTTCCCTCTTCCCGGCGGGCGCTGAAAATGACCGAAGGTCACCGGGGAGTCTACGCCGCCTTAGGAGTACACCCCCATGATGCCAAGACGGTTACCTCCGATGTTTTCCAGGAATTTCAAGCGCTGTTAAGGCGGGAAGAGGTCCTGGCCGTGGGTGAAATCGGTCTGGATTTCCACTATGACTATTCTCCCCGCGATTTGCAACGACAGGTCTTTCAACTCTTTTTAGATCTGGGGAAGCGGATGAATAAACCCGTGGTTATTCATGATCGGGAAGCCCACGGGGAGACGCTTTCCATCTTAAAGGAGTTTGCCACAGAGCACCAAGGAAGGATAGAAGGGGTAATGCATTGTTATTCTGGCAGCCCGGAGATGCTTCCTCCTTTGCTGGCGATGGGCTTTTATATCTCCATTGCCGGCCCTGTAACTTTTAAGAATGCCAGAAGACTGCCAGAGGTGGTGCAGGCCATACCGGATGAGCGGTTGCTGATTGAGACCGATTCTCCCTATTTAGCCCCCCACCCCTACCGGGGCCGAAGGAATGAACCTTCTTACCTGGTGGAAATAGCAAAACGAGTGGCGGAGATTAAAGGAAGAAGCCTGTGTGAGATCGCAGACTTGACCACGCATAATGCCCGCCAATGCTTTAAGTTGACTTGAGTGGATGCGGAGAGGGATGAAAAAGTGTCTAATGCAGTTTATACCTACGAAATCGGAGATAATCTATACCTGAATATCACAAATCGCTGTCCTAATCAGTGCTCTTTTTGTATTCGGGAGACAGGAGGCCTGGGATATGATCTTTGGCTTGATCATGAACCCGCCTCCGCAGAGGTATTGGCGGCAGTAGGAGATGTCTCCGCCTATCGGGAAGTGGTGTTTTGTGGATACGGGGAGCCTTTACTCCGCCCTGATCTGGTGATTAAGGTTGCCCGGGAATTGAAAGAGAAATTCGGGGCGCGGATCCGGGTGAACACTAACGGGCTGGCTGAGAAGATTTTAGGGAAGGATATAATACCGGACTTGAAAGACCTGGTGGATGTAATTTCGATCAGTCTGAACGCCCAGGACGCCGATACTTACCAACAGATTTGCCGTTCTTCCTTAGGACCGCAGGCCTTCTACGCCGTATTGGAGTTCGCCGCAAAAAGTGTCAAGTATATTCCCAGGGTTATTATGTCCGTAGTGGATTTGCCTGGAATTGAGCTTGAAGCTTGTCAACGGAGAGCAGAAGAAATCGGAGCGGAATTTCGAGTCAGAACTTTTCGGTAAAGGCTTTCCTAGGTTGACGCCATAATTTGGCAGCAGGAACCGGAGGATTTTAGCAAAATACTTACTAAACGTGGTCAATTATCCCATGTTTGGAGGAGAATATGAAAATAAATTTATTAGGCAAAGGGTGTTTTGGCAAAGACTCTAAAATTCGCGTGTTCTTTAATAATCGGTATTTTGTGATTGCATTCTGTAGCGTACTCGTTATTACCGGGGTAATCCTTTATGCCCTGACCGTTAAGGCGGTTACCGTCTCGCTGGACGGTCAACGTCTCAGGCTTCGGACTACCGCCCCGAATGTACAGGCGGTAATGGCCCGGCATGGTCTGGTTCTCAGTGCGGATGACCGGGTGCTTCCTTCTTTGAAAGCAAAGGTCACGGAGGGTATGGAGATTAAGGTGGAAAGAGGTGTAAGCCTGTTGCTCTCCGTAGACGGGGAAGAGCTGTCCCTGCGGACCGCTCCGGAAAAGTTGGGGGAGGTCTTGGCTAAGGCCGGGGTGACTTTGGGACCGTTGGATAAAACCTCTCTGTCTTTAGAAGAAAACGTTTGGGAGGGATTACGGGTCAAAGTCACCAGAGTCAACACCGAACAGGTCTTTGTCAAGACTACAGTGAAGCCGACCACCATCTATATTAATGACTCCCAGTTGGAGATGGGTAAAAGGAAGGTTCTCACTAGAGGAAAACCCGGCTTGCTGGAAAAAGAGTATGAAGTGGTTTATGAAGACGATCAAGAGGTCAAACGGATTTTCAAAGGTGAGAGGCTTCTGGCTGCAGCGGTTCGGGAAAGAGTGGCTGTAGGAACCAAACCCCATACCTTGGTCACCAGGGGTCATACGATCAAATATAAAGAAGTTAGAACCATGAACGCCTCTGCTTACACACCGGGACCGGAGTCGTGTGGGATCTATGCCGACGGATACACGTCCACCGGGAAAAAAGCCGGGTATGGGATTGTTGCCGTAGACCCGCGAGTAATTCCGTTGGGCACGAAGCTATATATTGAAGGTTATGGTTTTGCCGCTGCCGAGGATGTGGGTTCCGCAATTAAAGGAAACCGGATTGACCTATGTTATGAGACTGTGCGCGAGGCTTTATTATTCGGACGAAGAAGAGTTAAAGTCTATATTCTGGCAGACTAGGAAGTCCTCGCCGGTGAAATAAGATAAAATTGGGATTTTCCCGTTCTAAGGCAGGAATGGTCGATGTATCGTCGAAAGTAATAATGTTAAGAGAAGGGGGTTCCTGGAAGGAGCGTAAGTCAATGAACTATGAGCGGGTCTTAATTGCAGAAGCCGATGCGCGCTTAGCCGAAGTAATGGTTATTCGTTTGTCGAACGCCGGATATCAAGTGGTTGTAGTCGACAATGGAGATGAAGTCCTCGCCAAAGCCATAAGCTCTGATGCGGGACTGGTCATTTTGGACCAGTTTTTACCGCTCAAGGATGGATTTGAGATTTGCTTTGATTTAAGAATGAACCCCAAGACCAGGCAGATCGGCTTATTGTTTCTGGCTGAGCAGGAAGTGGATCTATACGATATGTCCAGATTGGGTATACGCGTCGACGGCCAACTGGTTAAGCCCTTTAAACCTAAAGATGTTTTGACTATGGTCAATGAAATAATGGCGAAGCTCAGGGCCGGTCAGACAAACTCCTTAACCGGTTTTTTCGGTTGGGAAGCCTTGAAAAAGGAGATTAAAGACAGGATTGTCAGTGGCGGCG
>Ga0079223_10000302_pt1 | contig 23282 bp, 26 predicted proteins | sample Stecom2011_FD_75072 | JGI IMG/M metagenome (GOLD analysis project Ga0079223, IMG submission 75072) | Agricultural soil microbial communities from Utah to study Nitrogen management - Steer compost 2011 | ecosystem: Environmental > Terrestrial > Soil > Agricultural land | place: USA: Utah...
AGCCCACAATGTCAAGAGAATGATAACCCCCACAAGCCAAAGGTGAGTTGGGCTGGAAAACACTTGAGGCCGCAATTTGTATAGATAAAATCCCCATAGGCAGTAGACGGCCAGAAGAAGAACACCTAAGCCAATATAATAACCATAGGGAACACTGGTGTGTAGCATTCCCAAGGCGTCCAACTGAGAGATGTGTTCCTCGGTAACAGTTTCACCCCGGTCGACAATCTTGGCACCTTTAAGAATCCGAACCTCCTCTACCTGATCCCTAGCCCTGCGCCGGGCTTCTTCGGTCTCCACAGCCGAATAGAAACGGTTATGGGTAAAATGTTCATCAAGACTTGTCCCAACTACATTTAAGAGAAGGGGGTCAATTTGAGCATAGAGAGTATTGGTAATCTGCTGCACACTTTCGTCAACTTCGTCGACCTTGATACCCTGTTGCATATGGGCCGCAATTTGTTCCGTGGTCAGTTCCAGCGCTTGCTCTATATCCTCCAAGGGCAATGCCAACAAGGCCCAAGCGGTATCCTCATCGCCTACCTCAGGATAGTCCCGGAGCATCTCTTCCACCAAGGCCTGGAGCTGATCTTCCGTCTCAGGCACTTCTACCCCTTCTTCGCCCTCTGTTCCCTCAGTCTCTTCCCCTACCTCTTCACCGTCCACCTCATCGGCATCCTCGGCACCTTCGATTTCATCCCAAGGGATGGCCAATAAATATTGCATTAGTCCCGTCACATTGTCGGTGACTTCGTCGGCAACTGAGTAATCAGTCAAATACACATCCTCTACCTCGGCTTCGGCTTGCGCCCTAGCCAGGCTGGTAGCGGTGTGATCAATGACGTTCCGGGATGCATAAATGGTCTCCGGAGCTATTTGCCCCTCCTCTAAAGCATACTGGGTCGGCAAAATACCTATTGCCACCGTAACATAGACCGCGATAAAGAGAATAGTTCCTTGGGCAAAGCGGAACCATTTTGAATTGGGGATTCCGGGCAAACTGGCGAGTTTAGAGAACTGCTTTCGGATTGGGTTCACAACCTCACCTCATTTTTTTCTCAGAGAATGCTTGGCATAGGCCCTAACAATATCAGCCACCAGTTTATGGCGAATGATATCCGTTTCGTCTAAAGTGATGACATCAATCCCTTTAATCCCTTTTAAAATGTGTATTACTTGGCGCAAGCCTGAAACGCTGTCCCGGGGCAAATCTACTTGAGTGATGTCCCCAGTCACTATTGCCTTGGAACCAAAGCCAAAGCGAGTCAGGAACATTTTCATCTGTTCAGGCGTAGTATTCTGGGCCTCGTCCAAGATAATAAAAGCGTCATTAAGTGTTCTTCCCCGCATATATGCCAAAGGAGCAACTTCGATGACTCCTCTTTCCATGTGTTTTTGGTAGACATCCATTCCCAAAAACTCCAATAATGCATCGTACAGAGGACGCAGGTATGGGTCAACCTTGTCCTGAAGGTCACCTGGTAGAAAGCCCAGTCGTTCGCCAGCTTCAATGGCTGGGCGAGTGAGAATAATCTTTGAAATCCGTTTTTCTTTCAAGGCCTTGACCGCCATGGCTACGGCTAGATAAGTCTTACCTGTCCCTGCCGGGCCGATACCAAAGACCAGGTCATTGCGCTGGATGGCCTGAAGGTAACGGTGCTGGCCGACGGTCTTGGCATAAATCTTCTTTCCCCGCGGAGTTGTTATAATTTCGTCTTTAAAGAGGTGATGAAAATCAGACTGTTTTTTTTGATAGTTTTCTACCATGTATTTAATTTCTTCATAGTCCGGCGTATGACCTGCACGAATTATGGTTAAAATTTGCTCGATTAAATCTCGGGCCAGCTTTCGATTGGCAGCGCTCCCGGTTACCAATAAGCCATCGTCTTTCACGATGAGATTTACATCGAAATTTTCTGTAAAAAGCTCCAAGTTTTTATCCTGCAATCCCAACAATTTCACTGCTTCATTGTTGTCCAACTTTATCAGCAAACCATCACTCAACTATTTCTTCCCCCTCAATTTTAAGCCTTTCCTTACCAATTTTCGTCTCTATTGTAAGGGTAACCTTGTAACGATAAATAGCATCTAAAGATATATTCTCGAACTTGGTCTTTAAAATGTCGGCGTGTTCGCCTACTTTTTGATGGGCAGCGATTTTAGCCCGCTCCCGGGCCAGATCGTCGGCTTCCTCCGCCGAATAACTATGGGTGGTCATATTTACTTCTCTATACAGGTGCCGGACTAGACTGATGGGAGTATTTGAATTTCCCCGTAAATATCGAACTGACTCTTCTCGTTTGTAATTAGTAAAGCCATGGTCGGTCCGGGATAGGGGAATATTGACGCCGCCAAGGCGCAATATTTGCACCAACTTTTCGTTGCCGGTAAATTCAGTCTCCACCTCTTGCAAGGCCGCCTCGCCGTAACCTTCCATGTATACAATGGCCTTGACAGAACCAGCGGCATTGACCAAACCATCTTCCTCTCGGTAGCCGGAGATGAGGACATCCCCCTTGGCGACAGTCATCCCTGGTTCCACCAAGGGAACTCCCTGTAATACCATCATTTCAGATATTATACCATCATACTCCGCAACTATGTCAATGGGCGCACCAAACTGAAGGGGATCATAATCTTTTTCCACGATGCGGATGGATATGCGGGTGCCGGTCCTTTCCAGCGCCACCCATGCTATTTCAGGAAACTCAAGATATAATTGCCTCTCTACGTGGTCCATGTCTAATTTGTTAAACCTGGTCCAGCGTTTTATGCCCAGGGGGCCGACATGCTCTTCAATTTCCTCCTTGGCAATATTCTCTAGACCCTGGATGTCTATGCGCCAAATCATTCCAGAAAGATAGTACAGCACCAACCAAAAACCAAAAAAACCCGCCAGCAGTACTTTTCTTCTCCAGATTTTGCCGACAAACACAAGTAAACCGGACCGCCTTAGTTCTTCCATCGCGTATCCGGATTTGGCTTGAACTCCCTCCAACTTGCCCAGATGGAGTATAAAGGTCTTGAAGACCAGTTCTTTTTCGCCCAGGACTGTGTCCCACATACTTATGCCCTGAGCTGAGGCCATGTTGAGGAATTTTTCGGGAAACCGCCCCGTAACTTTAATTTCAGCTGTTCCCAGCACTCCTAAAAACTTTACCTTCATTTAAGACACCCTTCCAAACTGATCCCCTTTATCGTCCCCTCGATATAGATGTCGTCATTGTAAACCGTACGCAGGTGGAGGTCTTCTCCTTGCACAATTAACTCCCCATTTAAGACACTGATGCAGATTTTATTTTTTTCGTACAGAGATATTCCCTTGTGATTTTCTATATAGAGTTGAATACTGCCAATTAAGGTCACCCGGGGCAAATCCAAGACCACATCAGGAGGTAAATCTAACAAATCAACAACCTTTTTCTTCATCCGGTCCTTTTTGCTCACATTAATTCACCTCCCTAAAAAATATGCTACTGGCCCCTGGGGTATAACATATAAAAAAACAGAAGGGCAAAAGCCCTTCTGTCATTATCTTCGACCATGGGTTCTTCTGGAGCGGGGCGGACTCAGCACTTCGGCCATCACTATGCCTCGGATAAGATTATCCTCCGCCAGTAAATCGGGAATATCCACGGACCCCTCCTGAACTTCTTCAACCTCAATGGTTTCCTCTGGCTGATCCGCAAAGTAAGTGCCCGTCAAACGGGTATCCGTCCCAGGTATTTCAGGCACTGGCTGAGCCCCATGCCCCTCTGGCCTGGGCCGGGGAGTAGGCTTGGGTGGGGGGCCCTGAGAAAGCGCCTTAATTACCGTCCAAACAATGGCGACTACAGCTAGTAGTAGTAGTTCCATTTTATCTATTTCTTATCTTTGTTGTTGGATGGCTTACCGGTTATCTTTCCAATGGAGTCCCGCATGTCGGTATCAGCAATGATGTTCTGGAGGTTGTAATAATCCATAACACCAATATTGCCTTCCCGCAAGGCAGAAGACAGAGCCTTGGGAACCTCGGCCTCGGCTTCCACAACCTTGGCCTGCATTTCTTGTACGGCAGCCTTCATCTCTTGCTCCTTGGCCACAGCCATGGCCCGACGTTCTTCCGCCTTAGCTTGGGCAATGCGCTTGTCAGCTTCGGCCTGGTCGGTCTGGAGCTGGGCACCGATGTTCTTTCCTACGTCCACATCGGCAATATCAATGGACAAAATCTGGAATGCCGTTCCGGCGTCTAGTGAACGTTCCAAGACATTCTTCGAGATATTATCGGGATTTTCCAGAACATGGGCATGGGTCTCGGATGAACCGATGGTGGTGACAATACCCTCGCCAACCCTGGCAATGATGGTTTCTTCTCCGGCGCCCCCCACCAGGCGATCGATATTTGCCCGCACGGTAACCCGAGCCTTGGCCTTAACTTCGATGCCGTCTTTGGCCACCGCGGCCACAACCGGGGTTTCGATAACTTTTGGATTGACGCTCATCTGCACGGCCTGGAGAACATCCCGGCCCGCCAGGTCGATGGCTGCTGCTCGAGCAAAGCCCAAGTCGATATTGGCTCTCTGGGCAGCAATCAAGGCGTTTACCACCCGGTCCACATTGCCGCCAGCCAGGTAGTGGCCTTCCAACATATTGGTATTTAGCTCCAAGCCAGCCTTGGTTGCCTTGACCAGAGGACTGACGATGCGGGCAGGAGCGACACGCCGAAAGCGCATTCCAATAAGGTTAACCAAGCCCACTTTGACTCCGGCTGCCCAGGCAGAGATCCACAATCCAACGGGAATAAAGCTAAGCAGGATGGACAGGAAAAGAATTCCCAGGGCAACAATAATCAGGATTAATACTAAGGGATCCATAAACTTCAACTCCTTTAATTTTTGGTAGAGACAACAACACTTCCACTGGTAAATCCAGTGACAACCACTTCAGTCTTTGACGGGATATAGTCGCCATCAGTGATAGCATCGACCTTTATACCATCTTCTAGGCGCACCATCCCACTGGGACGCAGGTGAGAGACAGTTACACCGGTGGTGCCCAACAACTTTGTCATATCCTTGGGTCCGATGTAGCCCCTGTCCTTGGACTCGGAGTGGCTGAGAACGAGTCGATTCCACAACTTACTGCGACGCAGGAATCTAAAGGCCACAGCAATTATTATTATGGACAGAAGTATCGCCAGACCCAGTGTAAGCAGACCTTGTTCTAAGGTGGGTGCTGTCAGGACAACACTGGCACCTATGGCAGCTAGCCCCAACCCGCCTAATAAACCAAAACCAGCGACGAAGGCTTCGGCAACTAGCAGCCCTACGCCGACAAAGAATAGCAAAACCCACTCCCACTGGGCAAAACCCACAAATAAATTGCTCCCAAAATACAGGGCGAAAGCCAGTATGGAAATAATTCCTGCTGCGCCAAAACCAGCAACAAATATCTCGATTATCATTGCCGCCATCCCAACGGACAGCAACAAAGCACTGACAGTAGGTTCGCTGAGGAATCTGGCCAGACGCACGGCCCAGGACTCCTCATAGTGGACGTAGCGAACATCATCAATTCCGGCTAAAGCTGGAATATCACTGAATGTGTCAACAATTCCTTCGGCATAGCCAACTTCCAGGGCCTTATTTGCTGTAAGGGTGAGCAGTCTATCGGCGGCGACCACATCGGGGATAGAGACAGTTCGACGCACCATGGCCGACGCAATTTCAGGATCCCTATCGTTGCGCTCTGCCATGGTCCGCATCTGCCCGTCAATTACCGACAGGGTCTTTTCATCGGTAATGGTCTGGCCGTCACCGGTCACCGGCTCTACAGCCCCCAGGGTCGCACCAGAACGCATATAAATCTGGTCACAAGCCAGTGCCACATAGGCACCGCCAGAGATTGCCTTTTTCACATACCCGTAAACGGGCACCGGCGAATCATATATATGATTCTTTATCTCATCCGATGCATCCACCAGCCCACCAAAGGTATCAATCTCCAGAATAATTAATTCTGCGCCGTCCTTTTCCGCCCTGTTAAAGGCGATATTCAAAGACTTGGGCAAAGCAGAATCGATGGTACCGTCCAGAGGAACAACATATACCAGGCCTTCCCCCTGGGCAGCCACAGGAGTGACCAAATTGATGGTAAAGAAAAGCCCCAGGCAAATAATACCAACAGCTTTTCGGATTAAACTGGCCATGGGCAACACCTCCATTATTAGCATACTATACTAATATTCGGCAAATGTATAGTATTATCCTGCAAAGTAAATAACCAGCCTCCGGGGCCGGTTATTTACCTATCAATTGTCGCACCAGGTCTGAAACCTGATTGCCATCGGCTTTGCCCTTTACCTGGGGCATAACCTTGCCCATTACTTTGCCGAAATCCGCGGGGGATTGTGCACCCACCTCTTGGACGGCCTTGCTGACAATATTTCTTAGCTCACCCTCAGTGAGGGGAGCAGGCAAGTAGTTCTGAATAATTTTCTGCTCTTTGGCCAAGCTATCGGCAGTATCAGCGCGCCCAGCTGCAGCGTATTCAGCCGCAGCGTCCTTGCGCTTTTTCAGTTCTCGGGCCAAAACTTCGGTAACCTGGTCTTCGTTAAGCGGTTGTTTTGCAGCAATTTCTGCGTATTTGAGTTCCGAACGCAGCATTCTGATGACAGAAAGGGTAAATTTGTCCCTCTCCTTCATGGCGACCTTCATGTCTTCACTGAGCCGGTGGAGAACCTTTACCATTTAATCCACCTCTAATATCTTCTTCTCTTCTTGCGCCGGGCGGCTTCAGACTTTTTCTTGCGCTTGACGCTGGGTTTTTCGTAATGCTCCCGTTTGCGCACTTCAGAAAGAACGCCGGACTTTTGGCACTGGCGCTTGAACCGCCGCAGGGCATTGTCGAGAGATTCATTTTTGCCAACTTTAATTTCGGACATTATATCTACCCTCCCCTCACACCAACAACACTTATACACGGTCTAAATTATACCCTGTCTTTCGCAGTGCTGTCAACAAACTAACCGGGCGGCCACTGTAACGCTCTACCCGCCAAAACATGAAAATGCAGGTGGTTGACGGTTTGTCCACCATCGCTACCCGTGTTGATGACGATCCTAAAGCCCTTTCCGCCATCCATTTCGGTGCCCAGCCGCGCGCACTCAGCTAAGAGTTGGGCCACTAAACTGGGATTATCATTGCTGGCCTCCTGAATATTAGCGTAGTGTTTTAGAGGGATTACCAAAAGGTGAACCGGGGCCTGGGGATTAACATCCTTTAAGACCATAAATTTTTCATTCTTGCTCAACACCTCGGAATCCAACTTCCCGGCAGCAATGTCACAAAAAATACACCCTTTCAATCCCAGGTCACCTCCTTTTAAGGGTTTATACAATATTTCAACATATCTTTCCCAAATCCTGCAAAAAAATTAAACGCTCCCCAGGGAGCGTTCTATTTGCTGTCTACCAGAACAAACTCGGCGTTCTTAGGTAGGCTGGCCTTGCTAAACATTACCAGTTGATACGTATCTTTGTTGGCTGTTACCGATAACTCCACAGCATTATCTCTTTCTGTGGTGGAGCGCAACTGGCAATTTAGCAGAAACACGGCCACCTCCGTCTCAGGATCAAAGTCATAATTGCTCAGCTGAATCCCCAAAGCCCGATGCATTGCCACCCACATTTCCAAATCTGTAACCACCTCTAGCTGCTTATCCTTGCCTTGTGCACTGTGGTTCAGGGTTTGGTACGGCACTGGATTGGGCTGGGTAGTCACAGGGCTTGTCGGAGAACTGATTCCATCATATATAGAAACCGCAATCAACATAATAAAGAGCATAAATATCGGCAATAGACGACGGGCTTCCACCACCACAAGCCTGGTCACTGCTAATCACTCCTGTTTTGTTGCTGTCCTATATATATGACCCCATCCAGGAGCTTAGACCTGAACAGCCACCAATTCTCCTTGGGATTGGCCGGTAATTTTAACCCTAACCAAGGCGCCAGCCTCGGCCTGGGTGGAGCAGTGAATGCGCATATAGCGTTGGCCATACCCAACTTTATGCCCGGACATCAAGGGGCTATCCTCTTCCACTAACAAAATTTCTTCCCTGCCCACCATCTGCTGGGCAAATTGCCGCGCCATCTCTTTGCCCAGGTCAATGAGGTGATGGCTGCGTTGACTAGCGGTCTGGGAACTGACTTGGTCTTTATAATTCGCCGCCGGCGTGCCAGGTCGAGGAGAATAGCGGAAGACATGAAGTCGGCAAAAACCAACTTCGCCCACCAGGTCCCGGGTTTCCTCAAACTCTGCCTGGCTCTCTCCAGGAAAGCCCACGATTACATCGGTGGAAAAAGAGGGCATGTCAAACTGTTCCTTGAGCTGGGCCACCAGGTTCAAATAATCTTCCCGACTATATTTTCTCCCCATGCGCTGAAGCACAGTATTACTGCCGCTTTGCAATGGGATATGAAAGTCCTTGCATACATTGGCGTTGGCGGCGATGGCCGTAGCAAGAGCAGGGGTAAAATCGGTGGGCTCCACCGAACTAATGCGGATCCGGGCCTCCCCCACCGCCGAAGCCAAGGTGCTGACCACGGTGGCTAAATCCACCTTTCCCCCGTCTTCTTTTCCGTAAGAGGTCAAGTTAATTCCTGTGAGAACAATTTCCTTAAAGCCCATCTCCACTAATTCTCGGCCCTTGGCCACGATGCTGTCCAGCGGCATGCTGCGCAACCGGCCCCGGGCTTTAGGCACTATGCAATAGGTGCAGAAACGCTGGCATCCCTCTTGAATTTTCATAGTAGCCCTATGTCTGGCAGTCATAATCGAAACCGGTAAATCCTGAAACTCCTCGGGGTCATCGATGATAACCCGATTACCCTGCCCAGCCATAGCCTGTTGGACTAAGTCCACCAACTCAGTCTTGTGACTATTGCCCACAATAAAATCGACTTCCTCCATATCCACCAGTTCTTCCGAGGCCGCTTGGGGGTAACAGCCGGCAGCCACCACAAAGGCCCGAGGATTGCGGCGCCGGGCCTGGCGCAATAGCTGGCGAGACTTCCTGCTACCCAAGTGGGTGACGGTGCATGTGTTGACGACATAGACATCGGCTTTGTTCTTAAAGTCCACAATTTCAAAGCCAGATTGCTCAAAGAGCATTTTCATTCCGGCAGTTTCATCTTGATTCACCTTGCAGCCCAAGGTGGCGAAGGCAACTGTTTTTATGGTTCTCACCCCATTTCACCGCAAGCAAACATCGTACATGCCAAACTTACTATCGCCGCAGTTTCCGCCCTGAGTATTCTAGTTCCCAAGGTAACCGGAGCCCAACCGGAGTCAGTGAGGGTTTTCGCCTCCTGGTCCGTCAGCCCCCCTTCTGGGCCGGTGAGGATTGACAACCTGCCCTGAGGAGGATACTGATGGAGGTACTGCTGTAGGCTGGTACTGTGCTCTTGCTCCCAGGGAAAAATTCCTGGATTGGCAGAAACCTCAGCTAAGCTAAACACACCTTGCACCAAGGGAACCTTGTGTCGACGACATTGCTCAGTGGCGGACTGGGCAATTTTTTGCAAGCGGGCCAATTTCTTGGCTTCCTTACCAGCCCAGTTGACTATGCAGCGTTGAGTAGAAACTAGGCATATTGCCGTCGCTCCCAGTTCCACAGCCTTCTGGACCACCAGGTCCAATTTATCTCCCTTAAGCAGAGGAACGTATACGCTAATAGCCAAATTGGGTTCACCCTGGTCCTCTTCAGCTTCTGCCAGCACCATCCCCAGACCGGGAGTGCTGGCTAATTCTATGATATATGCCCGTCCAGTGCTATCCAGGCCCAAAATTTTTGTCCCCGCCTGCAGCCGCAAGACTTTGAAAAGATAGTGGGCTTGGGAGCTAGTGAATTCAATTTCTTGGCCCAATGTCAACGGACAATCCAATACAATCCGACGCATTTATAGCCTTCCCAGAGTCAAACAGCCCCACCCGTTTTTGACCCTTGAGCGGGCAAAATATTGGGCAGCATGGGACTTCAATTCCGACATTCTCTCCTGGGGAAAGCCACTGAGAATCAAAGTACAGTCTTTGTTTTCTTGGACAAAGATGTCGGCCAATCTTGCGCTGGCATCAAATCCAATATTGGCCACGGTGATGCTGGCTGTGCTGTGGCGAAAAATTTCAAAGGCATCACCTTGCCTTGGCTCTATTGAACAATTGTTGCGCCGAGCATTTTCTAAAGCCACGTCCACGGCAATCTTGTCATTATCCACTGCATCAATTTGTGCCGCCCCCAGTTTGGCAGCCACAATGGACAACAATCCTGAGCCAGTTCCCAAGTCCAGTAAAGAGCTATCCCTGGATACCGTAGCCTGCAATTCATTGATACACATCTGGGTTGTGGGATGTATCCCGGTGCCAAAGGCCATGCCAGGATCCAGCTCAACAACTATATCAGCTTGGGGTCGAGATGCTAGCCAGGAAGGCGTAATGTAGACACGGCCCACCTGAATTGGCTGATAATGCTTTTTCCATTCTCTGGACCAATCCTGATCAGCAATTACAGCGCACTGTACATCCATGACAATGTCCAAGCAATCCCCAAATTCAGTTAATCCAGCTAAAAAATGCTCTGTTTCGCTACCCTGGGGAAAATACGCTGTGACGCTACTATTCCCCCCATGATGTTGAATCACAATCCCACCAGCGCCTGCTTCATGGATATGGTTGGTCACCACTTCCACAGTGCTGGTGTCAACTGTCACTTTGATTTCTGTCCAATCCATCTGTCTACCTCCTGCCGAAAACCCGTTTTAATCGGCTCATTAGGCTGTTATCTACATTCTCTACTGTTTCCCCTACCAGTTTAGCATAGTTACGCAGAGCCTCAGTTTGCTGGGATGAGAGGCGCTTGGGAACATCAATTACCACAGTAACAATTTGGTCGCCCTTGCCGCCCCGATTGACCCGAGGCGCGCCGCGCCCAGCCAAACGAAAACTGCTTCCAGACCGGGTTCCCGGGGGAATAACCAAGCTTTCGGTCCCTTCCAGGGTTGGGACCTCCAATTCCACGCCCAGGGCCGCCTGGGCCAAACCAATGGGCACCTTAAGGTGAATATCCTGCCCCTTGCGCTCAAAATACTCGTGATTTCGCACGGAAATCATGACGTACATATCCCCGGGAGGGGCGCCAGTTTCCCCTGCATGCCCTGCACCGGGGACACGCAGACGATTACCAGTATCCACGCCGGCGGGAATATTAATCTTTTTCCGTACAGTTTTGTCCACCCGCCCCTGGCCCCGACAATTGGGACATGGATCGGTGACCACAGTACCTGTCCCATTGCAATGGGGACATGCCTTAACTTGCATCATTCTCCCCAGTAGGGTATTCTGCATAACTTTAATTTGGCCACTGCCATGGCAGTTGGAACATTGGCTTCGGGACGTCCCAGCTCTGGCCCCGGTTCCCTTACATTCTTCACAGGCTGTAAGGACGCGGACGGAGATTTCTTTATCAGTGCCAAACACAGCCTCTTCAAAAGATAGGGAAAGGTCTACTCCCACATCAGCGCCCTTTTTTGGCTGTTGGCGGCTGCTGGAGCGACCGCCAAAGGCATCGCCAAACATAGACTCGAAAATATCCTCAAAATTTACGCCAAAGCCGCCGCCTTGAAAACCACCACCAAAACCGCCGGCTCCGGGCTGTTCATCGCCGGTAAACCCATAACTATCATACTGCTGTTTACGAGCAGGGTCGCTGAGAATATCGTAGGCCTTTTTGACATCTTTAAACTTGTCTGCAGCACTGTTATCTCCAGGGTTGTGGTCAGGATGGTATTGACGTGCTAATTTACGGTATGCTTTCTTTATTTCATCTGGTGAGGAATTCTTACCTACACCTAGAGTGGAATATGGATCAAATTCAGGCATCAGCCTTCCCCTCCGTGTAAAAAGTCAAAGCCAAGCCTGGCTTTGACTTTTTCTTTCTTATTTTGAATCGTCCTCGTTGACATCCTCAGCCTCGGCGTCAACTGTAGTGTCATCCCCCGCCTGCTCATTGGGCTGTTGGTTGGCCTGCTGCTGGTAGGCTTGGGAAGACAATTCATGCAGGATCTTGGTGACAGCATCTGTTTCGCTCTTAATTGCGTTCAAATCTTCACCCTTTGCAACTTCTTCTAATTTGGTCAGGGCTTCCTCAACTTCTGTTCTCTTAGCATCATCCACCTGTTCTCCCAAATCCGTCAGGGCTTTGCGGGTGCTGTATACTAAGGAATCTGCATTGTTTTTGGCATCAATTAACTCTTTTCGCTTGTTATCTGCCTCAGCATTGGCCTCGGCTTCTTCCATCATTTTCTCGATTTCTTCATCACTGAGACCACTGGAAGCAGTGATGGTTATCTTCTGTTCCTTCTTGGTGGCCAGATCCTTGGCTGACACATTGACGATGCCGTTGGCATCGATGTCAAAGGACACTTCGATTTGGGGAACTCCCCGGGGTGCCGGTGGAATTCCATCCAAATGGAATCGACCCAGGGTTTTGTTATCCGCCGCCATGGAACGCTCTCCTTGCAGAACATGGATTTCCACACTGGGCTGGTTGTCGGCAGCAGTGGAGAATATCTGACTCTTGGAAGTCGGTATAGTGGTATTCCGATCAATTAACTTGGTAAAGACACCGCCCAAGGTCTCGATTCCCAAGGACAAGGGAGTGACATCCAAGAGAACAACATCCTTGACTTCGCCGGAGAGAACTGCACCCTGAATAGCTGCGCCCAGGGCAACCACTTCGTCAGGGTTGACGCCACGATGGGGGTCCTTGCCAGTCTCTTTCTTGATTGCCTCCTGCACCGCGGGAATTCGAGTGGAGCCACCTACTAAGATAACCTTGCTAATTTTATCAGGACTGAGTTTGGCATCCTTAATCGCATTCCTGGTGGGCTCCATGGTGGCCTCAACCAAATCGGCAGTAAGCTCTTCAAACTTGGCCCGGCTCAAGTTGACATCCAAATGCTGAGGGCCATTTTCGTTGGCTGTAATAAAGGGCAAACTGATATTGGTTTGCACTGTGGAGGAAAGTTCAATCTTGGCCTTTTCTGCAGCTTCCTTGAGGCGCTGTAAGGCAGATTTGTCCTTGCTGAGATCAATGCCAGTATCCTTCTTAAACTCAGCCACCAGGTAATCCATGACGCGTTGGTCAAAATCATCGCCGCCCAAGCGGTTGTTGCCATGGGTGGCCAAGACTTCAAAAACTCCATCTCCAATTTCCAGAATGGACACATCAAAGGTTCCACCACCCAGGTCAAAGACCAGGATAACTTGGTCGCTGTCCTTTTCCATACCATAGGCCAAAGCAGCTGCGGTGGGTTCGTTGATAATCCGCAACACGTTGAGCCCCGCAATCTTGCCTGCATCTTTGGTGGCTTGACGTTGAGAGTCACCGAAATATGCCGGCACAGTTATAACTGCATCTGAGACAGTTTCTCCCAAATAGTCCTCAGCGTCCTTCTTGAGTTTCTGCAAAATCATGGCCGAGACTTCCTGGGGAGTAAATTTTTTACCGTCTACTTCCTCAGTGTGGTCGGTTCCCATATGTCTTTTGATGGACTGAATTGTCCGGCCGGGATTGACAACAGCCTGGCGTTTAGCTGTCTGTCCTATCAACCGTTCACCATTCTTGTTTATGCCCACCACAGAAGGTGTTAGGCGTGCACCCTCGGAGTTTACTATAATTTCAGGTTTACCGCCCTCCATAATTGCTACTACAGAGTTGGTTGTTCCAAGATCAACTCCAATTACTTTTCCCATGTAATTATTCCTCCCTTGATATGTTTACTTTCACCATACTGGGACGGATTACCTTATCCCCCAGCATGTAACCCCTGCGCATTTCTTCGACTATAATATTGTCGCCGAGTTCTGCACACTCTTCCCGGGCCACGGCTTCGTGGACAGAAGGATCAAATTCACATTCCACAGCATCGATGGCCTTTAATCCTTCACCTTCGAGAACCTGCATAAGTTGATTATAAATCATCTCCACTCCTTTCAACAAGGAGGGGTCGGCAACTGATTCCAAGGCCAAAGAAAAGTTGTCCATCACCGGCAAAAGGGCGCAGATTAATCTTTCATTGGCCCTGGAAACCACTTCTCTATTTTGCTTCTCGGTCCGTCGTCGGTAATTATCAAAATCAGCTGTTAGGCGAGTATACCTCTTTTCCAATTCTTCCAGCTGGGATTGCTTTTCCAATAGAGCCTGTGGATAGTCCAGCTCTTCCTCTTCGCCATTAGCTTGTTGGACAGTGTCTGGCTGCTCATCACAGGCAGGCTGTTCTGGGCGAACTTGTTCTTGGCAATCTTTTTCATCAATCATCATCCACTACCTCCGCAATCAAAGTATTCCCGCAACCACTTCATAAACCCAATGGTTTTGGCATAATGCATTCTCGCAGGGCCTAGAATACCCAAAAGCACTCTTCTGTCCCTCTGGGTAAAAGTGGCCACCACCAAACTACAATCACTAAAACTATCCAAGCCGATTTCAGAGCCAATCCTTATATCCAAAGCGTTTACATTATGCGGCGGCTCGGCCTGCATAATTTGCAGTAATTGATCGTTGTGTTCCAAGGAGCTCAGAATGTCGCGGAACTTATTTATGTCGCGAAACTCCGGCTGATTAAGGAGGTTGGTGGCTCCATCCACCACCAATTGGTCACCTTGAGTCATCATTAGGTATTTGACCACGGTAAAGATGTCATCGACCAATTTCAGATTGCCCGCAAATTCTTGCTTTAATTCCTTAAGCAAACTAGAGTTAACATCCTTTAGGCTTATACCTTTCAAGCGCCGATTGACAAAGCCTGTCAGCGACCTAACTTGCCTGGAGTCAATTCCCCGGGGCAAGCCAATGGTGTGGTAGTTTACCGTTCCATCACTGAGGACTATGATTATACTGGCCGTGAATTCATTTAGAGGTATAATATCAATGTGACGAATCTCTTGTTCAACGTCAGCTGGTTCTGCAATCAGAGATATATAACTGGTCAGAGAGGATAGCAATTTGGCCAGCTGACGGGAAAAATCTGTACCACTAAAATTGGTGCCGGACATCAGTTCCTCTAATTGGCCCAGCTCCAAGGGGCTGAGCTGAAACTCCTTCATTAGAGCATTGACGTAGAATCTATAGCCCTGGTGAGAGGGAATACGGCCAGAAGAGGTATGGGGTTGTTTTAGGTAGCCCATTTCTTCCAAATCCGCCATTTCATTGCGGATTGTGGCAGGGCTTAAATTGATTCTATGCCGTTTAACCAGAGTCCTGGAACCAACTGGCTCAGCTGAAAAGATATAGTCCTGAATGATAGCATTTAAAATCAACCTCTTCCTTTCATCCAACATGGTAACCCCCCTTTCCTTGTTAGCACTCTTAACGGCTGAGTGCTAATTCCACATAAAAAAAATACCATTAGGTATTCATTTTGTCAATATGTCCAGGACAGATCGTAATCTTTCCAGAGAAAATATGTCTATTGTACATGGAATACCGAGGCTATATTTATCTGTTTCCAGGACTATCCCTCGCTCCCCCATGGATATGAAGCCCAAGGGAAGAGATTCAATGCCGTATTGGGATTCAGGTCCCTCCAGCACCAAACCATGCCCATAACTAATGGAGAAAGTAGAAAAAGGCGTGTCGGGTTGGATCAACCTAGTCAGGCCTCCATCCACCAGGTTGACCCCCACCACCAATATCACAAACAAGAGCATGAGCCCTACAAAGAGTAAGTTATTCTCTGCCCCGACTTTCACATTCCACCTCCAAAGTAATCAATCAATGCATCGGCAAACAACTGGGCGCCGTACATGGCTTCGTCCAAAGAGTTCCAATGACCTCCTACTTCCACCAGAATTGCACCAGCATGCAAATCCTGATTGTACGTAGAATTTTTCTTAATTAGTATTCCCCTGGAAAGACCAGGATATTTATCCTCTAAGATATTATGCAGATCATTGGCTATACGGTTATTTTGCTCCCAGCTCTCATGAGCGGAACTGATGACAAACATTATTTTTCCAGCTTTGCGGCCCTGAACCGTGGCGGTGGTAGATGGTTTGCCTGTGGCAGAATTTTCCCCTATTCCATCTCGGTGCACATCCATGAGCAAAGCGATGTCAGAATAATCCCTAAGCATATCCTGAGCCGTCACTCGGGATTTTTTGTAGGATTCCCTATATTCCCGGTCGTGATATTCTCGGCTGTGCACTACCTCAATATCGTTTTCAACCAGGATGTTCTTGATTTCGTCCCCTATGGCCACCACAGTTTCCTCAAAATTATCTGTATGGGACAAATTGCTGGTAGGAACATAGGATTCGCTGGCGTGGGAATGGTAGATGGCCACAATCCCCGTGTTGGGAGTTGTCGGCATAGCTGGGGGCTGTTCCGGCTCTGGCTCCGGTGTATTAGCTTCAACCCAATCTTCTGGTTGAATGCCTGCGAAGGCAGGCAATTGTAAGCCCAACAATCGCCAGGGCTCCAATTTTATCTTAGCCCCCACACTATCCACATTTTCATAAAATAGAGCCGGTGCACCCCAATTTAGCAAGTAATAAGGATTGATATTTATGCTTTGGATTAGCACCGGTGCCAATATATTGCTGACAAAAATAAAGGCTATGACTAGGCCGATGGTACTGAGGGAAATCAGTATCTTGAACCTTCGCATGCCAAACACCCCCTCCTTCCAATATATGCAGGAGGGGGCAATAATCATGCACTAAAAAATCAAGGAAATTTCCTTGATTTTTAGTTGATGTATTCCTGGGCTACCCGGGGATGCAGGGCAGCGTTGAGAGAGTCGGCCAATATTCCCGAGATATCCGTCAGCAACCTATCCACCTCTTTGGGGGTAACCATCAGCATCCCCACCTCGGGATCGAGCACCGATTGAATTAGTTTGTGTTTATCAGCGTCCTCAAAATTATCCAAAAGGGAAAATATTCGGGTGACATTGTTGCCGACATCTGCTTCGTCCCGCATTGCCTGGATTACCAAATCAATCACATCATTGGTCATGGTGGCCGCATCCACCACTGTGGGAACACCCAAGGCTATGACAGGCATGCCTAGAGTCTCTTGAGTGATTCCTTTGCGTCGATTATCTACTCCAGAGCCAGGATATATGCCGGTATTTGAAACCTGAATTGTGGTATTCAATCTGTGGAGACTCCTGGCCGCCAGGGCGTCCACAGCTATTACTAGATCCGGGTTTAGTCTTTGGGCAATGCCATAGATAATCTCACCGGTTTCTATTCCTGTCAAGCCCAGCACTCCGGGAGCAATGGCACAGACATTTCTAAATCCTGGCCCAATCTTTTCAGGATACAGTGTCTTCATATGCCTCGTCACATACATATCCTCCACCACGCTGGGCCCTAGGGAATCCGGAGTGACATTCCAATTGCCCAATCCCACAACAAGAACCGTGGAGTCTTCTCTCAACTGGAAGAGTGTTTGTAACTGCTGGCAAAGGACTCCCACCAAGCGCTCTTCCAATTGGGAGTTTTTATCTCTTAACTCGGGAGCCTCAATGGTGATGTACTTGCCCGGTGACTTTCCAATTTTCTGGGCAGCAGCTTCGCTGGCGACATCAATAACGGAAATGTCGATTCCTTCCATGGACTGACGTTGTGTCTTTATTCCTTCAATCTCCGGTAATTGGCTGGTCTGTAAGAGTACTTCATGGGCCTCTAAGGCTAAATCGGTTCGTATCAACTTATCCCCGCCCCACTATCGTAACTCAGTGGGGACAAAAATGTCGATAATCCCTATGACAAATGCTGCAATCAATGCTCCCAAGATTGACACATTGAGATCTGGGACAATGTACTGGGCAATATAGATTACCACAGCTGAGGTCAAGAACCCCACAATTCCGCGACTCTGAGGAGAAGCTTTGTCTCCCAGAAGCGATTCTACTAAATATCCCAGAACACTGATGACTACCGCGGCAATTAGAGCGTTGACAAATCCCAAAGAGTCAAAGCCTGGAACGAGAAATCCTACAAACATCAACACCAATGCTGACACTATAAATCGAATTATCATTCTTAACATACGCATTCCTCCTTGCCTATAGAGTATCCCGATTAAGACCAAATAATTCTGTAGGCTGCTTGCAATTATCACCTCGGCGTGATAAAATCCTAATGTTGCTAATTAGGCTAAGGAGGTGTTTTGATGGCCAATATTAAATCTGCAATGAAACGGGCCAAAATCAGCAAAGTTAAACACGCACGCAATATTAGTGCTAAGTCTACGATTAAAACCCATATCCGCAACATGGAAACTGCGGCCGCAGAAGGGAATACAGAAAGAGCTACAGAGCTCTATACCACTGTAACTTCTCTGCTGGATAAAGCTGCCAGCAAAGGCATTATCCATAAAAACAAAGCTGCCAGAACGAAATCCCGCTTGGCAGCCAAAATATAAAATAAATCCCGAATAGTTCGGGATTTATTTTTTTGTCAGCTTGATAATTAATCTCTGTAACAAGCCAATGTCCTGACTAAAGCCAGTTTTGTAATTATAATCGGCCTCAACAATTTCATGTAAGCTCTGGGCACATTGCCTCAGGGATAGGTTACCTGCTTGTTGCCACAGTTTTTTAAAGGCGAAGGGATGCAAGGGCATTAGTTTTTGAATCTGCTGGCTGCCATAGCCCTTGTTTCGATGAAATAGGACCTGAAAGAGCAGTCTATACTGCCGGGCCAACATAAACAATAGATAAGGCGGCTTGGCACCGCTGCCCATTAGTTCTTCGATGATGTTCAGGGCGCGACCGGTATTGCCCTGAACCACAGAGTCCACCAAGTCAAATATGCCCACCTGCACATTGCGCACAGCTAATTTCCGAACAGCCTCTGCGTTAATCTCTGGACTGTAATTGCTTAACTTTATTAATTCATTCTCCAAGGTCAACAAATCGGAACCCGCCAAATAAATAAGTTCCCCTGCAGCCCGGGGTTCTATTTTTTTTGCCCCAATTAATTTTGCCCTTTCCATGACCCAGCGCTGCAGTTCTCCGCCTCGAAGCGATGCAATTTCAAAACGCTTGCTGTATTTGATTAGGGTTTTATATATTTTTTTTCGCTTATCCGGCTTTCCTTGGTAATAAAGGATAAGGACATTGTCATGCCCCTGGAGCAGGGCTGCCACCCTATCGGGATCAGGCTTAGCCTCTTCCATGAGATAATAATCCATTACAAAGACCCGCTGTTGCGAGAAGAGGGCTTGGGTAAACAGTTTATCCCGGGCATCATTCCAAGAAGTAAGTTTTTCCACCGCCCATTCGCCGTCGTACTGGGCGCATAGATTCTGCACCCTTTCATTAACAAGCAAGGTTTCTTCACCATATACAAAATAATTAGCCATTAGTCTCTCCCCAAAATGTAGAAATGGTGTATTTGTTCCACGGCCAGATATGGACTCGAATACATCCGTTGAGATCTGTTCTGTGCACTCTCACCCCCGCCTCGGCCAAATTGTCCAGCACTGTATAGGCGGGAAACCCGAATCTATTGCCCAGGCCGCAACTAATGATAGCTGTCTCGGGCTGGACCCGCTGCAAAAAACTTTGGGAGGTGGAGGTGCCACTGCCATGGTGAGCCACTTTTAGAATCTGGTGGGATGTGAGCTTAGGAATGTAGAGCTTCTCACCCTGGGCCTCTATGTCCCCAGTGAGCAACAAACCTATCTCCCCCAGTTTTAAAGATACCAACAAAGAATTATCATTAATTGCCTGGCCTGGTCTGCCGTGGAATAAGATCTGTATCCCTTTCTCCAAGACAACCTCAGAGTTGATTACTCGGTAATCTGAGACCACCTCAGTCCATTGGGTACTGGAAAAGTCGCAATTAACCAAGAGAGTGTCCACAGAGAAGTTGTCCAGCACAGACTGCAGGCCAGCAGCATGATCTGAATCGGGATGAGTTACCACCAAGTAAGATAATTTCCTCACACCCAAGTGTTTTAGAGTGGGAACAACGGCTGCCGTGGCGGCATAGCTCTCACCACAATCCACCAGCATCCATTCTCCCCTATGTCTTAATAAGATAGCATCTCCTTGCCCCACATCTAAAAACCAGACTGTGCTCACAACCTCTTGCCAGAGAGCATTAAGGGGAATCAGGGCTACACTCAAAACCAATATAATGGCCAGACCACGCCTTGACCCAAGACAGATATAAAATAATACACCTAGACTGATTCCCACTACCACAGCCAGAGCTATTCCCCCCAGGGTTAATTGAAAAGGGAACTGGCCCAGAAGTTGGATAAAGGCCGCAATTCCGTCCAGCAAAGCAACAGCGGGAAAAGAAATAATAGTGCCAACTAAGCCACTGGTAACTCCAGCCAACAAGGCAAGGGCTGTCAATAGGGGAAGCAAGGGAATAACCACCATATTGGCCACGGGCGCCCAGAGGGGAATACCGCCAAAGAGGTATGCGTTGAGGGGCAGGGCAATCAATTGGATGACCAATGTCAGCGACGCAACTGGTCTTATAGCCTCGGGAAGAAAAGAGAACAATTTCTCTAACCGACCTCCGCTGGTAAGACAGATGAATGAGGCCAAAAATGAATAGACAAAGGCATAATCAAAGAGCCACAGAGGGTTAAACAGCAACATGACAAAGCCTGCCCACTGCAATCCCAACATGCCCTGCCCTTCCCTGCCCGTCAAAAAAGCCATTACAGCGTAGGCAGACATCAACACCGCTCTAATCAGGGAGGGGGAAGGGCCTACCAGGGCAGTATAACCAATCAAAACCACTATGGCAATAACCTGGGCAACCCCCCGCTCCAGACCTACTCTTCTCAACATACCCATTACCAGGCCGGCCAGAATACTGACATGAAGACCCGACAGTGCCATGGTATGGCCTACTCCTGTAAGGTATACAGAGGACTTGAGTCCGCTACTCAACATGCTGCGGTCCCCAGTGGTAATCGCCAGGGCCAAGGAGGCCCCCTCACCTGAACCCAAGTTTTCTAAAATATTTTCTCTGAATCGAGACGCCATCGTAGCAAAAAACCCTGGCTGGATTGGCTGATAATCCCTAACGTGGGCGTACACTGTTCCGATTTCACCGGCATACAATTTGCGCTTGTAATGCCAACCTTGGCCCGGATTGCGATAGTTAACTGGTGGGTTGAGTCGCCCCCTTAGAACATATTCTCCCGGGCTGTATGTATCAGTGTGGACCCTAAGGCTGGCCCCGGCCAACTCCTTTGGCTCGATGACCTCACCCATCCAAACGAAATCCTCCCCGGTCTGGACTAATCTGCTGCTGCGAACTGTAAACTCCATGTCCTGACCATAGGTCCCCGCAGGGTCCCATAGGGCATTGAGACGCAATGTCGTTGTTGCTACACCCAGGAGTAAAAATACAAGCAACAAGGCAAGTTCCTTTTTCCGGATCAGGCAGTACGCCAACATCCCCAGACCAAGGCCCAATGCCCCCGCAGTCAACGGTGGAAACAATTCCGCACTCAGAATCCCCAACACCAAACCTGCCAGCACCCAGCCAACCATAAAACTCAGCTACTTCTCTGCAATCAGGACTTCATCGATGTCATCAATTTCTGTCAACCTGACCAGAATAATCTCATTGATGGACGTGGGAACATTTTTGCCAACAAAATCGGCCCGAATAGGAAGTTCTCGATGCCCTCTGTCCACCAAGACAGCCAACTGAATGCTCTTGGGGCGACCCAAATCAATTATGGCGTCCATGGCCGCCCGCACCGTCCTGCCGGTAAACAATACATCATCCACCAAAATTATTGTCTTGCCAGCGACGGTAAAAGGTAAATCGGGCTTGCGCACCATGGGTTGATCCTGTAGAGTGCTGAGATCGTCTCTATACAGGGTAATATCCAGTTCACCCACGGGTACTTTCTTCTCTTCTATCTGTTCAATCTTGGTGGCAATCCTGTTTGACAGGGGTACCCCCCTGGTCCGGATTCCCAACAGTACGAGATTATCTGTGCCCTGATTTCGTTCGATGATTTCATGGGAGATGCGACTGATTGTGCGACCAAAATCACCTTGGCCCAATATCTTGCTTTTCGTCTTCATAATCTTCTCCTTTCCTGTCCTTTCCATTGCCCCAAAATAGTGAGCTAGCGAACCGAAGTTAACATAACAAGGTGGCCTCTGGCGTATATACAAGCTTATGGAACGAAACCATGCTTGTCTAGTATTGACGGCTTGTATATACTTTGGGAGTAGTTAAAACTCTATAAGGATGGTGTAAGCATGCGGAAAAAGTGGTTCCGGCGAGTCCCAGGGACTCTTGCTCTGGCCCTGGGAATTGGCATCTTATTGTCTGCCTGGTCGCCGGCGTATGGACAAGCCTATGTTATTCAGCGCGGTGACAGCCTGTGGAAAATATCCAAGAATTTTGGTGTCTCCATCGCAGACATCAAAAAAGCCAATGATCTATCCAGTAATACTATTTTGGCCGGCGCATCCCTGGAAATTCCCACAGTTCATAGTGTAAAGAAGGGTGACACCCTCTTTGGCTTGGCCAACAAATATGGTACTACCGTCAAGGCCATTCAGAAAGCCAATGGCCTCAGTGATGACCTGATCTTGGTGGGGCAAAAATTACACATTCCTGAACAGGCTAACCATGGGCAAAAATTCAGCGCCACAGCCGAAGAAGTTGAGCTGCTGGCCAGGGCTGTATACAGCGAAGCCCGAGGAGAATCCTTCCAAGGCCAAGTGGCAGTGGCATCTGTCATAATCAATCGGGTCAAACATCACGACTTCCCTAATTCCGTCAACGGCGTGATCTATGAACCCTGGGCTTTTACAGCAGTACATGATGGTCAATTCTGGCTAACACCAAATCAGACAGCCTACGACGCTGTCAATGAGGCCTTAGCAGGAAACGACCCAACCCATGGAGCAGTGTTCTATTACAACCCAGTAACAGCCACCAATCAATGGATTAAGGCTAGACCCATTATAACCCAAATCGGCAATCATGTATTTGCCCGCTAGAAGACTCCTTCGGGAGTCTTTTTATGTGGTAATCAAATCCTTGATACTCTCATATATTTTTTCGCCAATCATATTGACATTAGTAATCTCCTCGATGGAGTTGAAAAGACCGTGGTTTTCCCGGTACTGAATAATTGAAGCCGCCCGGGAGGGCCCTATATTGGGCAACAACTCCAGCGTGCTTTGATCGGCTGTGTTGATATTAATTAGCCCTTCCTGTTGCTGGTCAGAC
>Ga0079223_10000303_pt1 | contig 23262 bp, 19 predicted proteins | sample Stecom2011_FD_75072 | JGI IMG/M metagenome (GOLD analysis project Ga0079223, IMG submission 75072) | Agricultural soil microbial communities from Utah to study Nitrogen management - Steer compost 2011 | ecosystem: Environmental > Terrestrial > Soil > Agricultural land | place: USA: Utah...
AATAAATCGGGAGAGTTTTATTTAACTGATCTCTTTCAGGATTCTTATGAAGTTAGTCCCGTTTTATTTTCTTCAGGAGAAAACTTTTTAGGAGTTAATACACTGGAGCAACTTAACACTGTTTCTCAAATCCACTTAAAGGAAATGATAAGAAAGCTTCAATTAAGTGGAGTGACTTTCTTGCGTCCTGAAACCAGTTACCTGGAAGCTTCCGTGGAGATTGCTGAAGGGGCGATGATTTATCCGGGTGTAACACTACTGGGAAAAACGAAGATTGGAGCAGGCTCGGTGATTGAGTCCGGTTGCTTCCTAAAAAATGCCATTGTTGAAGAAAATGTTCAGATCCTTGCTCACTCCTATTTAGAAGATGCAACTATTCAGGTAGGGGCGTCTATTGGTCCGATGGCAAGAATTCGTCCACAAACCATTATCGGCAAAAAGGCCAAGGTCGGAAACTTCGTAGAAGTTAAGAAATCTCATCTTAAAGATGGGGCCAAGGTCTCGCATCTAAGTTACGTGGGAGACGCTGAAATCGGAGAGGAGACCAATATTGGTTGTGGCTTTATTACCTGTAATTACGATGGAGTGAATAAACACAAAACTATAATTGGCAAAAATAGTTTTATTGGTTCCGACTGCCAGGTCATTGCTCCGATCGAGATTGGTGATCAAGCATTTGTAGCTGCAGGATCAACTATTACTAAATCTGTTCCAAGTGGTGCCTTTGCTGTGGCCCGAGGACAACAGATCACTAAAGAAGGAGCCGCTTCTCGCTTTTTGAAAGTGAAAAAGAAGTAGGCTGCTCAGCGTAAAAACTAGTAAGATGACCCCTAAAATGTTAGAGTAAATGATTCTCATTACACTCACACTTAGGGGTTTTTATGTGTGGAATTGTTGGCTATTCCGGTCCAGGAAATTCTGTCTTGCCGGTCATTGAAGGTTTATCTCGTTTAGAATATCGCGGTTATGATTCAGCAGGCATTTGTTTAAAAAATGATGACGAGCTTTTAATTTTAAAGAAAGAAGGAAAGCTTGAAAATCTCAAGGCCATTATCGAGAGTGGAAATTATTACTCTCATACTGGTATCGGTCACACTCGTTGGGCCACTCATGGAAAAGTAACAAGCGAAAATGCTCACCCTCATGGCAACTCAGACTTTGCAGTTGTTCACAATGGGATTATTGAAAATGCTCCAGCTCTGAAAGCTCAGCTAATGAAAGAGGGATTTGAGTTTAAGTCAGAAACCGATTCAGAGGTCTTCCTTGTTCTTGTTACTAAGTTTTTCAAGCAAACTGGTGATACTCTTAAAGCAATTTCACTGGCCTATAAGCAGATTCATGGAAACTCAGCTTTTGTTATTATCGAAAAAACTTCAGATAAATTATATGCTGTTAAACGTTCTGCTCCTTTAGTGGCGGGGGTGAATCCTACGACACGTGAAGCTTACGTTTCATCAGATCCATTTGCTCTTATTGGTTTTGCACCAGACATTTATTTTCCTGAAGACGGTGTTATTTGTATGGGAGAATCAACTCCTACAGAAGCCAAGATGAGTTTCTTTGAGCTAGATCTCACTCCTTCTAGCCGTTATAAAGCATCGACGAATCTGATGACGATGGATGCAACTTCCAAAGGTCCTTATGAGCATTACATGCTCAAAGAAATCCATGAGCAACCGGCCTTAATTGATAAGCTAGCCGCTTACTATATTAAAAACGATGGAAGACATATTTTAGACGATCTCAATGGTCTCAAAACAGATATGTGGCATTTTACAGCTTGTGGAACTGCATGGCATGCTGGCCTTGTGATCAAAAATTTCTTTGAACAAAATAACCGCCAACGCGCTAATGTCGAAATAGCATCAGAGTTTCGTTATAAAAATCCTATTCTTAATAAAAACGAAATCGGAATGTTCATTTCACAGTCAGGAGAAACGGCCGACACTTTGGCATGTCAGGAACTTTGCCGTGAGCAGGGAATCAAGACTTATTCGATTGTGAATGTTGAAGGTTCAACGCTCTTTAGAAATTCAGATAAGAATTTTCTTATCCACGCAGGAGTAGAAATTGGCGTAGCGTCTACTAAGGCATTTACATTACAAGTCCTCACTGGTTACTTCATGAGTAAGGCCATGGAGGGACAACTGGATAACCCAGCTCTTTTTAACGAAGTAAAACTTCTTTCAACAAGAATTGCTGAGCTTTGTGAAAATGCTGAAAAATTAATTTCAGTTGCTGAAAAAATATATGCCCAGAAAGGGTTTATCTTCACTGGCCGAGGAAAATATTTTCCAATAGCCCTTGAAGGAGCCTTAAAACTAAAAGAGATCGCCTATGTGCATGCCGAAGGTTATGCTGCTGGTGAATTAAAACACGGACCGATTGCTCTTATTGATGAAAATATTGTGAACATTGCAATCGTGGGGCCTGAACTTTATGAGAAAACGATTTCAAACGTAGAGGAAGTGAAGGCTAGACGTGGAGTAATTGTAGTAGTGGGACCTGAAAATCACCCTGAAATTGAAAGTATTGCGGATATTTACATACCACTTAACTTTGAAGGGTTAAACGATTTGAGCCCACTTTATGTAAACGTAGTATTGCAATTTCTTGCTTACTACATTGCTAAGTTGAAAGGAACGGACATTGATAAGCCTAGAAACTTGGCGAAATCTGTAACGGTGGAATAATGAACTTGGACTTTCTTAATGAATCACAAAAAGAAGCAGTGTTAAAAACTGAAGGCCCTGTGATGATTCTTGCGGGAGCAGGATCAGGTAAAACCAGAACTTTAGTAGCTCGCATTCAGTATCTTCTTGAAGAATTAAGAGTAAGTCCTTTTCAAATTCTAGCAGTGACGTTTTCAAATAAAGCTGCCCGCGAGATGCGTGAGCGTCTGGCGGTCAATACTCAGATACAAATCGGAGCTTTGCAGGTAACGACTTTCCATGCTTTCTGTGCTAAGGTTTTGCGTTTTGAATCCAACTATTTGGGGCTTTCAAGAAACTTCACCATCTATGATCAGAGTGAGTCCCACTCAATCATTAAGGCCATTATGGCCAAGAGAGGCATTAATCAAAAAGAAATGTCTCCTTATACCATTGCTGACTACATCGATACTTTGAAAAATTTAGGTCACTATGTGGGGCAGCCAATGAATGAGGATGTTCAGAAAGTTGCTCAAGACCGTTTCATGTATGATCTTTTTCTTGAATATGAGGCGGAACTTCATCGATCCAATGCGACGGATTTCGGTGGGCTGATAACTGGAGTCCTGAACTTATTTAATAATTTTCCGGAAGTTCTGCGAAAGTACCAAGAAAAGTTCAAATACGTTCTTGTAGATGAGTATCAGGATACCAACAGAGCCCAGTTTGATCTGATTCAAAAGCTTGCGGAGCTTCATCGCAACCTCTGCGTGGTAGGGGATGAGGATCAGTCGATCTACTCCTGGCGTGGAGCTGATATTCGAAATATTCTTGATTATGAAGTGACATATCCTGAATCCAAGCTCATTAAACTGGAACAAAACTATCGCTCTTCAAAGAAAATCATTGAAGCCGCTTCGGAAGTGATTGCTCGAAATCAGGCCCGAAAAGGTAAGCATATGTGGACTGACAATGATGATGGCGAAAGTATTCGCATTGTTGAGTGCAGAGACGATAGATCTGAAGCTGAATATGTGGCCAATGAAATCAGAAAGCTTGTTCTAGATGGAGTGAGCTTAAAAGATATTGCCGTTTTTTATCGTAATAACGCTAACTCAAGAACCATTGAAGATGCTCTTAGAAAGGAAAAGTTTCCTTATAGAGTTGTTGCAGGGATCAAATTCTACGACCGTAAAGAAATTAAAGATCTTCTTTCTTATATGAGAGTGGTCGTGAATAAAAAAGATTCCTTGGCATTAACCAGAATTATTAATACTCCAGCGCGAGGTATTGGACCGACTTCACTTCGCAAACTAGAAGATGAAGCGGTAAGACTGAATCTTTCTTTATTCGAAATTATTGAAAAAATAGCAGAGGACTATGGAGAGTTTAAACATCTTTCTTTATCTGCAAAGGTTCAGAGTGCTCTTTCTCAATTAGTTCACTTAATTCATGAAGTTCAAGTGATGGAAGAGAATAAAGAGCTTCCTTCATTAGCTTATGAAAAAATTCTTCATGAGTCAGGCTATCATGATCTCCTGAGGGCCGATAAAACCTACGAAGGCGCTGCTCGCCTTGATAACTTAAAAGAACTTTTAAGTGCTATAAAACAATTTGAAGAAACTGAACCGGAACCAACCCTTGTAAAGTATCTGGAAAATATCACTCTAGATGCTACCACTGAAGAAGAGGTGGGCAGTGACCTTATTTCCTTGATGACCGTTCACGGTTCAAAAGGTCTTGAATACCCTTACGTCTTTGTGGTTGGGGTAGAAGACAATATTTTTCCTTCTTATCGATCAATCGAGCTGGGGCCAGCTGCTATCGAAGAAGAAAGACGTCTTTTCTATGTGGCCATGACACGGGCAATGAAACAACTGACGATTACTTTTGCCCAAGGAAGAATGTTATGGGGCAGTTTGAAGTTCAATGGTCCAAGTCAGTTTATAAATGAAATTCCTAATGATTATTATATCTGGGAAACATATCCTCAATCTTCTTTGAGCCGTTCATCTGATAGCTTTAACAGATCGAGCTCATGGAATGATGATTTTGATCAAAGTCCATCATATAATGAAGACTCGGAACGAGTTTATCAGGTAAAGTCTTCAATTCCGAAGGCTAACTTCCCTCAAGGAAGTCGTATTAAACACTCTTTGTATGGAGAGGGTACTGTCCTTCTTAGTGAAGGAAGTGGACCTGAAGAAAAAGTAACTATTGTTTTCCGGGATGGTGTGAGAAAGAAATTTATGGTCAAGTTTGCACCTCTACAACGAGTCTAATCATCAAAAAAGTTTATCTCAAAGGAATGAAATAAATGAAATTCAGAATTTCGATGAAGGCAATCTTATGGACATGGTCATTATTAATAGTGCTGCTTATTGCACTAGGATACAATGCTTACGATAAGCTTAGACCGGAAGCTTTTGTTCAGTTAGCTACCGAGCAGGTCCAAAAGAATATCCCTAACAGTCAATTGGTTGTCGGTTCCGTTGATTATAGCTTTTCAGTTGATTTTAATATCAAGCTCAAGCAAATAACCGTCGTTCGTGATGAATTGCAAATTGCCAAAATTGGAGAGTTAGAACTAAAGATTCCATGGTGGTTATTGATCACTCATAAAGGGACTGCTCAAGTTAATGTGGGGCAGGTAGAGATTCTTTTAAATTCAAATGATGTTAAAAAAATCACTCATAGTTCAGAGGATGATACGGAAGAAACCTCTGAAACGGTTGAGATAACTATTCCTGAATATTTAGCAAAGGCTCAGTTTACCCTGAGAGCAAAAGATGTAGCTCTTAAAAATGAAGATGCCTCAAGAACTTATCTGCAAATTTCTAAACTCTTGGTACGAGGATTTGCTCTGTCGAAGAACTCTGCTTTTGAAATCAAGTTACCAGTATGGCTAGAGCATAACGAGCAGACCTATAATTCGGAGATTTGGTTATTCGGGGATCTAACTCCGGAAAAGGATAAATGGGCCTTCAATTACACTGGAGAGTTTCGTACTAAGGACATTGATGCAAAGATCAGTTTTGATGATGTTGCTTTAGAAGGAACTATTACTTTACTCTTACCACAATTCTCTATTTCTTCTCAGACCAATTTCATGATCGATAAAGAAGAAAAGGGAGTCGCCATCTTTGCTCTGGATCAGTCCATGTGGAAGTTAGATCTGGATTTTTCAGCTCTACCTCTTGAATTCCTAGGCTTATTTGAAAAAGAAATTCTCAATGACTATTTCTCTAAGTTTGAAGGTGAAGCTCAGGGAAATATTTCTCTCTCTCAAAAATTTGAATATGAGGATATTTTCCTTCAAGGAAAATTGTCTTATCCTGGCAAGTTTACCTATCAGAATCTTTCGCAAGAAGGAAACTGGTACCTCATCTTTGATAACAATCTCTGGCTTAACCGCTTTGAGGGAGATCATATCAAGTACAGTAGGGAAAACCTAATTGCCTTTAGTGAAGGAAAAATTCTGGAAGTTAAAGAAACCTATGTCTTCCGTGACCTAAAGATGGATGAAGTTTTAAAATTTATTCCTTCTTTGGAGAAAGCGACTAAAACAGAAGTCCCTGAGCATAAGTCTTTTTCTTTAGCTGACATAAAGAGGGATGATGAAGAAACTTTGGAAGGCTCCTTTGAACTCACCAGTAATATTGCTGCTTTCAACTATTCTGGAGAGTTAAAGAGTAAAAATGAATCACTAAAGTTTTCTTATATTAGTGATGTAGATCAATCAATTGATCTACAGTTAAAATCATTCAAATTGGTCAGTGGCATTGATTTGTTCTCACCTTGGATAAATGGAACGGGAGTGTTAAATTTAGAGTTTAGCGGAAGAGAATTAAGTCAGTTTCCACTCAATCCTTGGAAGCTAAAGGGTACGATTAATTCTGAAGACATGACAGGCATTGTTCCATCTTATTTACAAAATTTATGGACAGTTTTTGATCGAAGTCCTAAAAATCAAGAACTCAACATGTTTGTAAATAATAAGAATTCTCAAATCAAGCTCATCGACAAAGATGATAAGCCTGTAACTTTGGAAGTTTCTCTTAACAGAAATTTAAATAACGAATCAAATGCGACCCTAATCATCCCAGGGAAGCCGGTGAAAAAGACGGTGAAGAAAGTTTCGTTAGATTTTTTAAGGAAGGATAGTTTATGAGTAACTATAGTCCAATCATTTGGAAAGAAGATAAGCTCTATCTCTTAGATCAAAGACTGCTTCCCCATGAAGAAGTTTTTGTTGAAGTCAACTCTTTGGAGGAATGTGCTAAGGCCATTACCGATATGGTTGTTAGAGGAGCTCCCTGTATTGGATTTTCGGCCATCTTTGGTATGGCCCTTTGGGTAAAGACACAAAATCATTTTACTTCTGAATCAGTAGATAAGGCCTGCGACCAAATGATAGCTGCTCGTCCTACTGCAGTTAATCTATCTTTTGAAGTCAATCGTTGTCGTAAGATTTTAAAAGATCATCTTTCCCTGGATAGTTCTAAGGATGCTCTGTTTGCTGCAATGGTTGATTTTGGCCACCAGCAAATTGCAGAGTCACAAAGAATCAATCACTCTATGGGAAGCTTTGCTCTCGAAGATTTGAAGAAGAGAGTTAATAAAGATAAGTGGAATTTAATGACCCATTGTAATACTGGTTTTCTTGCCTGTGGAAGCTTAGGAACTGCTCTAGGTGTCATTTCTTTAGCTCATAAAGAAGGTCGTGTTGAACATGTCTATGCAGATGAAACACGTCCATATTTACAAGGGAGTAGACTTACTGCTTTCGAACTTGGAAAAGAAAATATTCCCTATAGTATTGTGGTAGAAGGAGCTGCTTCTTATCTGATGTCCCATGGGAAAGTTGATGCTATCTTTGTAGGAGCAGATCGTATTGCTCTTAATGGTGATACTGCTAACAAAGTAGGTACATCGACATTAGCTATTGTGGCCAAGCATTACGGAGTGCCTTTTTATGTAGTTGCTCCTATTAGTTCTTTTGATTTAAAGACTAAAACAGGTACTGAGATTGAAATTGAAATGCGCCCTAAGGAAGAGATTACTCAGATTAAAGGTGTGCAAATCGCTCCTGTTGATGCCAATGTTGTGAATCCAAGTTTTGATGTTACTGATCACCGCTTTATTACTGGTATCGTTTGTGAAAAAGGTTTTATTGATCCGAGCATTCCAGGTGAAGTTGAAAGGATTGTAAATTCATGAGTGAGCTAAGGGCTTCCATCGATATAGGTTCTAATAGTATTTTACTATTGGTTGCCGAAATTAAAGATGGACTTCTCCAAGAGAAGGAGAAGCTTTTTGAAATAACTTTTTTAGGAAAAGATCTCGATAAGACCGGGACTTTTTCTGAAGAGTCTATGAAACTCAGTTTTGAAGCACTGTCTTCTTATATTAAAGTTTGTGAGAAGTATGGGATTACTCCGGATAAAATTATTGCAACGGCTACGGAAGCATCGCGAGTTGCTAAAAACGCTCGAGACTTTTATGCCGATGTCTACGAGAAACTGGGACTCAAAGTTAATATTATTTCTCCTGCTGCAGAAATTTATTACGCCACTAAAGGAATCCTGGGGAATACAGAATTTGACTCCGAATTCGTAACTATCATGGATATCGGAGGAGCTTCTACTGAGCTTATCAAGGTGAACACTAAAGATTATACGATCACCGATGCCATAAGTATGCCTGTGGGAGCTGTGAGATGTACGACGTGGCTTAATGATAATCACTTCGTCCAGTCATTGCAGAAGGTTTTTATTGATTTCCGATCTGAGTTGGATAAGTTTCAAACCAAAGAAATTTACTGTGTGGCGGGGACAATAACTTCTCTAGGAAACATGCACCTTGAACGCAAGGAATTCTTCGAAGATGACGTGCATGGAATGAAACTCAAGGTTGAAGACATCGATCAGCTGTTCAAAAAATATTCTGATCTTTCTCCTGAAAAATACTTAGAACTTTTTCCTTTCCTTGGAAAACGAAGTGAAAGTATCAGGGGAGGGCTTCACCTGACGTATCATCTGGCCCATCGTTTATTCTTAAAAACGATGACAATATCCACTTATGGATTACGTTATGGAACACTCTTAGAAGGGAAAATAAAAGAAGAAGAAATTTATTAAGGGGGCCAAGGCCCCCTTTCTTTTTTAATAAAGATTGATGATCTGGTTTTTATGTAATCTGAGGGCAAACTCTAAAATTTTTTGTTGAGCTTTTTGGCACTCGGCTCTGTTAGCACTTAGGTCTTTTTGCATAATCTCAAAAGCGCGCATCGCTCTTGGTCTTTCAATAAGTGAGAGTGCTCGACGCTGATTCTTCACTTGAGTTAAATAAAGGGCGAGACCGAGAATAGTTGGCTGAACATGGGAAAGGACTGATCTTAAAGAATTGTCATCAAGTTCCCAAACCGAATCAAAGTTTACACACTGTTCAGCAAGTTCTTTTGCCAATACAGGGTTTCTTAGTTTTAGGTTCTTTAAGAGAATGGCCTTATCAGGACCTTCCATCCTTTTAAGAAGTTCGATGACTTGCTTTTTCCCGTTTAAATAGATCCCTGTATTCTCTTGACTGCTCATCTCTTCTCCTTCCTAGATGGTGATGACAACTTAAGCTTTAAGTTTTTCTAATTCTTTTTGAAATTTCTGATTAGCCTTCTCTAAGTATGCTTTGTGTTTTAGTTCTGTTTGGGCAACTTGCTCTTCATTGTTTAAACGAATCTCGGCCATTCTTTGTTCTTGAGAAGCCTTTAAATCACTGAGCATTTTCTCATAACGAGCGCTTTCTTCCTGATAGCGCTGGTTGTAGGAATTTCTAAGCTTAGTTAATTTAATTTCTGCTTCATTTTTTTCTTTATCGATTGTGACTTCAGAGTCTTTTCTGATTTTATCGATGGTCTTAGCTTGTTTATTTTTGATCTCAGTTACTTCTTGCTCATACTCAGCATTCATCTTTTTTAATTCGAAATCATGACGTTTATTCATGACTTCTTTTATTCTATTCTGTCTGACAGTAGATGAGATTTCTGACATAGCTAAGTTTTCCTTGTATAACTTCACGCCAATTAATGGCATCATCATTTTAATCATAGCGAAGAGTTAAACTTTCAAACAAGGCAGGCAAAAAATGATGTCTCAAAAGAATAAAGTCTTTATTGTTGATGGTAAGAGAACTGCTTTTGCTAAATTTGGTGGTAGTTTCAAGTACTTAAGCCCTGTAGACCTAGCCGTCTTGTCCGCGCAAGGATTAGTTTCTAATAAAATCGATCACGTTATTTTCTCTAATGTTATTCCATCTACACCGGATACTTTGTATGGCGGACGCCATTTAGCCTTAAAACTTGGTTTGGATGAGGCAATACCTGCCTACAACATCAATCGTCTTTGTGGATCAGGTATTGAAGCCATTGTGCAGGCAACACGTTTAATCCGCTCAGGTGAAGCAAAGATGGTGCTGACTAGTGGAGCAGAAAACTTGAGTTTATCTCCCCATCTCACTTACGGGGCCCGATTTGGAACAAAGTATGGTGCCTTAAAGAGTAAGGATCTCTTATGGGACACTCTTACCGATCAATACATTAACACTCCCATGGGAATGACGGCAGAAGCACTTGCTCAGAAACAGGCGATCACTCGACAGGAAAGTGATGAATACTCTTTAAATTCTCATTTAAAGGCCATTAAGGCCTATCAGGAAGGTTTGATCCAGGATGAACTGGTAGAACACCCTAAGTGCAGTCGAGATGAACATTTAAGGGAAGATATTAAGTTAGAAGAACTGAGTAAATTAAAACCAACCTTTTCTGAGAAGGGAGTTGTCACCGCTGGATCAGCCTCAGGAATTGTAGATGGAGCCGCTTCCTTATTGATTGCTTCAGAAGAAATGGTGAATGAACTCAAGCTCACCCCCCTTGCCGAAATCATTGATTGGCACGTTTGTGGTGTGGATCCACGCTTAATGGGTATGGGGCCTGTTCCTGCGATCAGTAACCTTCTCCAGAAAAATAGTTTAGAATTAGAGCAAATTGATTTTTTTGAAATCAATGAAGCTTTTGCTCCACAAGTGATGTACTGCCAGCAGATTTTGAAGATTCCAGAGGAAAAACTCAACGTTTGGGGAGGAGCTGTAGCTCTTGGGCATCCTCTAGGGGCCACAGGATTAAAAATTTCGCTGACTCTTTCAAGACAACTAAGGCATTATAATAAGAAACTAGGAATTGCCTCAGCTTGTATTGGAGGAGGGCAAGGGATTGCATTACTGATTAAGGGATTATGATTTTTTCAGAAAAAGATTTTCAACATTTTCAAACTTGGCTTGATCTTGATATTAACTCCATCACTTGGGAAGGAAGATCATCAGAATCTTTTTTCAAATTTTGGAAGTCTCTTTTCAAAGAAGAAATATCCCCATCCGAAATGGCCCAGCGTTTTGACTTTGCCCGAAAATATGTAAAGTCCGGACCTCTCATTTCCTGGTTAACCTGGTTGTATGAAAAGTTTCTTGTTTACGTCTTTGTAAATTTCGATATCTCGGTTCGCGAACTCGCTCTTAATTTTGGAGTAGAAGAAAAGTACCTTTCAATTGTTTTACGAGATCACCTCATAAAAGTTTATCCATTGTATGAAGATATCATTAATGAACGTTTCATGATCTCCAACGTACGTTCGGAAAATCTGTTCATAAAATATAGTGATATTACTCCTATCATCGGAAATGAAGCAGACAAGAAGGGGAGTTTTGAAGAAGAGGTCTTTACCAAGATTGAAGTCACTCTTTATCCGGAGTGGTCAAATTTGGTTAAAGAACTGAGCAAGGATATTCATTCTTTAAAACTTGATTTTGAAAAGCTTCAAAAGAAGGGGAGTTTTAGAAACCAGGTTCGTTTCTTCCAGGAAGTTATCCTCCTTCTTCTTTTTCTCAGTATATTTGTCTTTTCCATGAAAAATGCTAACCACTGGTATGAGAACTACCTAGTTAATAAAATCACTCTTTTTGAGCCCAACTTTTTCTGGCTTGATAAATCTCTGACTTATCAAGAGCAGGATCTTTTGGCCCGTGACCAGATTGATTTATCAAATAAAGAGTTGGAAGAACTTGAAAGAATCGAAGCTCAGAAAGTTTTTAATGATGATTTAACTGAAACCCGCTATGACCCGGAGTCGGATGTTGTCGTTTTGAGTTCTATCGAAGATGTTCCTAAGAGTTTTCTTGATGCGGAGACTGAGCAGTCTCAATATGAAGAGAACAAAAAGGGAGGATACCGCGATAGTTCCTATGCACCTTCTAAGTTGAAGGCCTACAGGGTGATGATGACCTCGGTTGATCCTGAAGATATGAAAAATAAAATACTTCCTCTGCTAGAGCGCTTTGGTGCTTCTCAAGTGGATAATGTGAAGCCTGGAACAGAAATTCCTGGAGGGATCTATTTTAACCTCTACGTTCCTTCAACAAACTTAAAAGAGTTTATCACTCGTGTCAGTGAGTTTGGCGATGCCACTATTTTTGAGAGCCGCTCTCAAGGAAGAGATGCTCCCGGAAAAAACCGTGTCTTTATTTGGGTGAAATCTATTTAGACGGCTGTGGTGTCTTTTTCCCAATGATCTGATCGATAAATTCAGTTCCTGTAATAGAGTTATTCTTACCGGTATGCCCGCTGGTATCAATTACCCCTTGAATATTTTGGTAGAGGCTTTGATCAATATTGGCCTTGACTAAGGCATCCGATTCTTTTTTCCAGGCACCCACATTCTTTCCTAACTCCTGTCCCTTAGTATCTAAGAGGTTAAGGTTAGAGGTAATAATGTTATTGAACAGAATAACTTGAGACAGTCTTGCTCGTTCTTGAGCCGCACTCTCAGCAGAAGTTGAAATGGCCTTCTTTTTAGTATTTTCATCGGCATCGCTGACTACTTGGCGGGAACCTACAGACTTTCTGAGTTGCTCTGTAACAGCAACTCTTTGTGCATCATAGGTTTTAGCAAGGAAATCCTTAATATCGTTTTCACTGATGTTTTCTTTTTGAGCGAGATCAAAATATCCATTCTGTTCCAGGTATTCTTTAAAGCTTGCCTCATTGTCTTTTTTTATCTGAAGAAGTCGTGCAACTTCCGCTTCTTGTTTTAAGCGCATTTCTTGATCAATCTTATGAATTAACTCTTCAGAACTAGTAGAGCCTTCTGCAATAAACTTATCACAATCAGGGGCTTCAGGAGTAAGTCTGCACTTTTCTGCAAGTTCGTTAAAGGATTGACTGGCATCTCCTGTTAAGAGGTCGTGAGAGCTAACATTGGTAAGACTATCGTATGAATTATCTTTTTCAGCTCTAAAGAACTTAGCTTTTTGCCCCTGATCTAGTCCAACAGCTGTTCCACTTCTAGCTCCCATATTGTCATTCATATACTCCTGGATTTTTTCCGTGGAGCTAATGGCATTTCGGATATTGCGAAGACGATTTATGGTTAGACAGGAATTGGCACCAACAGTGGAACCTGAATCGGGTTTGTACTGATCACACATCTCTTTCATCTGGGCCGTACAAAAGTCCCAAAACTTTCCGAGTTGCTGAGGATTAATCTGTCCAATTCCAGAAAAAATTTTGGAGTAAACTTGAGACGGATCTTCGGTAGCAGAGAAATTTCCCCAAGTATGTTTCCCTTCATCGGAAACGGTTAATTTAGTATTTGGAGGTGGATTGAAGTATTCAGTCCAATGATCATAGAACGAACTTGTTCTTGGAGGAGAGTGAGTTGTATTGGTTAAATTCTCAAAACAGTAGCGAGAGATTTCCAGAAGAGCGTTCTTAGTTAATTGATAAGAGTAAAGCTTAAAGAACTCTTCCTGATTAACGAGCTGTCTGTCTTTAAATTTTAAATTAGCGAGTTTCGCCTGATTCTTTTGATCTTCCTCATCGATTCCTGTCAGGGCCTTCCGCATTCGAGCTCCAAGATAGCTCGTAATGTCTTTGATGTTTTTAGATTTTACTAACTGGTAACTCTCAAGTCCCAGATTGTCTGAGAGTTCTTGAATGGCCTTGGGACTTTTTGAAGAGATTTTATTTTGAAAACATTCCTGTGCTTTTTTCGCCTTCGCTTCACGTTCAGCAGGAGTATCTTTGGCAACAAACTTATTTTGATCCCGACATTCATCAAAGTCTTTGGTTCTTTTGATGAGATCTTCAATTTCGTTTTCTTTAATAATAGAGACAAATTTTTTTTCTAGTGCTTTATCTGAAAGCATCTCATTAGGATTGGCCCAGCTGGCCTGAACAAAAAAGGCAAAAAAAAGGAGTCTGTACATGACTCCTTTATCGACTTGTAGTGGGTTTTTATTAAATTCAATTACATGGCATCATCGGAGATGCCGAATAAGCCTTTGATATCACGTAGTAGCTTATGGCTCTTACCTAAGTAATACCACTGACGGAAAAATCCAATCAGCATGGCGACCAGGAATCCATAGGCCACTCCTGAGTGAACAGTCCTAGGAACCATTCCTGTATCGTGGGCCCCTCCTAATAAAAAGGCAATCGTTCCCAGAGCAAGCATGAGCATCGTCCAAGGAATAGTTTGTCTCTTAGAGAGCTGAGTTTCATGAACAAAACGGGCAACTTTTTTCTTATAAGGTTCAAGATCAGCAGGAGGTTCTTCGAAAAGCTCATGTAAGTTTTCTTCTGAATTAAGCACATTCCATACGTTTTCAACTAATCTTGCCACTCCAATAAAGTAAAACATGACAAAAGCTTGGATGAAAATCACATAAATAAAACTTGGGATGGCCAATTGTATATGACTAAACTCAAAGTTTACCCAACCAAGGGCCACTGAAATAGTTAGTAAAATCCCAATAAGCATAAGGAGTAATAAAAAACGTAAGAGATAGGCCATTACACTTCCATTTTAAGTTTGATTTTGTTAATTTCGGCGTACTCATAGCCTTTTAACATTAAGGAAAGAAAATGTCCGAACAAAAAAAGATTCTCGAATCTTCTCCTTTCTCTGGTATCGCAGTTCCAATTGCGATTGTCCTAGTGGGAGCTTTGATCATTTTTGGTGTAACCAAGATGCTTTCAAGCGGAAAGGATCATAAAGATCTAGTGAACGAGTTAAATTCTAAGACTTTCGGGAACCGTTGGGTTGCAGCCTATGAACTTTCAAAATTCTTAGCGGCTCAAAAAATTCCTCAAGAAGATATGCCATGGGTTATTGAAAACCTTTCAAAAGTCTATTTTGAATCAGTAGATGCAAGGACAAGAAATTTTGTTGTTATGGCCCTTGGGTCTTTAAATAATCCTCTATCACTACCAGTTCTTAACAAAGCGTTAACTGATCAAGACCCTCAGGTTAAGTTTAACGCAGTAGTTTCAATCGGGAATATGGATTCCACTAATGAGATTGCTTGGGACAATATGAAGGCCTTGTTTGAACAAAATGATGATGTGGGCCTAAAACAAGCAGCGCTCCTTACTTATGCTGCTCATAAAAGAGAGGAGGCGACTCCTTTTGCTAGAAGTTTACTGACTTCAAGTGAACAAACTCTTCGCTATTCCGCAGCAATTGTGTTGATCTATTCCAAGCAGAATGAAGCAATTCCAGTTTTAGAAGAAATTCTAAACTTACGATACGATGTTGTATCTCCCGGTGCGTTAAATGGTCAGCAAGTTGAAAGTCTCAAAATGAGTGCTTTAGAGGCCATTGAAAAATCGGAGTGGAAAGAAGCCTTAGCTCTGGTGGAGCAGGCTCAACAGAATGACTCGAATGTAAGAGTAAATACAAAAGCAAAACAGGTTCTAAATCTATTGAAAAAATAGAGTTTTACAACCATAATGGGTGAAAAATAAAAGCCCTTAATTTTTAGCGTCGTTTTTGACCTAACATATTTTTTTTCCGGAGATTCTCATGAGTGATGAGGCAAAAACCAGTCTGAACCGTCGCGAGTTCTTTAGTTTTCTTGCGGTAGGTTGGATTACTTTTGGTGCCGCTGTAACAGGTATGGCCAGCTTAGTTTTTAGATACCTTTATCCTAACGTGGTTTTCGAACCAGCTATGGACTTCATCGCCGGGTACCCTGATGAGTATCCAGATGGAGTTGATGAGCGTTGGAAGAATGGTTTCGGTGTTTGGATTTATAAGAATGAAGGAAAACTTGTAGCGATGTCTAACATCTGTACTCACTTAGGGTGTATTCCTACATGGCTTCCTGCTGAGAATAAGTTTAAGTGTCCTTGTCACGGATCTGGTTACTATCCGAATGGTATTAACTTCGAAGGTCCAGCTCCACGTCCACTTGAGAGATTTAAAATTTACCGTGCTCCAGATGGTAAGATCGTCGTTGATAAAACAAAAGTCTTCCGTTACGAGAAAGGTGAATGGTCTAACACTGAATCATACATCGACGTTTAATAATTAGAGGAAAGAGATATGTCTGAAGGTTTTGCTAAAAAAGTTGCTAATACGCAGGTGTGGAAGGCCATCTTCCGTCACGGACCGCCAAACAATGCTCGTAACAGAGCCGCTGTTATCGCTGGTAACGTATTCCTACATCTTCACCCAATTAAACTTAAAAAGTCTGGGGTGCAGCTAGGTTATACATGGTGTATGGGAGGACTTACGTTCTTCGTATTCCTTGCTCTTACCATTACTGGTGTACTTCTTATGTTCTATTACCGTCCAACTGCTGAGTACGCATACACAGATATCATTGGTCTACGTGAACACGTGCCATTAGGTATTATGCGTGAGCTTCACCGTTGGGGTGCCCACTTGATGGTTATTACAGTGTGGATTCACATGTTCTGTGTATTCATGACTGGTTCATACAAACCACCTAGAGAGTTTAACTGGGGTGTAGGTGTAATCCTTCTTGTTTTAACTATGCTTCTTTCGTTCACAGGATATCTACTTCCATGGGATCAGCTTGCAATTTGGGCGATCGCGGTAGGATCTAACATGGCGAAAGCAACTCCATTCCTTGGTCAAGGTGGTCCTGGTGCTGCTCTTGCTAAGATTGGTGACTTTGTTCTTGTATCAGATAAAAACGACGTGCGTTTCCAGCTTCTTGGTGGACGATTTGTAGGTGAGGCTGCTCTGCTTCGTTTCTACATTCTTCACTGCGTGTTCATTCCTTTAGTGGTGTCTGTTTTAATTGCAGTTCACTTCTGGCGTGTACGTAAAGATGGCGGAATCTCAGCTCCACTATAGGAATGAAAGGAAAGCATTAATATGATTAAGGAAGCGATTAACTATTTATCAGATCCCCTCTATTCATTTACGGGATTTATCTTTCTTTTCTGGCTTGCCATGAAGAGAATTGATATTGTTGGTACTAAAAAGTTCGGTTGGGGACTTCTGATCTTCACTCTGATTATTTTCGGGTGGATGTTAACAGACTCAGTTTTCTTCACCGTTATTTCAACTCCAGATAACATTCCTATTATTATCCTTAACGGTTTAGTAGGTTGGTCTGCATGGTATTCACTTTATCGTGGACACCAAAACGATCTTCGTATCGCAGCTGGAGAAACACCTATTGAAGGTACTCCAGAAAACCGTGAAAAAGTTTGGGCTTGGCCTAACCTTGTTTATACAGAATTACTATGTGGTATCGGTGCAACGATCTTCTTAATTGTGTGGGCGATTTTCTTTAAAGCTCCCCTAGAAGAGCCTGCTAACCCAACTTGGGCACCAAACCCTGCTAAAGCTCCTTGGTACTTCCTTGGTCTTCAGGAAATGCTTGTTTACTTTGACCCTTGGATGGCCGGTGTGGTTCTTCCTGGTCTTATCGTAGTAGGTCTTATTGCTATTCCATTCCTTGACGTTAACCCGAAAGGAAATGGTTACTACACTTTCAAAGAACGTAAGTTTGCTATTAGTTCATTCCTTTTTGGATGGTTAGTTCTTTGGATTTTCCTTATTCAAATCGGTACGTTCCTACGTGGTCCGAACTGGACATTCTATGGTCCGTTTGAATACTGGGATGCTCACAAAGTAGTAGCCGAAAACAACATCAACCTTTCCGAAATTATTTGGATCAAGATGTTGAACATGGGTCTTCCTAAGAATATTTTCGTGAGAGAAATCTTCGGTATCATCGTAACTTTCTTCTACATGATCGGTATTATTCCTCTCATTACAAAGAAATGGGGACACAAATACTTGTCACGCATGGGTTCAATTCGTTATTACATTCTAGTGATTCTTATCCTAGGGATGATGAGTTTACCTATTAAGATGTACCTTCGTTGGTTCTTTAACCTGAAGTACATCATCGCGATGCCAGAATTTGAGTTAAACCTTTAATAGTTTTTGGATAAAGGCAGTTGTAAATGAAACGTGAACCTGGAATGGCATATGACACCAAAGTTCTTAATAAGATCTTTGCTGTTGTGTCAGTATGTTTTCTCTTAGTTGTTATCTGGATGGTGCTGGATGATTTCATCCGTCCATGGAAGGTAGTTCAAATTAAGGCTCTTGATATCGAAAGACAAAAGCTTGAAGAGAAAATTAAAGAAGTTGAAGGTGAGATTGATACTGAACAGTTAGAAGCAATTAAAGCTCAAATTGCTGAAGCTGAGGAAGAAGTTGCGTCTCATCAAAGTGAAATTGATAAAATCAACGAAGAGATCGCTGAAGTTCAAAGAAAGATCTACGTTCAAAACATGTATAATGGTGTGAACGGATCTCAAGCAGCAGCTTATCAGTTCCAATATGAGCATGCTCTAATGGAAAATAAACCTGAGAAGGCTAAAAAGCTTAAAGTTACTTTCGATGATTATAAGAAAAAAGAAATTGAAGGTAAGGACAAGCTAAAAGGACTTCAAGCTGAAGAGGCAGCTCTTAATGATAAAATTAGAGTGCTTACTGCTTCCAAAGCCGAGGCGGATAGACAGTTAAGAAGCCTTTTTGCTGATCGTGATCTTCTTTTAGGTGCATATAAACTTACAGAAAAGAACCCGATCTGGGCCCTAAGAAATGCACCGTTTATTAACTATCTTGATCCTACAATTAAAATTCACCAGCACGTTATTACTAATGTGACTGATGATAAGTACTTCCAACAAACTCCAAGGATTGATCGTTGTACTACCTGTCACGTATTTATTGATAAGCCAGGTTACGAAGATCAGGAAAACCCTTATAAAACTCACCCAAAAGTAGATACACTTGCTGTTGGTGCTGACTCTGCTCACCCTGTGAAAGAGTTTGGATGTACTTCGTGTCACGGTGGTATGGGGGAGCGTGTAAACGATTTCAATGCTCCTGCTCACACTCCGCAAAACGCAGAACAAGCTAAACTTTGGGAAGAAAAATATGGATGGCATGAGCCTCACCGTATTCCTTCTCCTATGGTTCCAGTTCAATATACTGAAGGACAATGTATTAAGTGTCATAAGGAAGAAGAAAGACTTCCTATGGCCGAGAAGCTTAATGAAGGTCGTCAGCTTATTGAAGATTACGGATGTTATGCCTGTCACAAAATCGAAGGTTGGGAACACCTCGGTAAGCCAGGTCCAGCACTTACTAAAGTAACTTCTAAAGTTAACTCTCTTGAGTGGATTAAAAACTGGATTTGGAACCCACATGCATTCAACCCGAAATCAAGAATGCCTCACTTCTTCGAGCAACATAACAACAACGATGAAGTGACTAAAGCTAAGAACATGACCGAAGTGAATGCAATGGCTGAATACATTGCAAGAACTTCCAAGTCGTATAAGCCAATTCAAAAATATGTTGGTGGTAATGCTGAAAATGGTAAGCGTTTAATTGAGACAATTGGATGTATCGGATGTCACCAAGTTGATGGTGTTGATGAGAAATTCCAAAAAATTAATGAGAGATCAGGTCCAAACCTTGTTCACCTTGGAACAAAAGTTAACCCTGATTGGTTAGTGTCTTGGTTGAAGAGACCGGATCATTATGACCCAACAACGATCATGCCTTCTTTCCGTCTAACAGACAAAGAAGCTAATGATATTGCTGCTTTCCTATTAGCATCGAAGAATGAGGAGTTCGGAGAACTTACATTCCCGGCACTGAACAAAGAAATTCGTGATGAGATTCTTGTTCACGACTACTTCTCTGCTTTCGAAACAGTTGCTGCTGCTAAAGGCAAGCTAGAGAAAATGACTGATGATGAGAGAACTCTTGAACTTGGTCGTCGTTCGATCAATAAGTATGGATGTTACTCATGTCACCATATCCCAGGATTTGAGGGAGAACTTCCTCCAATTGGTCCTGAGTTAACAAAAGAAGGTTCTAAGCCTGTTGAGCAGTTTGGTTTTGGTCAGCAAAAGCAAGTTCCTCATACTCGCCACGACTGGATTACTCAGCACCTAAAAACTCCACGTATTTGGGATGTTGGTGTACCTAAAGTGTTTAAGGATCTAAACCGCATGCCTAACTTCTATCTTAGTGATGAAGAAGTTGAGAAAATGGTGCTTGTGATTCTTGGACTTGTAGACAGTAAGATTCCTCTTGCTGGTCAGAAGCGTCTTGATGCTAATGAAAAAATGTATCAAGAGGGAATGAAAGTTGCTAACAAGTTTAACTGTTACGGATGTCACAAGATTGATGGAATCGGTGGATCTCTTTCTGAAGCTTATGAAGATAACAGAGAGATGGGGCCTCCGTTCCTGGTTGATCAAGGTCACCGTGTAAAAACAGAATGGTTCTATGACTTTTTAAAGAACGTTCATCCGATCCGCCCGATTGTTGAAGTGAGAATGCCTACATTCAACTTCACAAACGAAGAACTTAACAAACTTGTTATGGGCTTCCAGGCAGGTAGCGGACAAGTAACTTTTGAAGAAATTGTTACAAAAGTAGAGTGGGAACCAGGCGAGAAAGAAGCTGCTAAACAGATTTGGGAAGAGCTAGCTTGTACTTCTTGTCACGCTCTAGGATTTACTAAGGATGAGCCGCTTGCTCCAGATCTTCGCTATGCTAAAGGTCGTCTAAGAGCGAGCTGGATTGAGTCTTGGATTACGAATCCTCAGAAGTATCTCCCTTACACTACAATGCCAGCTTTCTGGGATGATGGTGAAGGCGGACTTTTCCCTGCGGTTGATGGAGTTCTGGATAACGATCCGAAACGTCAAATCCGCGCAATGAGAAAACTCATTGAAGATTTTGGAATGACTACACAACCAAGGCCATTTCCAACAAATAACTAATCAATAACATAAGGCCCCGATTTCGGGGCCTTTGTTTTTGTAATGTATGGTAGAATAATCCCAAGCTTTGACCTTTAAGCTTCTTCAGGATGCCATGAAAAATAAAACCGCTTATTTTATTAGAAAAAATGAAAGTTTTGAGCTTAGAGAGGAGGAGCTGGGAAGCCTTCCGTCTCCTTATCATGTGCTCGTAAAGAATAAATGGGTGGGCATCTGCGGTTCTGACATCAACGCTTTGGAAATTGATTTCCTGGATGAAATTGTTCTGGGTCATGAGTGGGTAGGAGAGATCATTGAGGTCGGTAGTCAGGTAGAAGGTTTTTCAGTTGGTGATTACGTTACCTCTGGAAATAAAATTCAATGTGGTTATTGCTTACCTTGTCGGGAAGATAAGGGTGAATGTGAGAATCTCATGTGGCTTACGGCCAATCATGGAATGTTCAAAGAATATGCTTATCTTCCTTTTGGCCCATTAATCAAGTTACCTGGAGTTGGGACACAGTCCACCACTCTTTTTGAAATCCTCGCAGTGGCAGAAAATGTCTGGCTAAAAGAAAGTGAGAGTTTTAAGAGATGTTCTGGAAGTATCTTAATTATGGGTGCAGGTCTACTTGGGCTGTCTGTGGCCTTAGTTTTAAAACGTGAAAATATTGATTTCGAAATGATTGAAATGATTCCTTCACGCATTCAGCGGGCCCATAAGTTAGGGCTTAATTGCAGACATTTAGCAGAAGCCTTGATGGATCCTAAGTCACGTGATGCTTATCAATGTATAGTGGATGCAACAGGTGATCACTTAGGAAGTGCAGGCGGGTGGAAAAATATTGAACACTTTGGTTCTCCGAGTTTTTTGGCCATCATTCTGGCAAAATATATTCACGAAATTCCCTTTAAATCTTTTCGTTTCTTTTCTAAACAAGCAAATCTTCGTTGGATTCAAGGGTGTACCAATGACTCACTCATAGTGGCCATTGATTCGTGGAAGGAGAGTATAGAGGAGTTAGGAAAAGTTCTTATCACTCATTCTTATACTCTGGATGAGATTGAAGAAGCTTTTAATACGGCTAAAGATAGAAAGGTTTCGGGTAGAGTTATTGTTAAGGTTTAAATTACTCGTAAGCAACCTGCAGACGATTGCAATTTTTGCAGGGGGATTCCAGATGTCTTAATCCCTTCCTTAGATTTTGTCGAAAGGTTTTAAACTTCTCATTCTCCCAAATCTCTTTAAGACTTTTCTTTTCAATATTCCCCATAATATTTTCCTCATGAAAGTCTTCAAAGCAGGGTAGAACATTTCCAAGAACAGTAACTACCAATAAGAACTCAGGAATCAGACAAGGAGTCAGGGGTAAAACACCATCAGGTCCTGCTTGGACCACCCCTCCTCTATTGGTGAGTTTAAGATCCTTATAGCTTTGAAAAATAACCACGGATTTTTCTTCATCAGAAAGTTGTTCATAGGTTTTATCAAAGACGTAGTGATCAATACCTTCGTGTTTCGTCACGATGAAACGAGAAACTCCATCGTTTAAAATTTGTTTAAAGCGCTTAAGAGTGAGAAGTGTTCCATTAGTATATAAATCGATGCGATTATTTGGCAAATATTTGCGAGTTGTTTGGACAAACCAATTAAAGTTTTTAGCAAGCATAGGCTCATTATAGAACTCATAAGAGATGCTTCCTTGGTAATGATTGGCAGCAAGTTCTTGCATGATTTTTTCAAAAAGCTCCGGACGCATTTCTCCCTGCTCTTTGCGAGATGCCACAGAATTAGGGCAATAGCTGCAAGCTCTGTTGCAATGGTGATTAATTTCAATCTCCACCATTTTTAATTCAGGATTAAACATATGGGCCTTTTGTCTATAAATTTCATGTTATTAGAAAAGAGCGAACCGAGCAAAGCTTTAAATCTAAGGGCTTTACCTTTAGATGACCTTTATCAGACTAATATCGTATATTTAATTGGTTAGGTTATCTTTTTGCTCAAAACCATTTCTAAGTTATTATAGTAGAGATTATTTATAATAGTTAACACAGCCAATGGGGAGCGCATGAAACGTTTAATCTTTTTTATGGTTTTGGTTACGGCCTGTAATTCTGAGAACAAACCAGCATCTTCACAGTTAATGAGTGCTAATGAGAAATTTCATCTTCTACAAAAAGCAGCGACTGTTGATTTGACGGCCAATGCTGGTAGTGAACTTACCAAAGAAAGATTAGTTGAGCTGTGTTATGCGGATGATATCCAATTTGAGCGGGCAGAAGATATTTATAAAAAGCTTCAGCAGAATTGGAATTCTCAATCTATTGATAAGATAGTTGCTCTTGTAGGAAAGGATTTCGAAGGTAGTTCTTTCTCTCGACAAAATGTAAGTATGTCTCAGGATGTGGGGCAGGGGATAACTCTGCAAACATTAAAGAGTGACA
>Ga0079223_10000304_pt1 | contig 23216 bp, 20 predicted proteins | sample Stecom2011_FD_75072 | JGI IMG/M metagenome (GOLD analysis project Ga0079223, IMG submission 75072) | Agricultural soil microbial communities from Utah to study Nitrogen management - Steer compost 2011 | ecosystem: Environmental > Terrestrial > Soil > Agricultural land | place: USA: Utah...
CTTTGACCCTGAAGTTGGGGTTGAGTTGCTGCTATTGCCGTCTTAAAAAGAATCGGTATTGGAAAACAGGCCCACCCGCAGATCCTTGGCAAAGTAAATATCCTTGCCATCCATGGAGACCCGGCCGTCAGCAATACCCATAATCAGCTTGCGCTCTATCACGCGCTTGAGGCTGATGTGATAGGTGATTTGCTTGGCGGTGGGGAGTATTTGCCCGGCAAACTTTACCTCGCCGCAGCCCAAGGCGCGGCCCCGACCGGGATTACCTTTCCAGGCGAGAAAAAATCCTACCAGCTGCCACATGGCATCCAGCCCCAGGCAGCCAGGCATTACCGGATCACCAGGGAAATGACAATCAAAGAACCACAGTTCGGGGTGGATATCCAGTTCTGCAATAATTTCACCTTTGCCGTACTCGCCGCCGGTTTCGCTAATATGGGCGATGCGGTCGAGCATAAGCATATTGGGTATGGGTAGCTGGGCATTGCCGGGGCCAAATAGACGGCCGTGTCCGCACTCGATTAGCTCATCGAGGCTGTAGGAGCTCTGCTGGACAAATGAAGTCATAGTGAAAAACTCTATTATTAAAATTTCGGCGACAGCGCCGCAAAGGGGCACATTCTACCGTGTGTACGCCGCTTGTCTAGCGGTCTGTTATGGCCGGGCCCCTTAATGCTGGCGCTCAAGGGCAAAGCGGGCGATATCGATTAATGCCTGACGGTAAGGGCCCGCCTCCAGCACTTCCAGGTGTTGCTCAGCAGCGGTTACCGCGCGGGATGCTTCCGCGAGGGTGTATTCTATGCCGCCACTGGTGTTGACGATAGCGGCAATCTGTTGCAGCTGGCTGGCATCGGCATTCTCAATGGCCTTCTGTATTAACTTGCGATCGTCTGCGGGAGCGTTACGCATAGCGTGAATTAACGGCAGGGTAGGCTTGCCTTCCGCCAAGTCGTCCCCCAGGTTTTTACCCAGGTCGGCGGCATCTCCCTGGTAGTCGAGGGCGTCGTCCACCAACTGAAAAGCCGTGCCTACTTGTAGGCCATAATGGCGCATGGCTTGGCGCTGAGTCTCATTGGCCCCGGCCAGTACCGCCGCCCCTTCGCAGGCCGCGGCAAAAAGCACAGCGGTTTTCTTTTCAATGACGCGCCGATAATCAGCTTCGCCGAGGCTGGCATCACGGGCGTTTACCAGTTGCTGTACTTCACCTTCAGCGATGGTATTGGTCGCTTCGGAAAGAAGGGTCATGACCTCCATATCTGCAATGGCGACCATCATCTGAAAGGCGCGCGAGTAAAGGAAGTCTCCCACCAGTACACTCGGGGCATTGCCCCATTCAGCATTGGCTGTAGGGCGTCCGCGACGCAGAGTGGAAGTGTCGACCACGTCGTCGTGAAGCAGGGTGGCGGTGTGAATAAATTCAATAATCACTGCCAGATCCAGATGTTGTTTGTCCTGATAGCCCAGCGCTTTGGCGACCAGCAAGACCAGCAGAGGCCGCAGGCGTTTGCCGCCCGCTTCGATCAGGTAATGACCGATATTCTCTACCAGGGGAACCTCGGAGTAGAGCTGGCGGATAATCAAGTCGTTGACAGCCTGGAAATCATCGGCGGCAACGCGGTGAAACGGCAACATGGCAGGGTCCTTATGTTCGACAGGGAGGCATCCTAGGCAGGGCGCGGGGGACCTGTCAAGCGCGTTTAACGAGCCCCCCGCACTGGCTTAATGTAGTTTGAGGCGTGGTTTAAGCCAGCGATTAATGCCTCCTGAAATCATCATCAGAAAGGTTCTTGTATAACCGTGTACTGCGATTTGGTGCATCCGGTACAGCGAAATATAAACCAGCCGCGCAAGTCGTCCCTCAATAAACAGGGAGCCGCGCGAGAGGTTGCCCATCAAATTGCCCACGGTAGAGTAGCCCGAAAGTGAGACCAGCGAGCCGTGATCCTTGTAGCGAAACACGCGTAGTCTGCCGCCTGACATAAGGGCGCGAATGTTGCGGTAGCAGATGCTGGCCATTTGGTGTGCAGACTGAGCACGCGGCGGCACCCGGGTTCCCCCCTGGAAAAACTCGGCGCAGTCGCCGATGGCAAACACATGGGGGTCGCCTTTAACTTGCAGGTAAGGATTGACTGGAATTTGATTGATGCGATTGGTGGGTATACCGCCGAGATTCTTGAGTGTGTCGGGCACTTTCACACCCGCTGCCCAGACCATAAGATCGGCTTCTATCAGTGTGCCCTCAGCGGTTTCCAGTCCAGCCTTGGTGGCGCGGACGATGCGGGTGCTGGTTTCCACATTGACACCGATAGCGGTCAGCTCCCGGTGTGCGGCAGCACTGATGCGCTCTGGAAGGGCGGCCAGGATACGTGGCCCTGCCTCCACCAGTGTCACGTGCAGATGGTCTGTTTGCACAGCAGTAAAACCGTAGGTATGAAACTTGGCCACGGCATGATGCAATTCTGCCGAGAGCTCAACGCCCGTAGCGCCGGCGCCGACAATAGCGATATTGATATGGTCGCGCTCCTGGCTGAGCCGCTGAATACGCAAAAAACGCCCCAGCAATCTCTGCCGGAAGCGGTGCGCCTGGGCAGGGCTGTCCAAAAAGATGCAGTGATCGCGCACCCCTGGAGTATTAAAGTCGTTGCTGCACGAGCCGATGGCCAGTACCAGAATGTCGTAATCGATATACGTCTCGGGCAATAGCTCCTCGCCTTCTTCATCTTGCATAGGAGCCAGTATCACTTGCTTTTTTTGGCGGTCGAGCGCCGTCATGCTGCCGATACGAAAGTGAAAGCCATAGGTAAAAGCTTGTGCGCGATAACTCACGGCATCGACACCTTCATCCAGAGTGCCCACTGCAATTTCGTGCAGTAAAGGTTTCCAGATATGAGTGGTGTTGCGATCAATTAAGGTGACATGCGCCTTGCCGCGTCGGCCCAGCTTGCGCCCCAGTTTGGTGGCCAGCTCCAATCCACCTGCGCCGCCGCCGACAATCACAATTTTTTTCACATTTTCTCCTTTGTCGGGGGATCTCCCCGCGCATTATATGGGCCGGGGTATGGCCCTTCCCCCAGAGCGCGCTGTCGCCTCTGGAATGTCTTAATCAATCGTTAATTGTTACCCAGCCATCTGTTTCAGCGCTGGCAAAAATAGCATCAATCACCCGCATATTTGCCCGAGCGTCAGTCAGCGGCGTGGGCACCGGCTGTTGGTCAACAATAGCGCGGCTAAAAGCATCGGTCATCGCCGTATATTGGTTGGCCGCCGGGATTATGATTTGCTCGTTTTTGTCTTCGCGCCAGAGCTGGATAACGACTTCCCCATCGATTAAGGGATTAAAGGGCGGTGACAGGCGGATCGCGCCTTTTTCACCGCGAATATCAGTCCACTGGCCAGCTTCTGACTTGGTGGATACCGCAAAGCTGGCCATGCCGGTGGGGAACTCCATAAGCGCACCGGTAACGCAGTCCACGGTGTAATCTTCCAGCTTATGGGTCAGGCCCACTACGCGCACGGGCTCAGCCCCGTAAATCAGACGCGCCAGAGAGATAGGATAACCTCCTATGTCCATCAAAGCGCCGCCACCCATGGCCGGGTTATGACGGATATTATCGGCGTCGCGATTGTTGTAGCTGAACATTCCCTGGATGCTGTGGATGGGGCCGATTTCTTCACACAGGCTGAGTATCGTTTGCCACTGGGGGTGAAAGCGGTACATAAACGCTTCCATCACCTTGAGCTCGGGATGACGTTGGGCGGCGGCAAGCAGGGGCTCCAGATCGGCGGTGTCGAGACCGGCGGGTTTTTCTACCAAGACATGCTTGCCGGCCTGCAATGCTTTTATCGACCAGGGCACATGCAGGTCGTTGGGCAGAGGATTATAGATGGCGTCGATATTCGGGTCGTCCAGCAGCGCCTGATAGGAATGGTAGGCTTTGGCAATACCAAAATCCCTGGCTGTTTGCTCAGCGACGCCTTCGCGCCGAGAGGCGATTGCCGCCACTGTGCCCAGCTCAGAGGCGGTAATGGCGGGGATGACATACTCTCTGGCGATTTTGGCAGTGCTTAATATGCCCCAGCGAATTTTGCTCATGTAGCGGCCCGTTGATGAGTCCAATAAAAGGGTCGTTATGATAACGCAACGAGGTTTGAGCTGCATCTGGCGAGAGGTTTTAAATAAACAGCGCCGAGGCCGCTGCACGGTGTCTGGCGCGCCGTGAATACATCCTTGTAGGCTTCATTAAACATCCCTGTTTAAAAGAGTCCCTCACGCCACACGCCGACTCGGTGCCAACTGAAAATGGCGTTCTAGGCAAAAGCTTGAAGGGATGCGGTTAATGTTTGTTTATCAGGCTGGTCAATATGAATCTCCACCCGGCGTTCCAGCGCATGATCAACTTCGCCACCTATGGCTAGGCGAGTGAGTAATGCGCCGTGAGCCCGGCGCAGGATACGCTCGGGGTTAACGCCGGCCGCCACCAATGCTTCTTGTGCCGCACGGGCTCGATATTCTGAGAGAACATTGTTGTACTCATCGGTGCCGCGCGGGTCGGCAAAGCCATCCAGGCGAACGGTTAATTGGGGATTCTCGAAAAGAAAGTGCGCCAGGATTAACAGCGCCCGATGGTTGCGCTGGGTCAATTGATCGTCGCCGGGGGCGAAGTGAATGGCCAACTGCAGAGGCTCGGGTGAGGTAATGGCTTTTCTCGCCGAGTCGCTATCAGTCGGGCTCGAATTATAAGCGCCAGAGATAAGGCGATAGTGACGAGCGGGCAGGGTAGGGTTTGCGGCTTCGACACTGGCCGGCAAGGGGTATTTTATGCTCATGTTCATATCCTTCTCCTCAGGCAGAGAATGTGAGCCAGGGTTGAGACTATTAAACGGGATAAATGCGGCAGTTCAATGACACAAAGCGGGCACAAGGGTGAGCAATTGTGATGAATTGTGGCTGCGGCTGGCGAGCGCGGAGAAATTGTGAGGAAATAAAGAAAGTCGCAGTGTGCCAGGGGTGTAAAAAGTCCGCCAGGTTGTTGAGGGAACCTGGCGGCAAGCTTGACGGTAATGCGTGTGGAAGCAGTGCATTAACGTCCGCGTCGCTGTGGATCGGCCTGTGGTGAGCGGGCCGGGCGACGCTGTGGTCGATTATTGGTTGGCGGCCAGGGGTGTGACACGATTGTCGCGGCTTTGGGCAGCGGTATCGAGCAGTAATTCAGGCTTGCCTTTACAGGCACGGGCCAGCAGCTCGCTGTGTCCGGCTAGCAGCAGGCCCACCGCTTCGCTGTGTGACTCGTTAATATCGGGCAGTTCAGTTTCGATCAAATGGGTGATATTGGCGGCCAGCTCCAGCATCTTATCGTGCGCCTCGGCGGCTTTTTTGTCTTCGAACATTGTTCCATCCCGGTCACATTTCCAAACGGCGATTACAGCCATGCGCTGCCTCCTCTTGAGTACTGTTTTTATATACAGTATTGGCTTTGATGCTGGCTGTCAAGCCTCATCCTATGGATAATGACAGCACCTATTGGCCGAGAGACCCTTGTGAATAAACAGTCACCTTCCAGCACGCCTCCCGCTTCGCCTGCACGTCCCGGATTGTTGCGTGCCAGTGGCAGTGTCAGTGTTATGACGATGACCTCGCGTGTGTTGGGGCTGGTGCGTGATGTGGTGTTTGCTCATACCATTGGTGCGGGCGGGGCGGCCGATGCTTTTTTCGTTGCGTTTAAGATTCCCAATTTTTTGCGCCGGCTGTTTGCCGAAGGGGCTTTTTCCCAGGCGTTTGTGCCCGTGTTGTCGGAGTATCGCAGTCAGGGTTCGCACGCGGCGGTTAAGGCGTTGGTGGACCGAGTGGCGGGAGTGCTGGGTCTGGCGCTGATGCTGGTTACCTTGCTGGCGATAATGGGAGCGCCTCTGGTGGCGTTGCTGTTTGCTCCCGGGTTTCGCACTGATCCGGTAAAATTCGCCCAGGTGACGGATATGATCCGCATCACCTTTCCCTATCTTTTGCTGATTTCCCTAACCGGCTTTACCGGTGCTGTGCTCAATAGTTACGACCGTTTTGTGGTGCCGGCCTTTACCCCGGTGCTGTTGAATGTCTCGCTTATTGGCGCTGCTCTGGTGCTGTCGCCACTGTTTTCTGCGCCTGCGATGGGGCTCGCTTGGGGTGTGTTGATTGCGGGTGTGGTGCAGTTTTGTTTCCAGTTGCCGTTTCTGCGGCCTTTGGGTCTGCTGCCGCGGCCCGCAGTGGATTTTTCGCACCCGGGGGTCAAACGCATTCTGTGGTTGATGGCGCCCGCTTTGTTTGGTGTATCGGTGAGCCAAATCAACCTGATGCTGGATACGATTATTGCCTCTTTGTTGCCTGATGGTAGCGTTGCCTGGCTGTACTATTCAGAGCGCTTGGCCGATTTACCTTTGGGGGTGTTCGCCATTGCCATTGCTACTGTGATTCTGCCTAATCTGTCGCGCCAGCACGCGGCGCAAGATCCTGAGGCCTTCGCTCAGACGCTCAATTGGGCGGTGCGGTTGGTCTATCTTATTGCTCTGCCGGCCATAGTGGCATTGGTGATGCTGGCCGAGCCGGTACTGGTAACCCTGTTTCAGTACGGCCAGACTACGGCCAGAGATACGGCTATGGCGGTTTATAGTTTGCGCGCCTATTCACTGGGGCTATTGGCTTTTATGCTGATCAAGGTGCTGGCACCGGGATTTTTTGCCCGCCAGGATATGAAAACACCGGTGCGCATCGGTATTTGGGCCATGGCTATCAACATGGTGCTCAATATAGCCTTCGTGCCGCTACTGCATTACGGCTGGCAACTGGGGCACGCGGGGCTGGCGCTGGCCACTTCTCTGGCGGCCATGTGGAATGCCAGTTTGCTCTATAAAGGTCTGCGCGCGCGCGGCGCCTGGCGTAGCGAACCGGGTAGCTGGGCCAGACTGTGGCGGCAGATGTTGTTGGCCAATGGCGTTATGGGGCTGGTTTTGGCGACCTGCCTCTGGCAGTGGACTGACTGGCAATTATGGTCGGCTTGGTCGCGGTTGTGGCGTCTGGCATGTATATGTCTTGCCGGTTTGCTAGTTTACGGCCTGACGCTGGTTGCGGCGGGATTGCGGCCGCGCGACTTGCGTCATTCCTCGCGCCATTAGTGGCTCTGCTGTATACTCTCGCGTCTGATTTTGGCCGAGGTGGAGTGTGAGCTCGCAAACCCCTGAATTTATTCGCGGAGTGCACAATTTGCGCCCTCGTCATCGGGGGGCGGTGGTCACTATTGGCACTTTTGACGGTGTTCATCGGGGTCATCAGGCCATATTGACGCAAGTGCAAAAATTGGCACGTCAATATGAACTGCCGTCGATGGCGGTGGTCTTTGAGCCCCAGCCGCATGAATATTTTTCTCGCCAGCAGGCTCCTGCGCGTTTAATGCGCTTGTCAGAAAAGGTGCAGACACTGTTCGCTGCCGGGGTGAATCGTGTGTTGTGCCTGCCGTTCAATGCCGCATTGATCACGCTGACGGCTGAAGCCTTTGTCCAGCAGGTGCTGGTAGAAGGTCTGGGCGTACGCCATCTGGTGGTGGGTGATGATTTTCGTTTTGGCTGCGACCGTCGCGGTGATTTTGCCATGCTGCAAGCGCTGGGCGAACAATGGGGCTTTGAGGTTAGTGATACCTGTACCCTTACCGACGGCGGACAGCGCATTAGCAGTACCCGTATTCGCCAGTTGCTTGAGCAGGGCAAACTGGCGGATGCCGAGCGTTTGCTGGGTCGCCCTTATTGCATCAGTGGACGGGTAGGGCATGGTCGACAGCTAGGCCGTACTCTGGGTGTGCCTACTGCTAACGTGCAGTTACCGTTGCAGCGTTTGCCTCTGGCCGGCGTCTACGTGACCCGCGTGGAAGTGGACGGACACTGGTACCCCGGAGTTGCCAATGTGGGTACAAGGCCCACGGTAAACGCTGACAAACGCCCCTTGCTGGAAGTGCATTTGTTGGACTTTGACAGAGACTTATACGGCCAGCGATTGCGGGTATGTTTTTTACAGAAGCTGCGCGATGAACAGCGCTTTGCTTCTCTGCCAGACCTGCAGGCACAATTACAAGTGGATATTCAACAGGCGCGAGATATTTTGTCCGTGCGATCGTTTAAATGGGATGCCTTAAGAAGCCGCCATGACAGACTATAAAGCTACGCTGAACTTACCCCACACCTCCTTTGCCATGAAGGCGAATCTCGCTCAGCGCGAGCCGGAGATGATCAAGCAGTGGGATCGGGAAAAACTCTACGAAACTATTCGTCGGGCGCGCGCTGGTCGCGAAACTTTTATCCTGCACGATGGCCCTCCCTACGCCAACGGCGATATTCATATTGGCCACGCGGTGAATAAGGTCCTCAAGGACATTATCGTCAAGAGCAAAACGCTCAGCGGTTTTGATGCGCCCTATGTGCCCGGGTGGGATTGTCACGGCCTGCCCATTGAGCACAATGTAGAAAAAAAGGTGGGCAAGGCCGGCGTCAAAATCGATATCAAAAGTTTCCGGCAGAAATGCCGCGACTATGCGGCTCGGCAGGTAGAAGGGCAAAAGCGCGACTTTATTCGCTTGGGCGTGCTGGGGGAATGGGACAACCCTTATCTGACCATGGCGCATAAGTTTGAAGCCGATATTGTGCGCTCTCTGGGCCAGATTATTGATAATGGCCACCTGCAGCGAGGCTTTAAGCCCGTCTACTGGTCTGTGGTGGTAGCCTCGGCTCTGGCTGAGGACGAAGTGGAGTATCAGGATAAATCCTCATTCAGTATTGATGTGACTTTTGCCTTGGCCGATCAAGCAGATGCGGCGCGGCTGTTTCCCGAGCTGAGCGGGCAGGGACCTGTGTCGGTGGTGATCTGGACCACCACACCCTGGACCCTGCCTGCCAACCAGGCGGTGAGCGTACACCCGCAGCTGGATTATCTGGTCGTGCAAGCAGGCGAGCAGCGTCTGATTCTGGCTGAAGCGCTGGTGGAGTCCGTCATGCGCCGCGCCGGTATCGAAGAGTATCAAGTACTGGCACAGACCACGGGCAAAGCGCTTGAAGGCACTTTGCTGCGACATCCTTTTTATGCGCGTCAGGTGCCCATCATTTGCGGCGAGCATGTGACGACAGAAGCGGGCACCGGCTGTGTGCACACAGCGCCGGATCACGGCATGGATGACTTTTTGGTTGGGCAGCAATACGGCATAGGCACACTTAATTATATTGATGACAATGGTTATTACCGTGACTTTGTAGAGGTGTTTGCCGGCGAGCATGTGTACAAGGTGGATGAAAGCGTTAACGCGCTGCTGCGGGCACAAGGCGCCTTGCTAGCAGAGGACAAGATTACCCACAGCTTTCCCCATTGTTGGCGCACCAAAACACCGCTGATCTTTCGCGCTACGCCTCAGTGGTTTGTCAGCATGGATAAAAACCATTTGCGCCAACAGGTGACGGCAGCCGTTGAGCAAGTGGAGTGGTTGCCAAGCTGGGGGCGGGCGCGAATCGATGCCATGTTGGCTTCCAGCCCCGATTGGTGCATCTCTCGTCAGCGCACCTGGGGCGTGCCCATCGCGCTATTTGTGCATAAAGAAACGGGCGAGCTACACCCTCGCACGGCAGAGCTTATTGAGCAGGTGGCGCAACATATTGAACAGACAGGTATGGACGCCTGGTATGAGCTGGAGGCCTCCGCATTATTGGGTGAAGAAGCTGCCGATTATGACAAGGTGACCGATACTCTGGATGTCTGGTTTGACTCCGGTGTTACTCACTACGCGGTCTTGCGTCAACGCGAGAATTTGTGCTATCCGGCAGATCTGTATCTTGAAGGCTCGGATCAGCATCGTGGCTGGTTTCAATCGTCGCTTAAAACAGCGGTGGCCATGCATGGCGAAGCGCCCTATAAAACGGTGTTGACGCACGGCTTTACCGTGGACGCTCAAGGACGCAAGATGTCCAAATCCATCGGCAATACCGTCGCGCCGCAAAAAGTGATTAATGATTTGGGCGCGGATGTTTTGCGTCTGTGGGTGGCGGCCACTGACTTCAGTACTGAGATGCATGTGTCGGACGAGATTCTTAAGCGTACCGCTGACTCCTATCGCCGAATCCGCAATACGGCTCGCTTTATGCTGGCCAATCTCAATGGCTTTGAGCCCTCGACCGATCAGGTCCCCGGTGAACAAATGATGGCGCTGGACCGTTGGGTGGTGGGGCGTGCGGCGCATTTGCAGCAAGAGCTGATCAACGCTTACGACACTTACCAATTCCATCTGATCTACCAAAAGTTACACAACTTCTGCGTAGTAGAGTTGGGTGGTTTTTATCTGGATATTATCAAGGATCGTCAATACACCACCAAAGCCGATTCCCTACCGCGACGCTCGGCGCAGACGGCACTGTATTATTTAGTGCAAGCGCTGGTGCGCTGGATCGCGCCGATCCTGAGTTTCACCGCCGATGAAATGTGGCGTCAGTTGCCGGGCGAGCGGCAGGGCTCGGTGTTTGCCGCCGAGTGGTATCAATTGCCTGAACTGAGCAATGAAGTGATGGATGATGCTTTCTGGGAGCGAGTGGCCGAGGTAAAAGATGCGGTAAACAAGGTGCTGGAAACCAAGCGTGCCGAAGGTGTAGTCGGCGGCTCCTTGAGCGCCGAAGTCGTGCTCTATTGTGATGCTGCGTTGAAGCAAATGCTGGAACAAGTGGGCGATGAGTTGCGCTTTATCTTGATTACCTCCACTGCCGCGCTGGCGCCTCTGGCAGAGGCAGGGCAGGCAAACGAAACAGAGGTTCAGGGCTTGCGTGTGGCGGTGACGCGCTCGGCGCACAACAAGTGCTCGCGCTGCTGGCACCATCGTGCTGACGTGGGTTCAGTGGCTGCACATGAAGCTATCTGCCAGCGCTGTGTGGAAAATATCGACGGCGCCGGAGAAGTACGCCATTTTGCCTGAGGAGCTTTCATTGTGCAGCAAATGAAAAAATGGCTGGGCCCACCGGTAAGCTGGTATTTACTGGCAGCGCTGGTGTTGTTCCTGGATCAGTGGAGCAAAGCGATTGCGGTGGCGTATCTGGAGTACAATACGCCATCGGTGTTGACGTCTTTTTTTCAGTTTACTCTACACTATAACTCCGGTGCGGCTTTCAGTTTTTTGAGTGATGCCGGCGGCTGGCAGCGCTGGTTTTTTTCAGTGTTAGCGGCTCTGCTAAGCTTGGTGTTTGTGGTGTGGATTGCACGTCTGGGACGACGCAACTGGCTGGAGTCCTTGGCGTTAGCGTTAATTCTGGGCGGCGCCTTAGGTAATCTTTATGACCGTTTGGCGCTAGGGCATGTGGTGGACTTTATTGTGGTCCATTACCGACATCATTATTTCCCTACATTTAATATTGCCGATGCAGCTATTACTGTGGGCGGTTTTTTATTGATACTGGATGCATGGGTGATTACACGAGGCAAGAACAATGAGTGACTTGACGGTGGGTCCAGGCACAACGGTAACTCTGCATTTTGCGGTTATGCTTGCCGACGGCGAAACCGTAGACTCCACTTTTGCCGGCGAGCCGGCCACCTTTACGGTAGGTGATGGTAAGCTGCTTAAAGGCTTTGAGCAAAAACTACTGGGCCTGCGAGAAGGCGAAGCCGAAGAATTTCTGATTACTCCAGAGCACGGTTTTGGTGCTCACAACCCGGCGAATATACAGCGGTTTAATCGCCAGACATTTGAGCCGGACCTGGCGTTGGAGGAAGGTTTGATGCTGTCCTTTGCCGATGCTCAACAAAATGAGTTGCCGGGAGTGGTGGTAGAAATTGGGGAAGAAGAGGTGCTAGTGGATTTTAACCATCCCCTTGCAGGTCGTGATATCGTGTTTAAAGTGGCTATTCTCACCATAGAGCCGGCACAGGTACACTGATGCCACCCCAACCCTTGCAGTAGCAGGGTTGCCCGGCTTTTGGGGATAATTCACAGGTTGAAAGTTATGCAAATTAAACTGGCTAATCCGCGCGGCTTTTGTGCGGGCGTGGATAGAGCCATCGATATTGTCAATCGAGCGCTGGATGTATTTGGCGCGCCTATTTATGTGCGTCACGAAGTGGTGCACAACAAGTTTGTCGTGGACACCTTACGTGAACGCGGCGCCGTTTTTGTGGACGAGCTGCACGAAGTGCCCGACGACAAAATAGTTATCTTTAGCGCCCACGGTGTCTCCCAAGCGGTGCGTGGCGAAGCCGAGCGTCGAGCGCTTAAGGTGTTTGACGCCACTTGCCCTCTGGTGACCAAGGTTCATATTGAAGTGATGCGCTATAGCGGCGAGGGGCGAGAGTGCGTGTTGATTGGACACGCCGGACACCCCGAAGTGGAAGGCACCATGGGCCAATACGATTCGAGCAATGGCGGCCGTATTTATCTGGTAGAAGATCTCGAAGATGTGGCGGGGCTGCAAGTAGAGAATCCTGACAAGCTGGCCTATGTTACCCAGACCACCCTGTCCATGGATGATACCGCCCGTATTATCGACGCCTTGCGTCAGCGCTTTCCCCTGATTCAGGGGCCGCGTAAAGATGATATCTGTTATGCCACTACTAACCGCCAGGATGCTGTGCGGCAATTGGCTTTGGAGTGCGATTTGGTGCTGGTAGTGGGTTCGCCGAACAGCTCCAACTCCAATCGCCTGCGAGAGCTGGCCGAGCGCTGTGGTACAGAAGCTTATCTGGTCGATTGCCCCCTCGATATTCAGGAATCCTGGCTGCAGGACAAACGCTGTATAGGCATTACGGCGGGCGCTTCGGCCCCCGAAGCGCTGGTGCTGCAAGTGATCGACCGCTTGGTGGCCGCCGGTGCACAGCAGCCGCAAGAAGTGGCAGGCATTCCCGAAAATATCAGTTTTTCACTGCCGCGCGAACTGCGCTGAACCGACATCAGTATTCAGTTCAAGCCGCACTTGTCGCCCTCTTAAAGGCTGGCACATGCCTCTGCCGACAGCGTGGCTTTGCGCACCCTGCCGCCACGCGCGAGCACTAGCTCATAACCGGAGCCTACCTCAACCGGGCAAATGCTGAAGCGGCCCGCCTGGAAGGCGCCACCCCTATAGCCGCTGCTCAGACGACTTTCTCCGCTACCCAAATAGGAAACATATCGGCGAACCGGCATGTTGGCGTGCACCTTGACCTCAGGGTGGAAGCTGTCCCCGATCTGCAGCAAACTTTCATCATCGTCACGCTTGCCGTTATGGTTGCTATCCAGATACAACTCCCAGCCCCGTTGCCAATCTCCTTCGGTAGGCGCCAGGTTAGCCCGGCCATTGGCGATAATAGCTTGTTGGCGCGTGCGCTGGAGCGCTGTTTGTAAAATTTCAACGGCTGTATCCACCCGGCTTTGGCGCAGTAAATTGGCAAAAGATGGGTAGGCAAGTGCCGCCAAAATGCCCAGTACAGTGAGTGTGGTGATCAATTCGGGTAAGGTAAAACCGCGCGCTGCAGGTGGCGGTGAGGAGTGAGTAAAAGGTTTCATAGCTATCCCTCCCTGGAAGCTTATTACCAATAAAGGTCTTGGCGCCAAAGTTCACGGTGCGCGCCGTTCATTCATCCTTGAAGACCGTGTATCTACTAATCTTGAGCCCTATTGGGACTCTTGTGATACCTTCAATAATATAAAAGTAGGCCTGAAGCAAGGTCAACCCCGTTTTTCTGAATTGGCGAGAGAGTGCTGGTTATGCAGCGAATGCGCGGTTTCACCCTTATCGAGTTGATGATTACCATCATTGTGCTCGGCATCTTGGTAGCTTTGGCTGCCCCCAGCTTCCGCACCATGATTATCAACCAGCAGTCCGAGGCCATAGGCGAGGATTTGGTTACCGCTTTTCAGCTGGCGCGCTCAGAAGCGGTCCGGCGTGGGGGCTTTGTCACGGTCTGTCCTTCCGACGGCGGCAACGGTTGCGGTGGCACTTGGGCCGATGGTTTGCTGGTGATTGCAGATAGCGCTGTTGGTACTGGCGCCGCCATTGACCTGGCCGATCCTGACGATCGTCTGCGCCATTTACAGATAAGCAACGATAATGCCGTGATTAGTACCACTGGCCCGAGCTTTGTACGCTATGACGGCCGAGGCATAATGGTTAATGGTACTGAGGCTTTTGAGTTGACTTCGCATGTGGCCGATTGCAAAGGCGAACGCCAGCGGGTGATTTCTGTCGGGCGCGCGGGAATGGTTACTATGCATCGCAATGAATGTCCGTGAGGGAGAGCATGAATAAGAGCAACCAAGCCGGCGTAGGCCTGATCGAAGTGTTGATTACCGTCCTGGTGTTGTCCACTGCGCTGATGGCGCTGGCTGCTTTGCAGACACGCTCGCTGCAATATAACAGCAGTGCCTATTTGCGCTCGCAAGCCAATATTATTGCCTACGATATCATCGATCGAATTCGTGTCAGTTCGCCAGGCAGTGGCGCCGTGGCCACCCTTGATGATAGCGAAATAAACTCGCTGGTAAGTGTTCTGCCTGAGGGGACAGGAAGCGTTGAGTGTGCTGCGCGTGAATGTACGATTAGCGTTAGCTGGACCGAGCCCACGGCCAATAAAAGTGGCGATGCACTGGAAAAAACCACTTTCTCTTACACCACCCGGATTTAGTCTTATGAAAATGTCTGTGATAAAACCTGCTGTTAGACTCGATAAGCAACGCGGCTTCTCGCTGGTGGAGCTGATGGTGGCCATCACCGTTGGTTTGATTCTGATGACCGGTGTGGTGCAGATGTTCTTGTCCAGCAAGACGGTATTTAGCACCCAACAGGGCATTTCCCGGGTGCAGGAAACCGGCCGACTGGCTATGGATTTTTTGTCCAAGGATATTCGCGAGGCGGGTTATATGGGCTGCCTGAGCCGCTATAACCCTATCAGTTATTTCAGTACGCTGAACGATCCGAATGCTTTTTTAGTTGACTTTCAAACAGGTATTGAGGCGACTTCAGCCGCGCCTGACAGTCTTAATATTACTCCGTTGTCTGACACTCCGGTATTGATTGTCCGCACGGCGAATGCTGGTGGGGCTAGTCTGTTGGAAAACAACAACCCGACATCGGCTCAAATGTTTGTGGAAAATACCGGTCAGACAGGGGCGGGTTGCTGGAGCGGTGTCTGCGAAGGGGATATTTTGGTGTTGACTGATTGCGCCAAGGCGCGCGTATTCCAGGCGACCGGGGTCACGGGGAGTGAGGGCAATAGCAAAGTGAATATTGTCCATTCCCAACAAGGAAGCATGACTCCCGGTAACCGTTTTGCTTCTTGGGGTGATTCGCCCACGGCCCAGTTTGAAGAAGGAGGCGAGGTCATCAAGATCCGCACCCTGGTTTACTATCTGGCAGAAAATTCCAGTGGGCGTCCGGCGCTGTTTGTGAAAGAAGGATATCAGGACCCTGTTGAGTTGCTGGAAGGAATAGAAAACATGCACCTGCAATTTGGGGTTGATAGTAGCGCCAATGGGCGGGTTGATAATTATGTGGAGCTGGCGTCTGTCAGCAACTGGGATAATGTGCTCGCAGTGCGTTTAGAATTATTGGTGCAAAGTACCGACGATAACGTGAGTCCGGAACCGCAGACCTATACTTTTGCCGGGACAGAGGTTGCCGCCGAAGACCGGCGTATCCGCCAGGTATTTACCAATACGGTGGGTATCCGTACCCGTCTCAATTAATAGGTGACGTTATGACAGCTTCTTTCATCGCCACAAAACAGCAGGCCACTCAGCGGGGTGCCACCCTGTTGGTGGGGCTGATAATGGTATTGCTGATCACCATTATCGGTTTGGCCGCTATTCGGGGCAGTGGTTTACAGGAACAAATGGCGGGTAATATGCGTGACCGCCATGTGGCTTTCGAAGCAGCAGAGGCGGCTTTGAATGAAGGGGAAGACTCCATTATGGCAGTGGCTAATCCGTCGACGTTAATTGGTCAGCCAGGCTACCACCATACTTTTAACCGCCCTTCGGCCCCCTTTTGGGAAAACGAATTTGAGTGGGATAGTTTATCGCTAGCCTACAGCGGTAGCAATTTGGATTTTGTTAGCAGCCAGCCGCGTTTTGCGGTGGAACAGATGATCTTTTTGCAGCCGGGCACCGATGGTAGTGCGGCGGGCTGGCAAGATGTGCAAGATCAAGAGCCGCGAGTGATGTATCGCGTGACCTCGCAAGGCATAGGTGGGAATGAAAATACTCGAATTATTTTACAGTCTACAGTGCGCACTTCACTGGCACAGAATTGATAGAGACACGCGACCAGTCGCGGAGGACAGGATTATGAAAGTGATAATGCAGAAGCTCTGGTCAGCTAAAACAGCGTTGGCGACCCTGACATTTGTTCTTTCGCTAGGCACGGTGCACAGTGTTACAGCGGTGAGTTTATATCAGCAACCCTTGTTTATGACTCAGCCTGTCAGGCCAGTCATGATGTTGAATATGTCCAATGATCACCAGCTTTATTATAAAGCTTACGATGACTATTCAGATGTGGATGGCGATGGGCATGCCGACACTACTTATAAAAACAGTATTGATTATTATGGCTACTTTAATAGTGACCTCTGTTATAGCTACACCAGTGGTGTTTTCCGTCCGGCGGGTGCCGCATCCGATCATCGGTGTTCGGGCTCTAACTGGAGTGGTAACTTTTTAAACTGGGCCACCATGACCCGTATGGACACTGTGCGTAAAATTCTATACGGCGGCAAGCGTTGGGTAGATACTGCTGATAGAACGGTTTTGGAACGGACTTTTCTGCCCCAGGACGCCCACTCCTTTGCCAAATATTATAAAGACGCTAATTTGAGTGACTTTGTCGACTCGGAAGTGGCCGACGGGGGTGAAATTACCATCTGTAATACCACTGAGCCAGGTAACCGCAACCAACAATCACAGAATATAACCGCTCCGCCATTGATGCGGGTCGCTAAAGGTAATTATACCCTATGGGCAAGTAATGAGCGTTGGCAGTGTCGTTGGGATGGAAACGTCAGCGGCAATCAGGGTCGAAACTTTAATGACCCCACTTATTCCGGTATTGACGCATCTGGTAATAGTCCCAGTCAGGGTAAAGAGTACCATGTCCGTGTGGAAGTCTGCGGTGGCAATTATTATGCGGAGGACAACCTGGAAAACTGCCGTCAGTACGGCAATGAAAACTATAAACCCACGGGTGTTTTGCACAAATATGGAGAAACCGATCAGATCTATTTCGGTTTGATGACCGGCTCCTACGGCAGGAATAAATCAGGTGGCGTTCTGCGCAAGAATGCGTCCAGCTTTACCGATGAGGTGAATCTGGCAACTGGGCAGTTTGCGACACCCGAGAGCGGAGGCCCGGGTATTGTCGCCATTCTGGATGCTATGCGTATTGTGCGTTACGACTTTCGGGAAGGGCATTATAATGACTCTGATAACTGCCCTTGGGGGCAGGCCAATTTTAATGACGGCAGTTGTACTAACTGGGGTAACCCCCAGGCAGAAATATATCTGGAGTCATTGCGTTATTTGGCAGGGCAATCTCCTTCGGGAGTTTTCAATACTGATGATTCAAACTATTTAAGTGTATTGGAGCAGGTGAAATGGGAGGATCCCATTAATGAGGACAATTACTGTGCACCGTTAAACGTATTGCAATTTAATGCTTCTACCACTTCTTTTGATGGGGATCAGTTGGGCGATTCGAGCGATATTGGTTTAGCTGATGTCAACACAGCAACCAATCAGGTTGGCTCCCTGGAGGGGATATCGGGGCAATATTTTGTGGGCTCCACGGGTGCTGGAAGTGATAATTTGTGTACCGCCAAGACGGTCACAAGCCTTGGCAGTGTACGGGGTACTTGTCCCGATGCGCCACGCCTGGAGGGTAGTTACCATATCGCCGGCCTCGCTTATCACGCGCGAGTCAATGGGATTCATGACGGACGAGAAAAGGTAAGAACCTTTGGAGTGGCTTTGGCACCCGCTGTGCCTCGAGTAGAAGTGCCTGTGCCTGGTAGTAATCAAGCGATTACCATACTGCCTGCCTGTCGCAACTCCACCCAGACTCCTAATGCCAACTGTGCCATTGTGGACTTTAAGTTGATACCTGATGAATCAGCTCCAGCAGATGTAAACCGCGGTAGTGCTTATATTAACTGGGAGGATACAGAGCAAGGTGGTGATTATGACCAAGATATGTGGGGCATGCTGCACTATGAGGTATATAGCGACAAGGTGAATATTACCACCCAGTTGATTGCCCAATCCACCTCACAGGCGATGGGTTTTGGTTATGTGCTAAGTGGTACTGATAGTGATGGTTTCCATGTGCATTCGGGAACCTTCAAATTCACACACACTTTTGATGAGGACTACTATGCCGACGGCAAGGTGTCTTGCGGCAATGGGGTTGAGTGTGAGTGTAAGCAAGATGGTGAGCAGGGCCAGTGTACCAACCTTGATGTGGTACCTGTGACCCAGGAGTATGGAATAGGCAGCTCCACGGCGCGACTGTTGGAGCAGCCATTACTTTATGCTGCTCGTTGGGGTGGTTTTGGTAAGAACGATGATGGCTCTGATCGTACTGAGCCCTCAGCGGCAGAGAGAGACAATCCTCCTTATTATTACGCAGTTAACCCTGCCGAATTGGTAACAGCGGTTGAGACTTTATTTGAGGGTATGGCGGGGACAGGTGCAGCAGGTTCAGTGGCTACCAACTCCACTCGCAGTAGTACCGATACTTTTGTCTACCAAGCGGTGTTTAAGGCCGACGATTGGTCTGGCGATGTTAAAGCTTTCACTATCAATAACGGTGTCCTGAGTGGTAACTCTGCTTGGGAGGCGGCTGCTAAGATAGCTGCTCCTGGTAACCGACAAATCTATACTTCTAATGGCTCAGAGATCAGGCCTTTCCAATGGAGTAGTTTGACGCCCGATCAGCAAAATCTGTTAAATGCTGATGATGATCTAGGGCCGCAGCGTGTTGACTGGTTGCGCGGTGCCAGCGTAGCTGGCTTGCGTGAGCGTAAAAATGGAGTGATGGGAAATATTGTCAATTCTGACCCGGTGTATTTTGGCGCTCGCGATAGTGGTTTCTCGCGTTTAACTGCAAGCCATGGGGGGGGCAGCTATGCTGGCTATGCCAGCAGCAAGGAACATGAAATCCTGTATGTTCAAGCTAATGATGGCAAGCTGCATGCATTGGATGCCAATAATGGCAATGAAATATTTGCCTATGTACCTAATGGCATTTATCACAAGCTGACTAAAGTCACAGCGCCCAACTACGGGAAATCCCACAATCCGCATCACTACATCCTGGATGGTCAAATTACCGTTAGTGATGTCTACATGGGTGGCTGGAAAACTATCCTGGTGGCGGGTTTTGGCGCCGGCGCCGAGGGTGCTTACGCCTTGGATGTGACCAACCCGATGGCTCCAAAACTTATCCATGAATTTGCCGGGGCCGACATTGGCAATGTAATGGGTAAACCAGCAGTAGTGCCTTTACCATCCGGTAAATGGGCGATAGTGTTTGGAAATGGTTACAAAGAAGGTGGCGGCAATCGCGCCAAGCTGATAGTGGCAGAGCTGGGCAGCAATAGTGTTGATAACCTTTATGTAATGGATACAGGGGCCGGTGGTGATAACGGATTGGCTGAGCCCGAGTTTACTATTAATAGTGACTGGACGGTGGGTTATGCCTATGCGGGCGATCTGTTGGGTAATATGTGGAAATTTGACCTTTCCAAGCTTGATGACAACGGTGTAAGCAAGCTGTTTCAAGCTGAAGGTCAAGCTATTACTGCCGCGCCTACGCTGGGAATCAACCCTTTCAAGCGGGATGAAGAAACTGGCGTGGAAGCCACAATGGTTTATTTTGGCACGGGCCGTTATATGAGCATCGGTGATATTCTCAATCTTGAGGATGCGGCCACTCAAAGCTTTTATGGTATTGCTGATACCGGTGATGGCAAAACCTTGGGTCGTGATGATCTCCATGAGAATGCTATTCATCAGGCAGCAGGGCGTACGGTGGAGGAAGCTCAGCGTAAAGGCACTTTAGAGTGGGGTTCATCTGAGATCTATGGATGGTATGTAGATTTCCCAGAGGACGGTGAAAGAGTGGTAGATAAGGCCATCTTGGCTTTTGATACCTTGTTTTTCCCAACCCTTATTCCTACCCATAATGCCTGTGATTTTGGCGGTCGGAGCTGGATTATGCAGTTGACAGGTGTGGGCCTTTATCCTGTCGATCCTGATGATCAGTTGGAGAGCATTGAAGAAGATACATTGGTAACCATTGGTGACTTGCTGATGCCGGATATACCTGATGAAGAGGAAGAAGGTAACCCTGATGACAATGAAGGCAGCGAGGATGAGTGTGAAGAAGGTATGATTGTCGTACAGAAAAGTGATGGTACATTGACCACGATTAATCCCTGTATTCCTACCGGAGCACGGGGTCGACAATCCTGGCGTCAACTTCGCTAAGCAGAGGTGAAAAATGAAAAGAGTGAATACTCGTTATACGGAAAAAGGCTTTACCTTGCTGGAGTTGATGATTGTGGTAGCGGTGGTGGGCATTCTTGCCGCCATTGCCTACCCCTCTTATATGGACAGTGTGCGCAAAAGTAATCGTGCGGATGCCAAAGCGGCATTGAATGATGCCGCCCAGCAAATGCAGCGGTGTTACACGCTGAATAGCAGCTATTCGGGGTGCGAGAGCAATGTGGCCACTACTTCGCCGGAGGGGTTCTACACTATTGGTGTTAATGGCACAGATACCACCTACACGTTGACGGCCACGGCCGCGAAAAATCCGCAGCTCGGTGATACCAACTGTACCCCTCTTGGGCTTAACCATTTGGGTGCTAAGACCCCTGATCCGAGTACTGATACTCATCGGTGTTGGTAATAAGGGTCCCGGCAAACCAGTTTCAGTAAAGCAACACCTTTATTAAAAAAGCCATAACTCACTGTATAAAAGTAGAGAGTTATGGCTTTTATGTGTTTGAGTGAAGAGTAAGTTTAGAGGTCGTTTGGTTTATTCTTCTGTATCCAGCCCCAACTTTTTTAGTCGGTAACGCAGGGAGCGAAAGGTAATTCCCAGTTTTTTTGCGGCCGATGTTTTATTCCAGCGAGATTGCTCCAAAGCAGCACACAGAATTTCCTTTTCGATTTCTTCCAGATAAGTATCGATAGACCCTAGCTCAAGGCTGTGACGAAAATGATCGTCTCCAGAGCTGATCATGGTATTGGTTAGTGGCGATTCGATAAAGCCCGGTTGGTTGTCGGGTAAATAAAGATCATCCGCATCAATAACCGTTTTGTCGCACAGGGTAAAATTGCGCTCGAGAATATTTTCCAATTCGCGGACATTGCCGGGGAATGGATAGCGGCACAATTTGTTGATTGCTGCAGTTGTTAAGGTCACTTTATCGCTACCAGCATCGCGAGCAATACGCTCCAGTAAATGTGTCGCCAGTAGGGGAATATCTTCTACGCGTTGGCGCAAGGGCGGCACGGTGAGCTGGATAACATTGAGACGATAAAAGAGGTCTTGACGGAAATGCCCGTTAGCTACCTCTTGTTCCAGGTTTTTATGCGTGGCACAAAGGATGCGTACATCAGTGGGGACTTCATGGTTGGCGCCGACCGGGCGAACGGATTTTTCCTGAATGGCGCGCAAAAGTTTGACTTGCATGTCCAGAGGTAAGTCTGCCACTTCGTCGAAAAATAATGTTCCTCCTTCAGCGGCTTTAAACAACCCTGGCTTATCTTGATGGGCGCCGGTAAAGCTGCCTTTCACATGCCCGAAGAGTTCACTTTCGATAAGTTCTCGGGGGATGGCGCCGCAGTTAACTGCGACAAAGTTTTTCTGTCGGCGTGGACCTAATTGGTGTATCGAGCGTGCCACCAATTCTTTGCCCGATCCCGATTCGCCACAGATATATACAGGAGCCTGTGAGCGTGCGAGTTTTTGGATGCTTTGGCTGAGGTGCTGAATGGCGGTGGATTCCCCCACCAATAAGGTTTCATTTAAGCCCTCTTCGATGGGTAAATTATTGGCTTGAATAGCCGTGTTGACCAGCTTTCTAAGGGTATTGAGATCAACCGGTTTGGAAATAAAATCAAAAGCTCCCGCTTTCATAGATTCAATAGCCGTATCAATATTACCATGAGCAGTAATCACCGCTACTGGCAGGTGCGGCATATGCTGTTGGATATATTCCACAATCTCCAAACCGTTACCGTCGGGTAGCTTCATATCTGTCAGGCAAAGGGAAAACATATGTGCTTGTAGAGCTTTTTGGGCCTCTGCCACTGTAGCCGCGCTGACCGTATTTATGTCCATGCGCCCCAAGGTGATTTCCAGTAGCTCGCGAATATCCGGTTCGTCGTCAATTACCAGTGCATATTTTTTTGTCATAGACACATATTCTCATTCCTGTGACTTTTGGGGGTGAGCGAACTGAATAGTAAAACAGCTACCCGCTGTTGGCTCATTGCTATAACTGATAACGGCCTGATTGGCTTCGCATAATTCCTTGCACAGAAAAAGCCCAAGTCCTGAGCCGGAGCTCTCAGTGGTGTAAAAAGGTTCAAACACATGAGTCTGCTGTAACAAGTCAATGCCGGGACCATTATCCATTGCCTGCAGGCAGGGCGTGCGACGATTAATATCTTGATAAATTCGCAGAGTTATAGCGGGTTCAGAGGCTGAAAAGTCGACATATCGTAAGGCATTGTCCAGCAGGTTGGTGAGGACTTGTTGCAGTTGACTTTGATCGAAGCGTATAACAGCTGCAGGGTATTCATTGATGATCTGTATTTTTTCCCCCAAGTCCGTTTGAATGTGCGCCTGTAGGTAAGCTTGCAAAAAGTCTTGCAGCCATCTATCCATCTGAATAGGTTGCGGTTCAGGGGTTTTTCGCTTTGATACTTGAAAGACATTCTCAATAATTTGATTAATTCGCCGTGAATGATTGGTGATAATGTCGAGAAAGCGTTGATCACTTTGACTGATCTGCGGGGATTCTGCCAATAATTGACTGGCATGGCTGATGGCACCCAGAGGGTTGCGAATTTCATGCGCAATACTGGCGGTTAAACGGCCGAGGGAGGCGAGTTTTAATTGCTGTGCCTGCTGGGTAAGTGCTCGGTTGTCTGCGACAAAAATTAAAGTGCCCGTGCTATCTGATCCAAGCTCCA
>Ga0079223_10000305_pt1 | contig 23214 bp, 23 predicted proteins | sample Stecom2011_FD_75072 | JGI IMG/M metagenome (GOLD analysis project Ga0079223, IMG submission 75072) | Agricultural soil microbial communities from Utah to study Nitrogen management - Steer compost 2011 | ecosystem: Environmental > Terrestrial > Soil > Agricultural land | place: USA: Utah...
AATGAAGGGCTATTACCGGAATGCGGAGGCGACGGTAGACGCCATGCGCAACGGCTGGTTTCACACCGGCGATGCGTTTCGGCAGGCCGAAGACGGGCGCTTCTTCTTTGTCGATCGCTTGAAGGATGTGATCCGCCGGCGTGGGGAAAACATCTCTTCCTTCGAACTGGAGGGGGAGGTGCTTGCTCATCCAGCGGTGCGAGAGGCCGTGGCCGTTGCCGTGCCAAGCGAGCACAGCGAGGATGAAGTGCTGGTTGTGGTGACGCCGGTGGCCGGCGCGCAGGTGGACCCGCGAGAACTGGTGCTCTTCCTGGCCGAACGGCTGCCGCGCTTCATGGTGCCGCGCTATGTCAGGGTCACGGTAGAGCTGCCGAAGACTGCCAGCGGCAAGTTGCAGAAGCACGTGCTGCGCAGCGAAGGCATCACTGAAGACACCTGGGATCGCGAGGCCGAGGGCCTGCGTCTCAATCGTTAGCAGTAACTCTTAATATTCTTCTCTAGTCGTGTGATATTGAAGAGAGTTTTCGGTGTCAGCTCAACGTTGAATCCGCTTCACTCCAAAAGCCATTCGGGTCAGAATAACAGGTTCAAGATGCGAGAAGCCGTCATCGTCTCCACCGCCCGTACGCCGCTGGCCAAGTCCTATCGCGGCGCCTTCAACCAGACTACGGCGCCCCGCCTGGCGGGGCACGCCATCGCGCACGCAGTGGCGCGGGCGAAGGTGGCGCCTGAAGAGGTCGAGGATGTGCTGCTCGGCGCGGCCTTGCAGCAAGGGACGACGCACATGAACGTGGCGCGCCAGGCTGCCTTGAGGGCGGGTCTCCCCACAACGGTCGCCGCGATGACCATCGATCGCCAGTGCGCGTCCGGTTTGATGACTGTTGCAACGGCGGCCAAGCAAATCGCGCTGGGGGAAATGACCATCGCGGTAGCTGGCGGGGTCGAGCAGATTTCCCTGGTGCAGACCGAGACGTTGAACCGCGCGCACTGGCACGATCCCTGGCTGCTCGAGCAGCGTCCCGATGTCTTCATGTCGATGCTGGAAACGGCGGAGATTGTAGCCGAGCGCTATGAGATCAGCCGCGAGCGCCAGGATGCCTATGCGCTGCTGTCGCAGCAGCGGACCGCTGCCGCGCAGGCTGCTGGTCGCTTTGATGAGGAGATCGTGCCCCTCGGTACCCGGAAGCTCTGTCGTGATCGAGAGAGCGGGGAAACCTGGGAAGAGGAGGTCAGTCTTGCGCGGGACGAGTGCAATCGGCCAGAGACATCCCTGGAGGATCTCGCCCGGCTGAAGCCGGTGTTCCGCGACGGGCAGAAGATTGGAATGGGCCGCTTCATTACCGCGGGTAACGCCTCTCAGCTGTCCGATGGCGCCAGCGCCCTTCTACTAATGGAGGCACGGGAAGCGGAACGACGAGGCCTCGAACCGCTGGGGATCTATCGCGGTATGGCAGTCGCCGGCTGCGATCCGGAAGAGATGGGCATCGGCCCTGTCTTCGCCGTGCCAAAGCTGCTGCAGAACCACGGCTTGACGCTCGAGGATATCGACCTCTGGGAGCTGAATGAGGCCTTTGCCTGCCAGGTGGTTTACTGCCAGGAGCGGCTTGGCCTTCCGCTGGAGCGGATGAATGTCAATGGCGGCTCTATCGCCATCGGCCATCCTTATGGAATGACTGGCGCGCGCCTGGTGGGGCATGCTCTACTGGAAGGGCGCCGTCGCGGCGCTCGCCATGTTGTCGTGACGATGTGCGTAGGCGGCGGCATGGGCGCAGCCGGATTGTTCGAGGTTTGCGCGCCCCGTTAGGCCAGTTTGCGTGTTCCAGCCACTTGAACGGGGAGTATGTCATGAGCGATCAAGAGACGACCCATCGGGGCACCTGCTTTTGTGGCGCCGTGGAGGTTACCGCGCGCGGAGCCCCTTTCACCATGGGCTACTGTCACTGTCACGACTGCCGAGCCTGGAGTGCCGGACCGGTCAACGCCTTCACCCTGTGGGAGCCTGAGAAGGTAGAGGTGACGCGCGGCGAGGAATTGCTCGGCAGCTACGACAAGAGCGGAAGCAGTGATCGGCGCTTCTGTACCCGCTGTGGCGGCCACGTCTTGACCAACCACGTCCCGGGAAACTTCGTGGATGTCTACGCCGCCATCCTGCCGAGCTTGCCTTTCAAGCCGGACCTCCACGTCAACTATGCGTCAGCCGTTCTACCCATCAAGGACGGGCTTCCCAAGTTAAAGGATTTTCCGGCGGAAATCGGCGGCACTGGCGAGACGATGGAGGAGTAGGGGAGGCCAAAGCAGTAGAGCGCAGCATCAAGGGCTGAACTCCACTGCATGGGGCCTGGTTTCGCGTGACTTGATAGGATCTACTTGCCGCTCAGCTTAAGGATTTCGGCGATCATCTCGTCTGTCGAGCGGGTGCGGCAGTAGTGCCCCTTCATTGCCTCGATAGAGCGAAGGTGCCCCTCTTCCGTTTCTGCGGCGCAGGCGTCCTCGATCTGCGTCACGAGATAGCTGCGGTCGGCAGCGTCGCGAATCGTGGATTCCACACATTGATCGGTCATGACGCCGTAGACGATCAAAAACTCGATGCCGAGGTTGTGCAGTACGTAATCGACGTTGGTCGAGTTGAAGATGCCGGATGAGGTCTTGGGAATGATGATCTCATCGCCCTGGGGCGCCACTTCCGGAATGACCTGAGCTTCCCACGAGCCCTTGGGGTGATGAAGCCGGGAGATCTTGTGGTCAAGGCTACGGTCCCGCCCATCCTGGGTGAGGCTCTCGATCACGGTGTAGATCACCTCGATCCCCGCTTCTCTTGCGGCTGCCTGCAGGCGCTGCTGGTTCGGCAGAACGGTGCGCTCCAGACGCTCCAGGAAATAGAGCTTCTCCGCCTCGGCCTCCCCTGGAGTGCGTGCGCGGGCGAGCAGCTCGGCGCTGTACTCGGCGTTCTGCATGTCCACGGAGAGCAAGGCGGTGCGCGCCGGGACGATCTCTCTTTCACGATAAATGCCACCGGCTGCATCAACCGGGGGCAGCGACTGCGCCATGGCAGACCTCCAGAGTAATAGGCGCGCACCCTAAGAGAGGGCGCCAAAGTGGGTAAACAAGCTGGAACGTAAATTACAGGTTTGCTCTATTTGGGCAATCCCGTAACGTGGACACGGCAAAACCCGTGGGAGGAGCTCTTGTCTCTGCGCTCTGGCGAACGCGTACCGACATTGGCAGACCGTATCACGGCGAGCCTTCCGTCCCTGACCAATGCGGAACGGCGCGCCGCCCGGGCCCTGCTCGCCCGCTATCCCACCGCTGGGATGGAAACCGTCGCCCACTTCGCAGAACGGGCGGGCGTGAGCGGTCCCACGATCCTCCGCTTTATCGCCAAGCTCGGATTTGAAGGCTATGCGGACTTCAGGAGTGCGCTGCGAGAGGAACTCGAGGCGCAGTCGCAGTATCCTCTAACACGCCCTCCTGAAAGAGACACGGCCTCGTCAGGGCTGGCGGTGCTGGGGAACCGCTTGTCGGCCACCATCCACGACACCTTGACCATGTGCGATCGACACGAATTGCAGCGCTTCGTGGAAGCTTTGAGCGACGAGCGCAGAGATGTCTATCTGCTCGGTGGTGACTTCACCGATGTGGCGGCCCGACATCTGGAGTTTCACCTGCGCAAGATGCGTCCGCGCGTCCACCTGGTAGAGCCGAATTCGATTCGGCGTGCCGATCAACTGGCTGATGTGCGGCGCAAAGATCTCTTTATTCTTTTCGACATTCGTCGCTATCAGCGGGATTCGGTAGCTAGCGCGCGACTTGCGGCGACAAGAGGCGCCACCGTTGTCCTCATAACGGACCAGTGGATGTCCGATGCGGCCGAGGTAGCGGATATCGTGTTTCGAGCGCGGGTCGATGGCCCTTCGCGCTGGGACAGCTTGATTGGCATGGTCGCCCTGGTCGAGATCCTGGTGCAGGCCTACGACGAGCAGGTGTGGTCACGATCCAAAACGCGGGTGGAAACCATAGAAGCACACAGAAGCGTGCTTTCGGGCGCTGAGGACGCCTCCGTAGAACCCTTGGACCAGAACGCAGAAACATTTGTTACTAGTTGATGTTCTGGAACGGTCTTTGTAACGTCCGCTGCCACGATGAGCGAGTTGACTGACAAGATGAACGCGAACGGGGTAGTGCTACAGGCGGAAGAGCTGACGAAGCGCTTTGGCGGGCTCGTCGCGCTGTCCAACTATTCCCTCGCGCTGAAGCCCGGAGAGATCCTGGGCCTTATCGGTCCGAACGGCGCAGGCAAGACCACGGCCTTCAACCTCTTGACGGGGGTGATACAGCCGACACGCGGGCGAATCGCCTTGGCTGGGCGAGACCTTACCAACAGCGGTCCGGAAGATTTCGCCGTAGCGGGCGTCGCGCGCACCTTTCAGAATATTCGCCTGTTCCGCGATCTCAGTGTTTGGGAAAATGTTGCCGTGGGCGCCCATCGCCGCGACGGGCCTGGTTGGCTGTCGACCATGCTGGGCCTGCCGCGCGTGTGGCGTGCCGAGCGCGCGCTGCGCGATCGTTCGGCGGCGCTTCTGGAGCAGGTTGGTCTGACCGACATGGTGGATCGCAAGGCCGGAGATTTGCCGTACGGTCTCCAGCGCAAGGTCGAGATTGCGCGGGCCTTGGCCACGGAACCTCGGGTTCTGCTTCTGGATGAACCTGCAGCGGGCATGAACGCGACCGAGACGGTCCTACTGACGGAAATGCTGCAGGACCTGGCGAGCAAATCGACAGACTTCAGCCTGGTGGTGGTCGAGCACGACATGCGCCTGGTGATGACTCTCTGTAGCCGCATTCAGGTAATCAACCGCGGCGAACTACTTGCCGATGGCTTGCCTGAAGAGGTGCAGCGTAATCCAGCCGTTATCGAGGCTTACCTGGGCCGCAGCCGAGGGAAGCGAAAGGGCAGGGGGCGCATCCGTGCTGGTGCTTGAGGGTTTGGATGTATGGCGCGGGCCCTCCCAGGTGCTTCACCAGATTTCTCTGGAGGTAGCGAAAGGGGAGATCGTTGCCCTGCTCGGCGCCAATGGGGCCGGAAAGACGTCAACCCTGCTGACTATCTCGGGCCTCCTCAGGCCGCGCGGCGGGCGGGCGATACTTGTCGAGGGCGGGCAGGAGTTTGATCTGTCGCGGCTGTCGGCCGACCGCATCGTCGCGGCGGGCGTGGCCCATTGCCCAGAGGGGCGGCAGGTCTTCGGCGGGTTGAGTGTCACCGAGAACCTGCGCATGGGCGCCTTCCTGCGTCGCGATGGAGAGGTGGCACAGGACATGGAGGAGATGGGGCGCCTGTTCCCAATTCTCCGAGAGCGGGCCGGCGGTCTAGCAGGGCAGTTGTCGGGAGGGGAGCAGATGATGGTCGCAATAGCCCGCGCTCTGATGTCGCGGCCGAAGCTGCTGTTGCTGGATGAACCCTCGCTCGGCCTCGCACCGCAGATGGTGGACGCCGTCTTCGATATCATCGAAACCATCCGGGAAAGAGGGACGACGGTGCTGCTGGTAGAGCAGAACGCCGGTATGGCGCTCGACATCGCCGACCGCGCCTATGTGCTGGAGCAGGGGAAGATTACTCTTTCCGGACCGGCTGCAGAGCTGGCTGAGGATCGACGGCTGCAGGAGGCCTATCTCGGGCTGGCACCCGCGGAGGCAAGCTCATGACCAGCTCTTACCTGCTGCAACAGGTCCTTAACGGCTTGGTCTTGGGCTCCGTCTACGCCCTAGCGGCCGTCGGTTTTTCGATGATCTATGGGATCGTGCGCCTGATCAACTTCGCCCATGGCGATGTGCTGATGGTTGGCGCTTTCACGGCTTTCGGGATCCTGCTCGTCTTTGGATTCCCACTGTGGGCGGCGGTGCTGGCGGTTCTGACCATCGGCGCGATACTTGCGATGTTGATCGATCTCGTTGCCTTTCGTCCGCAACGAAATGCGCCCCAGGTCAACGGCTTTATTACCTCTCTCGGCGTCTCGATCCTGATGCAGAACCTTGGCATTCTGTTGCTCTCGGGCCGGCCCAGGCCCTTCAACCTGCCGGATTGGTTGCGCAGTAATCTTGAGATCGCTGGCGCGCGCATGACAGTCCTCGAGGTGGTGACGGTCGTCATCACGCTGGTGGTATTGGCCGGGCTCACACTGTTCGTCCGCGGAACCCGGCTCGGGATTGGCATGCGCGCCACCGCCGAGAATCCCACGGCCGCGCGGCTCATGGGTATTCGCGTGAACCGGGCGATCGCGACGGCCTTTGCCCTGGGTGGCGCCTTGGCGGGGCTCGCCGGGCTTCTTTATGCGGGCAGGGCGGGGCAGATCCACCCTCTCATGGGGTTCGTGCCCGGCCTCAAGGCCTTCGTCGCGGCGGTGATCGGGGGCGTCGGGAGCCTCGTCGGCGCGGTTTTGGGCGGCTACCTGCTCGGTTTCGCCGAAGTACTCTTCGTCGGCCTGATGCCGCCAGCTTACGGTTCCTACCGTGATGCCTTCGTTTTCGGTCTCTTGATCCTCATTCTTCTGATCATGCCGAATGGCCTTATGGGGCGTGCTGCGGAGGAAAGAGCATGAGCCTGCAGCGCCACCATCTGGCCTGGGGTCTTCTCGCGGCAGCCGTCGTGGCGTTGGTGGCCTTCGCGGAAGCGCGGCTTAGCGGCTACGAGCGGACCGTCATGGGATTTGCCGGCATCTATGCGATGCTGGCGATCAGCCTGAGCTTTTCCAACGGCCTCACCGGGCTCTTCTCCCTGGGGCACCCGGCCTTCATGATGGTGGGCGGCTATGTCGCTGCCATTCTAACCTTCCCCGCCAACCGCAAGGGCTTCATGCTTCCGGCCCTGCCGGAGTGGATGGCGACACTGGAGTGGTCGCTTTTTCCGGCCACTCTGGCCGGGGGAGTGGCGGCTGCCGCCGTTGCGGTCATTGCCGGTTTCCCGGTGCTCCGGCTTCGCGGGCACTATCTGGCCGTGGCCACCCTTGGCCTCATCATCATTCTGCGCGTGGTGATCAACAATGCCGATGGAGTGACCCGGGGGGCGCTCGGCCTGAACGGTATTCCGCGGCACACGGACCTTTGGTGGATCTTCGGCTGGCTCGCTCTCTGCCTCTTCGTGTGCTGGCGCCTCAAATACTCTTCCGTGGGACGGAGCTTGCTGGCCATTCGTGAGAACGAGATGGCAGCCGCCTGCATGGGGGTGCCCCGCGCCCGCGCCAAGCTTGCAGCCTTCGCACTCGGCGCCTTTTTCGCAGGCGTAGGGGGCGCTTTATGGGCCCATCTCTTGACCAACCTGACCCCCGGTTCCTTCAGCATCACGCTCGCCTTCATGCTGGTGGTCATGGTGGTCGTCGGCGGTAGCGGCAGTTTGATTGGCGCTGCGATCGCGGCGGTTGCGATAACCTTCTTGAGCGAGGCGCTACGGCCAGTCGAGCAGGCTGTCGGCGCCTATGGCCTGGTTCAAATTGTCATTGCTGTGCTTTTGATCGCAATGCTCTTGCTGCGCCCGCAGGGCCTCTTCGCCAGTGCGGAGCCCGCCCTCCTGCGCCCGGCGCCTTTCCGGGCGCGGAGACCACGACATCCTTCACAAGTAGAAAAACGGGAGGTTTGAGATGAGGTTTTCCAGTGTCTTGATGGCTGCCAGCGCCCTGGCGTTGCTAGGGAGTGTCGTGCCCTCACAGAGTGAGGCGCAAGAGCCGATCCGCGTTGCTGCGCTCTCTGCCCTGACCGGCGGAATGTCGTCGCTCGACGGCCCCTCGCTCAAGGGAGCTGAGCTGCACGTGGACCAGATCAATGAGGAGGGCGGTGTCCTGGGCCGTCCACTGGAACTTGTGGTCTTCGATACGCGCACCGACCAGCAGGTTACGGCCACGGCGGCGCAGGAAGCCGTATCCAGTGGGGTCGTCGCCGGCTTCGGCCAGTCGGACACTACTTTCGTGATGGCTGCTGCCCCCACTTTCCAGGATGCGGGCATTCCCTTCATCACCTCCGGTGCAACTCATCCCATGCTGCCCACATGGGTCGGCGACCACATGTTCATGGCTGCCTTCGGTGACGACGACCAGTCTTACGCCATTGCCGACTATGCCTACGACACGCTCGGCCACCGTCGGGTCTATGTCTGGACCGACAACTCGATGGACTTCACCCGCGCGTTGACCGCCTTCTTCAAGGAGCGCTTTGAGGAGCGGGGCGGCGAGATCATCGACGAAGACTTCTTCATGATGGGCGATACGGACTTCTCGGCGCAGATCGCGCGCCTTGAAGCAGTCGATCCGGCCCCCGACGCGGTATTTATCTCCGCCATCCCGAGCGAGGCCGGCCTTTCGGTCCGCCAAATTCGTGAAGCCGGCATCGAGATGGACATCATCTCGGGCGACGGTTTCGATACCGAACTGGTGGCCTCAGTGCCAGGGCCTGATCTGGCCAATGACGTCTATTTCTCGACCCACACCTATCTGGCCGATGACCGTCCAGAGGTGCAGGCGTTTATCGATGCCTATGAGGCCAAGTTCGGTCACGCGCCCGAGAATTCCTTTGCCCCGCTGGGCTACGACGCCATCGGCCTCATTGCCAACGCGATCGAACAGGCGGGAAGCGACGATCCTGCCGCGGTACGGGACGCGTTGGCCGAGACGCGCGATTATCCCGCGGTAACCGGGACCATCTCCTACACGCGCGAGAACATGGTGCCACCGAAGCCGGTGTCCATCATCTCCGTGCACTCGGCGGAGTTCACCGTCGAAGATATCTGGCGTCCGGAATAAGCCGTCAAAAGCGGCCGGAGGGGCTTTCTCTCCGGCCGTCCCCTTTAGTTTGTTATCAGGAGCGACCCCGTGGCCATAGAACGTGAGAAGCTAGTCTACATCTGCTATTCGGACATCGCCGGGCAGGTGCGAGGCAAGGGCTTCCCGGCCAGAGATCTGGAGAAACGAAGACGCTTCGGTGTCGGCTGGACTCCGACCAACATCATGATCAACTGCCTCGGGCGAATTCCCAAGACGCCCTTCGGCCCGCTGGGTGACCTGCATCTGGTACCGGTAGATAGCCAGGACGTCGTGCTGGACTTTGGCGACGGCACGCCAGTGGAGCATTGGCTGCTGGGTGAGGTGCGGACACTGGATGGCGTGGACTGGGAGTGTTGCCTGCGATCGCTCCTCCGCCGTGCCCTGACGGAACTCGAGAATGAGATGGGGCTGCGCATCCTCGCCAGCTTCGAGCATGAGTTCTACCTGGAAGGCGCTGAAGAGCGCAGCGGCGACGCCTATGCCCTGAGCTCGCTGCGCAGCAACGCCGTCTTTAGCGAAGAATTCATCGGCGCCCTGCGGGCAAACGGGCTCGAGCCTGAAACCTATTTGCCGGAGTACGGGACGAAGCAGTACGAGGTGACCGTCGATCCTGCGCCGGCGCTGGAAGCGGCCGACAGGGCCGTAAAGCTGCGTGAGATCTGCCGGGCCGTAGCCCGGCGCCACGGTTTCCGGGCCAGCTTCTCCCCACTGGTTACCCGAGGAGTTGCGGGCAACGGTGTCCATGTCCACTACAGTTTGCTGGATAAGGAAGACCGACCCGTTACCTGGGATCCGCAACAACCGGGCGAGCTTTCAGAAGCGGGAGGTTCCTTCGCCGCTGGGATCTTACGCCACATTCGAGCTCTTTGTGCGCTGACGGCGCCGAGTGTGATTTCCTATGATCGTCTGAAACCCAACTCCTGGTCGGCTTTTTGGGGGAATCTGGGTCTGCGCGATCGCGAGGCACTGCTGCGCATCTGCCCTTATCCGCAAGCTGCAGATGTCGATCCGGCACCCTGTTACAATCTCGAGTATCGGGCTTCGGACGCCGCGGCCAGCCCCTATCTTCAGCTGGCGGCCCTCGTCTTCGCCGGATTGCAGGGTCTGCGGGAGAAGCTTCCTGCGCCGCCGATAACCGAAGGGGATCCGGAAGCGCTCGGGCCGGAAAAGCGCCAGGAGATGGGTATCCTCGACCTGCCGCGGAGCTTGGGTGAGGCGCTGGACGCCTTGGAAAGCGACCAGACCGTGCTTAGCTGGCTCGGGCCGACGCTTTCGCAGGCATATCTGCTGCACAAACGTGGCGAATTGGAAATGCTGGCGGACAAGGACGAGGCGGAGATCTGCCGCGTCTACACAGAGGCTTACTGAGGATAGCAGGATGAACGAAATGACTCGACCGTCGGCCCTTTTAGGGCCGGAGGATCCTGCGCCTGTGGGAAAGGTGGAGGGATCGCAAACCTCCCCCTTCCTTTTGATTTGCGATCACGCAGGTAACGCCGTACCGGCGGCACTGCGCGACCTGGGACTTCCTGCCGCGGAGCTTGAGCGGCACATTGCGAACGATCGGGGTGCCCTTCAGGTGGCGCGACGACTGGCCGATCGTTTGGCCGCGCCACTGATATTCCAGCGTTATTCACGGCTGGTGATCGACTGCAACCGCCGCCCGAAAGCCTTGGACTCGATCCCCGCAGTGTCTGATGGGACCGAGGTGGTGGCCAATCGAGAGTTGGACGAGGCCGGGAGGCGGGCACGTCTTACTGAGATTCTGTTGCCCTATCACAGGTGCATAGAGGAAGCGCTCGAGGCGCGCGCTGCAGCACGGCAAGCTACGCTTCTTGTTTCGGTCCACTCCTTTACGCCAGAGCTTCGGGCAAGGCCGACAGCGCGTCCCTGGCACCTCGGTCTCTGCTGGGGGCACGATCGCCGGTTCAATGATGCAGTCTTGGCGGCCTTGGAGAAGCAGGAGCCGGATCTTCCGCTTGGGCGCAACGAACCCTACGCAGTGGACATGGAGCATGACTACTCCATTCCCCTGCATGCGGAAGCCCGCAATCTGCCTTACGTGGAGTTCGAGATGCGCCAGGATCTTCTCGAGGGACCGGAGGCTCAGGAAGCTTGGGCGGAGCGTTTGGAGCGCGCCCTCCGCCAGGCTGCCGATGATTTCTTGAGGGGAGGGGAATAAGACGATGGTTAGTAAGGGTGTTACGCCACGCAATGCACCGGTGGACCCTGCGCGCACTGCCCTGCTGCTGATCGATGTACAGAAGGGGATTTTCCATCCCGGCGCAGCAGATGCCCGGCCCTACTTCTTTCGCAGCGCCAAGGACGTGGCCGTGCCCAACATGGTACGCCTGCTCAGCGCAGCCCGGGCCGCAAAGCTGGAAGTCGTTCATACGGTAATTCAAAGCCTCACTTCGGATGGAAGAGACCGCAGTCTGGACTACAAGCAGACCGGCTTTCACTTCGCACCGGGAAGCCTGGAAGCGGAGCCCTGTGATGAGGTCGCGCCAGCGGCCGACGAGATCGTGTTGCCAAAGACCTCTTCGAGCCTCTTCAACTCCACGATCTTTGAGTATCTGCTGCGCAACATGGAGCTCGACACCGTTATCGTGACGGGCTTCCTCACGGACCAGTGCGTAGATCACACGGTGCGGGATGGAGCGGATCGTGGTTTTCGGATGATCTGCCCGGTCGACGCCTGTACGACCGACAGTCAGGAGAGGCACGGAACGGCACTGCGTGCCTTCAAGGGCTATTGTCGTCAGGTCACCACTGAGGATTTGGTGAAAGAAATGCGATAGTCTTCGGCCCGGTGGCTGGCTGTACCTGGAGATGAGTGGGCATGCGCCGCTTTCCGCCGGAACGAATCGTCTGCCTGACCGAAGAGACCGTCGAGACGCTTTATCTTCTCGGGCAGGAGCAGCGGATCGTTGGCGTTTCCGGCTACGCGGTTCGGCCCCAGCGGGTACGGCGGGAAAAGCCACGCGTATCCGCCTTTACGACAGCCGACATCCCCAAGATTCTCGCGCTGGAACCTGATCTGGTCCTCACCTTTTCAGACCTCCAGGCCGACATCGCTGCAAACCTCCTGCGCGAAGGCGTCACGGTCATAGGATTCAACCAGCGCGACATTGCCGGCGTGCTCGCCATGATCCGGACCCTGGGAGCCATTACGGGAACGGCACCAGAGGCTGAGGCCCTGGCTGCCGGATATGAAGCGCGCTTGGCGGAGGTGGCCTCCCGGGCGGCCGCGCGCGAGGATCGACCAATCGTTTACTTCGAAGAGTGGGATGAGCCGCTAATCTCCGGCATCAAGTGGGTGTCGGAATTGATCGAGATCGCGGGCGGGCAGGAGGCTTTCCCGAACCTCTGCGGCCACAAAGCGGCCCGAGACCGGATCGTGACGCCCCAACAGGTTATTGCTGCCAGACCTGATATCATCCTGGCGTCCTGGTGCGGCAAAAAGGTGCGCCCGGAAAGAATCGCAGCCCGTCCCGGATGGAAGAGCATTCCGGCCGTTCGGAACGGGCGGATCTTTGAAATCAAGTCGCCGCTTATCCTGCAGCCGGGCCCTGCAGCACTGACAGACGGCCTCGACGCCATCATGGCTGCCCTAGAAGCATGAAGCGACCTGCTACAAGCCTTCGATCAGCGATGTGGCCGCCTGCGGGTTCCTGATCTTGTGGCCACTTATGACGTAGAGGTAGACGTCGCGGGCGCTGGTGGTCTCTCCAGCCCCACAATAGTTCATGTCCTCAGGCAGGTCGCCGGAAGCCCACGTCTTTATCCGCCTGAGCCAAAGCTCTTGCGCAGCGACGCTGTAGCCTAGAGGTTCTTCCTCAGTCGTGCCCATGATGCGCGCATAGATGAAAGGCGCGGTTGGGTCGGCGATCTGGGGGAAGTCTCCATCGGCAGCAACCACCGCCGCCACGCCCTTCGCACGAATCATCTCGACGAACTCGGGCGTGCAGAAGCTCTCGTGGCGCACTTCAACCGCGTGCTGCAGAGAATGACCTTCATGGGATGTCGGAAGTAGATCAAGGAATGCCTGGAAGTCTTCCGGGTCAAACTTCTTTGTCGCCATGAATTGCCAGTTGATCGGCCCAAGCTTGCTAGCCAAAGCCATGACGCCGCACGTGAAGAATCGCTCGATGCTTTCACCTGCCTCCGCCAATACCTTCCGGTTGGTGGCAAAGCGAGGCGCCTTCAATGCGAAGACGAAGTCCTCGGGCGTCTCATCGTGCCACTTTTGGAAGGTCTCCGGCTTTTGCGAGCGGTAGTAGGTGCCGTTCACCTCGATGGAAGTGAGCTTTCGACTCACATATTCCAGTTCGCGCTTCTGCGGCAGGCCCGGCGGATAAAAGCTCCCGCGCCAGGGTTCGTAAGTCCAGCCACCGATGCCAATGCGGATTGCGCCACTCTCAGCCATGCGGTCTCTCTACTTCTTGGAATCGAAATACGACGCTAACAAAGAAACCACGGCGCGCTCGCGTTTTCACGAGAGCGGTAAAGGGTTCGCGAAGAAATAGTGGCTGTTGAATGCAAGGCGCTCTGCGCCGCGCTGCTGGCGGAAGGTCGCAGGAGACGACCATTGGTTGCGTGGCGGTGAGGGTGGGATTCGAACCCACGAAGGGCTGTTAACCCTTACACGCGTTCCAGGCGTGCGCCTTCAACCACTCGGCCACCTCACCCGCGGGCCCGGAAGTTAGCCACAAGCGCCGGGCGATGCAATGACACATTGCCGAGGGAGAGACGATGGCTGCGATCTTCCTCCCCAAGCTCGGTGAAGCTAGCCTGCGACTGCTGTTCCGACGATGTGAGGGGAGGCTGATGGGACGCTGGCTGAGCCGGGTAGTGGGAGGCGGTTTGCTGGCCGCGGCTCTGCTGCTGCTGTTATTGGACCTGTGGCGTTGGCGGAGCGGTGAAACGGAGAATCTCTCTCTCCGTCCCTTGGGCGAAATCTGGTTCAGCCTGGATCCAGGCAGCCTCAATTTGGTTCAGGCGGTTATCGAGCGTTATCTGCTGGCATTTCTCTGGGATCCTCTCCTGCTGACCCTGCTGACCTGGGCCGCCGCGCCGATTCTGGCGGCCCTTGGGATCTTCTTCCTCTGGTTGGGTGCGCGAAGCTGAGATCGCGTGGACAGTGGAGGCCGCTCTCCGTTAGGGTGCGTCTCTCGCTGTGAAGATGAGGCCTTGAGCGATGCCAACACCGCGCCAGGACGGCTTTAGAATGCCTGCTGAGTGGGAGCCTCATAGCCGCTGCTGGATGGCCTGGCCCTGCCGGGAAAGCCTGTGGGGCGAAGGCCTCGAAGCGGCCCGAGACGCCTTTGCAGAGGTTGCAAAGGCCATTGCCGCCTTCGAGCCGGTGACGATGCTCGTCGAGCCGGACAGCCTCACAGACGCTTCCGTCCGCTGCGGCAGCGGCGTCGCCTGCATGCCGATGGAGATGGACGATTCCTGGCTGCGGGACACGGGGCCTAGCTTCCTCCTCGGACCGGACGGCGAACTCGCGGCCGTTGACTGGATCTTCAATTCCTGGGGCAAGCGGTATCGCCCCTATGATCGGGATGCCGATTTGGCCCGCGAGATCCTCGAGTACCTCAAAATCAAGCGTTACGCCGCACCGCTGGTTACGGAAGGCGGTGCGCTTCACGTAGACGGGGAGGGTACGCTCCTCGCGGTAGAGCCTTCGATCGTGAACGACAATCGCAACCCCGGAAAGGATAAGGATCAGATCACCGAGCTGCTGCTCGAATACACGGGATCCAGCAAACTGATCTGGCTGCCTCAGGGCTTGCGAAACGACGAGACGGACGGGCACGTGGACAACGTCGCCTGTTTTACCGCCCCAGGAAGGGTTGTGGTGGTAGCGACCGAGGATCGCGACAATCCCAACTGGGAACCGCTACAGGAGAACCTGGAAGTTCTGCGCAGCGCCACCGATGCTGCCGGGCGAAGCCTGGAAGTGGTGACCCTGCCGCTGCCGCGCGAGATGAAGAACAGCAGGGATGAACCTACCGCGCTTTCCTACGTGAACTTCTATCTGCCGAATGGTGGGGTGGTCTTGCCAGGTTTCGATGATCCGGCAGATGACGAAGCCTTCGAAACGCTTAGCGCGCTCTTCCCGGGACGAAGAATCGTTCAGGTGCCGGTGGTGGATATACTCAAGGGTGGCGGGGGCATCCACTGCATCACGCAGCAACAGCCTGCGCCTCCAGAGCCGAGAGAGGCAGAGGAAGAAATCGAAACCGCGGTGTGACGCGATAATTACGCCTCGTCTTCCACAATGGTCCAGATCTTTGCGTGCTCTTCTGCGCGGCTCGGCTGGATCACCCGGTAGGCTTCGCGAATGGCCCCATCCTCGGCCACCTCCCGCGCAATGGCGAGCAGGGTACCTACCTTGTGCTCCTCTGCGAGCGATGCAGCGAGGTCGAGTTCCTCTCGCGCAACCGGTAGCGCGGCAGCCAGGTCTGGCGCACCATAGCGTTCCACGAAATGGCGGGCGAGGCGTTCCACCAGCGCGAAGAAGTCGCTCTCCTCTATCTCTGCAACCTCGACCAAGGTGCTGCGGCCGAAGGACTGGCAGCCCAGCCAGCCGCTGGTGAAAGCGAGCCGCTGTTTGCGGTCGACTTCCGCTGGATCTAGGTCAAGAAAGGCAAAGGTGCCCGGTACGGCCCACTCGCCCGCCTCGGCTGCCAGCGGGAAGATGTGGCTATCGCTCTGATCCAGCCGCAGGGTTCGTATCAGTTTTTTCATGCGCGGGAGCATAGCGCCAAGCCCGCTTAGGCCAAACTGGACAAAGTTTGATTTGGCTCAAAGCACAGGCCTCCGAGATGGGTGATTATGGAACCGTCGTTCTTCCTGATCATCGGAGGATTAGTGTCATGTCCAAGCAAAACGAGCAGTTCAATGCACCGGCGCGTCAGAGCGGACGCTACGCCGACAACCCGCTGATGTCTCTACGGGAGGAGATGGACCGCGTCTTCGAGCGATTCCTTGGTGGCAGCTTTTGGCGCCCCGGCAGCCTCTGGGATTCTCGCATCGGAGATGATTTTGGTTTCTCCGTATCTACCCCCAAAATCGACCTGGTCGAAAAGGAAGATGAGGTGGTGGTGACAGCGGAGTTGCCGGGAATCACCGAGGACGAGGTGGAGATAACCTTGGCTGAAGGGTCGCTGACGATCCGTGGCGAGAAGAAGAGCGAGGAACAGCGTGAGGAAGGAGAGACCGTTATCTCCGAGCGACATTTCGGCGCTTTCGAACGCCGGATTGCGCTGCCCGAGGGGATCGATGAGGAAAAGTGCAGTGCCAGCTTCGACAAAGGTGTGCTGACGGTCCACCTGCAGCGCCAGCCTGAAGCGGTTAAACGGGCGCGGCGCATACCGATCGGCAAGTAGGTACGCGTTGCATCGCTGGTGTTGACTTGCTTGGGAGGGCGGTCCGTACTACCGCTTACGCGCGAGCGTGAGCCCGTCGCCGATGGGGACCAGTGACAGAGAAATGCGCTGGTCCCCCAGCAGCTTCCGATTGAAAGCCTGGAGCGCCAGGGTGTCCCGGTCCTTCTCTGGGTCTAGGTCGGCTTCCTCGCGGAGGATGTCGCCGCCCCAGAGGACGTTGTCCACCAGGATCAGCCCACCGGGTCGCAGCAGCTCCAAACCCTTCTCGTAATAGATACCATAGCTGCTCTTGTCCGCGTCGATGAAAAGCCAGTCGTAGGTCCCGCTTTCGCCCGCTGCAATCAAGGCATCAAGAGTCTGCGCCGCCGGCGCGACCCGCAGGTCGATGCGCTCTGCAACGCCCGCTTTCTGCCAAAACCGCCGGGCGATGGACGTCCACTCCTCGCTGACGTCGCAGCAAACAAGCCTTCCGTCCGCTGGCATGGCAAGGGCGGTGCAGAGCGCCGAGTAACCGGTGAAAGTTCCGACCTCAATGGCGCGCTTCACGCCGATCAGCTCCGCCAAGAGGCGCATGAACTGTCCTTGATGCGGCGCGATCTGCATGCCTTGGCGGCCTGAACGAGCAGTTTCTTCCCTTAACTCTTTAAGCAGTGGATCCTCTCGCAACGAGACTGAAAGCAGATAGTCCACGAGAGGTGACGTAATCTCGATCTGCTTCGACATGCTGCTGCTCCGATCAGGCCTTGCTTGCCGGTTCGCGGGTTTCCAGGAAGCGGATAGCGGGGAAGTTGTCCTGGGCGTCCTGCAGGTGCCAGGCATTTCGCGCCATGAAGACGGGATAGTCTTCATGGTCTTCCGCGAGGCTCCCCTTGTTCTTGTCGATGAAGTTCTTAAGTACGGCGGGTTCGTCGGCTTCGACCCAACGCGCAGTATAGTATTGCGTCGCTTCCAGTGCGACCGGCACCTCGTATTCGGTGCGGATGCGGTCCGCCAGAACGTCGAACTGCAGGGCTCCAACGACCCCCACGATCCAGTCTGCGCCAATCATCGGTTTGAATACGCGCGCCGCGCCCTCCTGGGCGAGCTGCTGAAGCGCGCGGCCCAAGTGTTTGGCCTTGAGGGGGTCGAGCGCCCGCACCTTGCGCAGCAGTTCCGGCGCAAAGGCAGGAAGGCCGCGAAAGTTGAGCTCTTCCCCTTCTGTCAGAGAATCACCCAGGTGCAGCGCGCCATGGTTGGGGATGCCAATGATGTCCCCGGCCCAGGCCTCTTCCGCCAGCTCTCGATCCTGCGCAAGGAAGAGCACCGGGTTGTAGATCGCCAATTGCTTGCCGGTTCGAACCTGTTTCAGCTTCATGCCGCGCTTGAAGTGCCCCGAGGCGAGTCGCACGAAAGCGATCCGGTCGCGATGCTTGGGATCCATGTTCGCCTGTATCTTGAACACGAACCCTGAAACCTTGCGGTCTCCCGGCGAAACGTCGCGCTCGCTTGCTGGTTGAGGTCGCGGCGCTGGTGCGAAGCTGGCGACCCCATCGAGAAGCTCGCGAACCCCAAAGTTATTGAGGGCTGAGCCGAAGTAGACCGGCGTCTGCGTGCCTTCGCGATAGCGCTCCAGATCAAAGGCCGGGCAGAGCCCACGGGCCATCTCCACCTCTTCCCTTAGCTGCGCCACTGCGTGATCCGGCAGCAGTTCGTCAAGCTTCGGATCATCGATGCCGTTGCAGGCTTCACCCTCATCCGGCCGCTCTCCCTTGGAACGGGACAGGAGAATGAGGCGGTCGCGCAGCAGATCGTAGCAGCCGCGGAACTGACGCCCCATGCCGATTGGCCAGGAAGCCGGGCTGACTTCCAGGGCGAGCGTTTCCTCGATTTCCTGCAAGAGTTCGAAGGAGTCCTGCGCCTCGCGGTCCATCTTGTTGATAAGTGTAATGATCGGAACGTCGCGCAGACGGCACACTTCGAAGAGCTTCCGGGTCTGGGCTTCGATGCCCTTTGCCGCGTCGATGACCATGACGGCGGAATCGACTGCGGTGAGTGTCCGATAGGTGTCTTCGGAGAAGTCCTCGTGCCCCGGAGTATCAAGCAAGTTGAAGGTGCAGCCGCCATAGTCGAAGGTCATGACGGAGGTCGCAACCGAGATGCCTCGCTCGCGCTCCACCTTCATCCAGTCCGAGTGCGCACGCCGCTGCTCGCCCCGGGCCTTTACCGCACCGGCGAGCTGGATCGCGCCTCCGAACAGCAGCAGCTTTTCGGTCAGCGTAGTCTTACCGGCATCAGGATGCGCAATGATCGCAAAGGTGCGTCGCCGGGCGACAGGGGCGGGAAGGCTGTCTGCGAGTTCCGACACCTCAGCGCGATCGGTAAGTGTACTCATAAGGTCTTTCCGCTTTGTCGATTTGTTCTAGCGAATTCTGCGAGCCGCGGCGTAGACCGTCAGCTTCTTCGGCTGCCGCAATTGGCGCCTACAATTGGTTCGGTTGATCTTGCGAAGGTCAGCATGTACCGCAGCCTAGCCCTCTTCGAAAGGTCAGCTGCTGCTTTCAGATGGGGAACGCGTAAGCTAGGCCAATACGGTCTGCCATAACGTTCTTCAATCTCGGACCGTGCTTGCTCCCTCAAATTGCAGGATAGAGCGCTCATATTGTGCGCCTGCGAAGGCTCTGCTAGATCGGGCGGTAATAAAGGCCACGGTGCCGCGACTCCCGCTTCATCAGTCAGCACAGGAAAGTATCGCCCCATGAGTGCCATTCTCGACATCCGCGCGCGTGAAATTCTCGATTCCCGTGGCAATCCTACGGTGGAGGTCGATGTGGTGCTGGAAAGCGGCGCCTTCGGACGGGCGGCTGTGCCCTCTGGCGCTTCCACGGGAGCTCACGAAGCGGTGGAAAGGCGTGATGGGGATAATGGCCGCTACAACGGGAAGGGTGTGCTGCAGGCCGTAGAAGCAGTCAATCATGAGATCTTCGAATTGCTTTCGGGGATGGAAGCCGGAGAGCAGTTGGCGATTGACCAGGCGATGGTCGAGCTGGACGGTACGGAGAACAAGGGGCGGCTAGGTGCTAATGCCATCCTCGGCGTCTCGCTGGCCGTAGCCAAGGCTGCGGCCGAGGAGGCGGAAATGCCGCTATGGCGTTATGTCGGTGGCGCCTATGCGCGAACCTTGCCCGTGCCTCTGATGAACATCGTGAATGGGGGCGCCCACGCGGATAACCCGATCGACGTGCAGGAGTTCATGATCCTGCCCGTAGGCGCGAGCTGCTTTTCGGAGGCTCTGCGCGCCGGCACCGAAGTGTTCCATGCGCTCAGGAGCAAGTTGAAGGCGGCTGGTCACAACACCAATGTGGGAGATGAGGAGGGCTTCGCACCCAATCTGAAGTCTACGCGATCAGCCCTGGATTTCATCATGGAGGCCATTGCAGCGTCCGGCTATAAGGCGGGCGAGGATGTTGTGCTGGCTCTCGACTGCGCCGCAACCGAATACTTCAAGGATGGCAGCTACGCCATGGCCGGCGAGGGGCTTTCACTGTCCAGCGACAAGATGGCTGACTGGCTTAAGGATCTGGTGAGCGCCTATCCGATCGTTTCCATCGAAGACGGCATGAGCGAGGATGATTGGGAGGGGTGGCAGGCTCTCACTGCGGCCATTGGGGACCGTGTACAGCTCGTCGGCGATGACCTCTTCGTCACCAATCCCGCGCGCTTGCGACAGGGAATTGACTGCAGGGCCGGCAATGCAATTTTGGTAAAGGTCAATCAGATCGGCACTTTGTCAGAAACATTGGAAGCCGTTGAAATGGCCGCGCGTGCGGACTTCGGCGTGGTAATGTCCCACCGGTCCGGCGAGACGGAGGATGCCACCATCGCGGATTTGGCGGTAGCGACGAACTGCGGCCAGATCAAGACCGGCTCGCTCTCCCGCTCTGATCGCCTGGCCAAGTACAACCAATTGCTGCATATCGAAGAACAGCTTGGTTCCTCTGCGCGCTACGCGGGGCGAGAGGTCCTTCGCAAGGGGCGCTGACCATCTTCAGCATTACCGCAGAAAAAAAAGCCCTCCGATCGCTGTGACCGGAGGGCTTTTTACGTGCGCCGATGACGCCTACATCAACAGGGCGATGATGATGATGACGATCAATGGCGCGCCGAGAAGCCAAGCAATTAGCGCAGGCATCTTGTTATTCCTCTCTCAGGTCCTCAGTAGGGACGGCCGAAGTGCCGGAAGGAAATCCGCTGGTCGCGGTGCGATCCGCCTGTAGCGGCTGCGAAATATGCCGCGGCGGCAGCTACCAGCATGGTCGCGGCCATCACGAAGGCACCGATCAGACTTGCAATCCGGACCTGTTCGGCGATTTCGATTGCTTGATCGCGTGCTGACTCAGCCTCGCTGATGACATTGTCGATCTGCGCGCGCGCCTCTTCTTCCGACATATCGGTCTCGTTCGCGGTAATCTGCGCAAGATATTCGCGGTCGTCGTCAGTCACTTCACCTTGAGTGATGCTGCGGCCCAAGATGCTCGCCACTTCCGACCTGGCTTCTGGAGATATTGATCCTGACTCGCCGCGCAGCATGCGACCGGCGTAGTAATCCAGTTCTTCGCTGGCCATCTCCGCAACCGAGCCGCTTGCCGCCCCGGCGGCCGAACCGGTAACGGACGCAATCGGGCTGAGCACGCCTCCGGCCCCTGCGATAGCCATCACTGTAGCGATCAGTGCGCCCAGGGCCCATACCAGAAGTCCGTGCGCCCCATCACGCAGTTCCACTTCATCAGGTACGGCATCTCCGATGCGGCGCCGCAAGCGCCCAGCCAGGTAACCCCCTGCAGCGTAGCTGGAAACCACAACCCAGATGAACCAGATGCCGGCGGCGATGGTCACCCAGAAGAGCGAGACGCCTTCACCCGGTTCGGCGGAAACCAGACTGAGGCCTATGCCTCCCCCAAAGGTGATCAGAACGAAAGATAGGGTGGTAGCAAAGATTGCGCCGGCGATGATGGCGGCCCAATCGACATAGCGGGAATCATGATGTTCTTCGACGATTGCTCCCGGTGCCGTCGATGCGGGAGACGTCGGCGCAGTTGTGGCCATTGTCATATCCTCCTTGTTTGCAACTGAGGCATCAGGCCAGGCCAACCACCGACAGTATGAAGAGGATGACCACTACCAGGCCGACGAGATAAATAATGCTGTGCATGGCAGATTCCTTTCCCTTAAAGCGCGTATGCAAGTGGCCGCGCGCACCCCATTGGCCACTGCTAGGGCTTAACCTGCCTGAAGCTTGATCAGTTCCGGCCGCAGAGGAGGAAGGAATTCTAGTGCAACCTGTATGACAGCATGATAGGCTCGGAACAGGTGAGGGAAGCCCGCTGCACATGATCGGTGATCGGCCAATACAGCGTAGAAAGCTTTATGAGCAGGTTGAAGACCGGCTTCGCGATCTGATCGTAAGCGGCGAACTGAAGCCTGGGGATCGTCTTCCCAGCGAACACGAAATGATGGAACGTTTCGGGGTTGGGCGTCCCGCTGTTCGGGAAGCCTTGCTCGCCCTCGAACGCCAGGGATTTCTTCGCCTACGAAGTGGTAGCCCGGCAGAGGTAACGCGCCCGTCGCCCGCCGTTGTACTTCAGGAGCTCACCACCTCGGTGCGCTCCTTCATGGCGGATCAGTCGGGCATGCGTAATCTGCAGGCGGCCCGGCAGCTCATTGAGTGCGCGATCGTGCGGGAGGTAGCAAGAACGCGCACAGCCAAGGATGTGGCGAGGATAGGTGACGCTTTGGCCGTACAAGAAGCCTCGCTTGGCAACGATGTTGCGTTCGAGAACGCGGACGTGGCTTTTCACGCGGCTATCGTTCGCAGCCTCAACAATCCGATATTCGAATCGACACAGTTGGCCTTGTCCACGTGGCTACTGGATCAACGTCGGACTACGCTCAAGCGCAGAGGACGTGATCGATTAGCTCTGGATGAGCATCGGGCTGTTTTCAAGGCCATCGAGAACGGCAAGCCCGAGGAAGCAGAAGCAGCCATGACTTTTCATTTGGAACGAACGGTTGCCTTCTACTGGGCAGCCGTCGAAGAGAAGGGGAAGCGTGAGCAACCCTGCGTTGTTTCGGTCAGAAACACCAATACTGCGAATGGGGAGGGATAAAATGCGTTTATCAAAGACTTTGGTGGCGGCCTTGGCCGCTGCAGTAGCCTTCGCCTCTTTGCCGGGCGGCGCCAGCGCTCAAGATAAGGAACTCGTCTATCTCACTCCTGGCCTAGACCTGCCTTTCTGGCGCTATCTCTCTAAGGGAATTGAATCCGTTGCCGTCGAAAGCGGCTATCAATATCAGGCTCTGGACTCGCGCAACAGCGCACAAACCCAAAGACAGAACGCCCAGGACGCCATCGCCCGGGGTGTCGACGGAATCATCATTTCCCCGACAGATAGCTCCACGGCTCCCGGTGTACTCGAACTCGCCGAGGAGGCCGGGATTCCCGTCGTCATCGCGGATATCGGCACCAATAGCGGAAATTATGTCTCCTTCATCATCTCCGATAACTACGATGGCGCCTATGGCACCGGGCAGGCGCTGGCTGCGGCCATGAAGGAGAAAGGATGGGAGGATGGCTCGGTCGGGCTGGTAACCATCTCACAGGCCCGGAAGAACGGCCAAGCCAGAACTGCAGGCTTTCGCGACGCCTTGAAGGAAGCGGGAATCGAGAATGAAGCGGGTCTGCAGCAGATGCAGTCCTATACGACCGATGAGACCTTCCGGTTTACCCAGGATATGCTGACGGCGAACCCGGACATGCGCGCCATGTTTATCCAAACGGATCAGCCAGCGATCGGCGCTATCCGTGCCATCCGCGCTGCACGGCGGGACGGGGAAGTTCTTGTTGCTGCCTTCGACGGCATTCCCGAGTTTGTCGAGTTGATTCAGTCCGGGCAGATCGTGGCCTCTGGCATGCAGCAGCCTTATCTGATGGGCGTCCGTTCAGGCGAAGCAATGATCGAGCATCTGGACGGTGGCAC
>Ga0079223_10000306_pt1 | contig 23186 bp, 17 predicted proteins | sample Stecom2011_FD_75072 | JGI IMG/M metagenome (GOLD analysis project Ga0079223, IMG submission 75072) | Agricultural soil microbial communities from Utah to study Nitrogen management - Steer compost 2011 | ecosystem: Environmental > Terrestrial > Soil > Agricultural land | place: USA: Utah...
AAATAAAATTACCCTTTGTTTTTCTTCTTAATAAAAAAGAATAAGAGTGTTAATCCTAAAACACAAATAATCGAGAGGAGAATCCAGTTATTAAAAATCGAATTGTAACTACCTAACTTGCTTTTTAATTCTTCTTCTCGGACTCCACCAATACTTAGCGCTTCATTGAATGATTGATCATAGCTTATTTTTAGGGCTGCAAGTTCCTTTTCATGTTGTTGTTTATTGATCTTACCTTGAATTTCTATAATCTTTTTTAATACTTCTATTTGCAAATGTGGTTTAGATGTAGTTTCATATATTCCACTTATTTGCAATAAGGCATCCTTTTGAACAATATGGTTATTAAAGGATTCACCTACATCGACAGATCTTTGATAATTTATAAGAGCAGAATCCATTTTATTAACCCCTGAATAAAAATCCCCGAGATTATAATAACTTTCAGCGATATAATATTTATCATTATCTTTTAACCTATAGGCTAAGGCAAGTTGAAAATATTGTTCCGATCGATCATAATTTTCTGAGAAAAATTCAACAATTGCTAAGTTGGTGTATCCATTTGCAACCGTTTTCATACTCCCCACGGTTAAACCGTATTCCATGCTTCTTGTAAAGTTCTCAATCGCATTTACATAATCCTTTTGGTTCAAGTACAACTGTCCTAACAATCCATAGGCAGCAGCAAGCATTCTTATTGAACCGTCATTTTTTTTCAAAAATTGAACATAACTGTCTATCTCACTATAGGCATCATCGTATCTTTCCAATTCGATATTAACCCTTGCCATGTTAAAAACCGATAACATTAGAAATTTTTGTTCACCTGAGCGTTTTGCAAACTTTGCGGACTCAGTATAGAACATTTCGGCCTTATCTATTTTTCCTTGCAAAAAAACCGTATTTCCTAAAGCATTATAGGTGTCGGCAAGCATTGTATCGTTTTCAGCTTTTTTATAATATTCAGCTGCTTTATTCAACTTCCGTATTGCTTCATCATACAATGAGTTTTCTTGAAGATAAGGAGCTAATCCAAAATTGGCCATGGCAATTGCATCCTCTCGTTTGTTTTTGATCCCAACTTTCTGTAGATCTTTAACATAATACAAAATACTATCTTTTTCTATTTCTCTTACTTTGTTATAAAAGAAAAAGAACAAGGCTATTTTATGATCAACATCAGCTGTTTCATATTCAATAAGCTGCTTATTTATATCTTCTTGTGACTTTAGATTCCCAAAAGAACATAGTAAAAATAGAAATAATAAAATTTTAGAATGCTTCATATTTGTTTTTGTAGTGATAAAAGCAAATTTATAAAAATTCGCCACAAATGTCCTCTATTCAAGGCAAGAATGCTAAAATGAAATGAATTTTATTCTGTTTGCACCTTAAAACGCTATTCGATATTCGACTATGGAAGAAGTGCAATTGAATTACTTTGAATTGAGCAGACGAATCACTATTTTTGCAGTAACAAAAAAAGATTAAAATTATGGCAAATGCACATTTCAAAGTACCAAAAGCGGTAAATGAAACCGTAAACTCATATGAACCAAATTCAGATGCAGTTAAATCGTTACTCGGAAAATATAAGGAGATGAATGATCAGGAACCAATCGACGTTCCGATGTATATAGGTGATAAAGAAGTTACAACTTCAACGAAAAAACCGTTAACTTCTCCACACGATCACCAAAAAGTTTTAGGCCATTATAACTATGGAGACAAAGAGCATGTTGCACAAGCAATTGATGCGGCAATGGCAGCAAAAGAAAAATGGTCTAACCTTCCATGGGAAGAAAGAGCGAGTATTTTCTTAAAAGCAGCTGATTTAATTTCTGGTCCTTACCGTGATAAAATCAACGCAGCAACAATGTTGGGTCAATCAAAGAATGTTTACCAAACAGAAATTGATGCAGCTTGTGAAACTGCAGACTTCTTCCGTTTTAACGTTCAGTACATGTCTGAAATTTATGCTGAACAACCAGAATCTTCACCAGGAGTATGGAATAGACTAGAATGGCGTTCATTAGAAGGATTTGTTTTAGCAATTACCCCTTTTAACTTTACAGCAATTGCTGCCAACCTTCCTTCTGCTCCGGCAATGTTAGGAAATGTTGTTGTTTGGAAACCTGCTGAATCTCAAATATATTCTGCAAATGTTATAATGGAGATTTTTAAAGAAGCTGGTGTTCCTGCAGGAGTAATCAATATGGTTACAACTGGCGGATCAAATATCAGTGATGTTGTATTTAAGCACAAAGACTTTGCAGGACTTCATTTCACAGGTTCAACAGGAGTTTTCCGTACACTTTGGAAAATAATTGCAAACAATATTGAAAACTACAAGTCTTACCCAAGAATTGTAGGTGAAACAGGTGGTAAAGACTTTATTATGGTTCATCCATCTGCTCCAGCATTAGAAGTTGCTACAGCAATTGCACGTGGCGCTTTCGAATTCCAAGGTCAAAAATGTTCTGCTGCTTCTCGTGCTTACATTCCAAGTAATTTATGGAATGACGTAAAAGAATTTGTTGTTGAGCAAGTAAATTCATTTAAAATTGGTTCACCTGAAGACACAACAAACTTTGTCACTGCGGTAATTAACGAAAAAGCATTTGACAGTATTACAGCATATATCGACTATGCAAAAGATCACAAAGACGCTGAGATTATTGCAGGTGGAAATTATGACAAATCAGAAGGTTACTTTATTGACCCAACGATTATTGTAACGAAAGATCCAAAATTCAAAACAATGGTTGAAGAGATCTTTGGTCCTGTTATTACAATCTATGTTTACGACGAAAGTAAATTTGACGAGACATTAACATTATTGGATGAAACATCTGAATATGCTTTGACAGGTTCTATTATCAGTCAAGATCGTTATGCTATTAGTCATGCTTTGCGTAAATTAGAAAATGCAGCAGGTAACTTCTACATCAACGACAAACCAACTGGTGCTGTTGTAGGTCAACAACCATTTGGAGGTGCTCGTGGTTCAGGAACAAATGATAAAGCAGGTGCGAAACTAAATCTTTTACGTTGGGTTTCTGCACGTACAATTAAAGAAACATTTATTCCTGCAAAGGATTACAGATACCCTTTCATGGGATAATCAATAAATGGTTCCCAAGCTTGATTGTAATTCTTTTAAAATAGATTCCTCCATTTTAAAAGAATTACATCTTAACTTGGTAAGCTCTAATAAAGGAACATTTTAGAAAAGCCTCGATGAAACTTCGGGGCTTTTTTGTTTCATACAATTTCGATACAAAAAGCTTATCAACATCTTCGCTTTTATAAATCTCAAAACTGAAAATAAAAAACCTTCTATTTATGCTTATCTTTGCAGTCTATGAAACGTCTGAAAATATTTAAAAATAAGTTTAAACTCACTTTCGTGATTTTCCTTGTCTATCTATTATTCCTAGATGATGTAGATGTTTTCAATGTTGCCCGACAAGAAATAAAACTCAGCAAGCTCCAGGAGGAAAAAGCTATCCTATTAGAAAAATACAATGAAACAAAGTCTACGCTTAATCAATTAGATGATACTGCAGCGTTAGAACGCTTTGCTCGAGAGCAAAAATTGTTTAAGCGAGACAATGAAGATATTTTCGTGATTGTTCAAGAGGACAAATAGAGTTTAATCAATAATCTATTCTTAAAAAAACGCAACATACTATTCAGTACATCGCGTTAGTTTCTAATATTTAATAATTGGACAATTAATAGACAAACTCTATTACTTTCTACGGATGTCGAGCACTATAAGCAAAATCTTAAAGTAAATCTTTATGAACCACTACTCCATTCTTTAAAATTTTTGAACGCGAAAAAAGAGTAATATATTCTGCTTGAATTGGATCTCCTAAATGAAACCGAATAAAGTTTACAAATTTATCTTTGAAATCACCCGTTCCATCATTAATTGCTTCAAATGTATATAAATCTACATTTTCGTGCATAAATAATTTCAATTGATCTTTATCTTTGAATACGTCAATATTGGCAACAACAATTTTCTTATCCTTGGGTTGAAGGGGTAAAGAAATTGAATTTTGAAAGAGAATTAAATCTGCCAAAGCAATTATATCTTCGCTTTTATCGCGAATAAAACAACCACCTAATGCATATTCATTGTCGCTAAATCCACACTCCATCCCAGCATCAGATTGAATGTAGACATCCACTAACTTACTTATAGCTTTTACATCTTCCGGAGAAGGCATAGCTGTAGTTGAGCACACATCACCTTTTACAATTCCAATGTTTCTCATATCCAGTTATTTATGGGAACACACCACGTTCTTTATATGTTTGTTGAATTCTTTCAAGTGCAACACAATAAGCACCAGTTCTCCAGTCTGTATTGTACTTTTCAGCACTCTTCACCGTTTTTTCAAATGCTTTACTCAACTTAAGATCAATCATTTCTAAAACTGTTTCAATGTCATAATTTTCGCTTCGTTTATTTTGCAACCATTCGTAATAACTACCTGTAACACCTCCGGCATTGCACAATATGTCAGGAAGAATATCAATACCTCTTTCTAAAAGAATTTTTTCTCCTTCGGTATCTATCGGACCATTTGCACCTTCAGCAATCAAGCTTGCTTTTATAATTGGAGCATTATCTATGGTAATTTGATTACTTAAGGCTGCAGGAATAATAATATCACAATCAAGGTGGAAAAACTTAGAGTTATCAATACTTTCAGCATCATTAAATCCTTTAATCAACCCATTATAGTTTCCCACATGATTATGCAGGTTTTCGGTACTGATTCCCTCTTGGTTGTAAATTGTTCCACTTGCGTCTTGGACAGCGATAAGCTTAGCGCCCAATTCTAACATAAAGTGAGAAGCCCAATATCCAACATTTCCAAAACCTTGAACAATAAATGTTTTGCCTGATAAATCGACACCTTTCAATTTTGCCCAAGATTTAATTGAAGCCACAACACCAAAGCCGGTTGCACGATCACGTCCTTTCAATCCTCCAGAACCAATAGGTTTCCCCGTAACAACGTGAAGATTAAGCATCCTTGTAGATGGTGATTTTGTGGATGCAAAAGTATCTGCAATCCATGCCATAATTTGAGGATTTGTGTTTACATCTGGAGCTGGAATATCAACATCTGGACCGATGTTTTCTCCTAAAGCGTACGTAAATCTACGCGTAATTCTTTCTAATTCATTTTGAGAATATAGTTTTGGGTCAATGGTTACCCCTCCTTTTCCTCCACCATAAGGCAAACCTGCAAGTGCTGACTTCCATGTCATCCAAATGGCCAAAGCTCGAGCAGTATCAATATCAACTGCTGGATGAAAACGTAATCCACCTTTATATGGACCTAATGCATTGTTGTGTTGAACACGGTAACCGTTGAAAACTTCGATGGTTCCATCATCCATCTTAACAGGAAAGTGAACGCTAATTTCACTATTAGTAGAAGCTAATATCTTACGTATCCCCTTATCTAAATCCATTGTATCAGCAGCATGATTAAATTGTTTCATTACATTATCATACATGCTAGGTTTTTTCTTCATTCCAGCTATTTCCATGGTCTTATTTTTAACAATTAGAGAGCAAAAAAATAAAAAAACCACTCAAATTATATATCGTTTGATATCAAATATAATACTTTGAAAACGCTACTGCCAAAATTATTTCATGTTTTTATTGATTTAATTTAAAATGCTCCGATGGCTATCAAGCATTTCAAAATCAACGCTCTACATTCAGCGCCTTTTAAATCACTCTATATCAAAACATAAAAAGAAATCCTAATATTCAGTCTTGTCTATTTTGCTTTCCCATTCTTGAAATGCTACTATGGCTTCTTCTCTCATGAACTGACTAGTTCTCACTCTTCGTTTTTCAACAGGAATACTAATTTCTTCATAAATGAAAGAATCATCAAATCCTATATCAGCCGCATCTTTCTTGGAGTTAGCAAAGTATAAGTTATCTAATCTTGACCAATAAATTGCACCTAAACACATTGGACAAGGTTCACAAGATGAGTAAATATCACACCCTATCAATTCGAAAGAATTAATTGCTTTACATGCTTTTCTAATTGCATTTACTTCCGCATGAGCAGTTGGATCGTTATCAATTGTTACACTATTCGAACTTTCAGCGATTATTTTTCCATCCTTCACAATGACAGCTCCAAAAGGGCCTCCACCATTGGCTACACTTTTCTTAGACAATTCAATTGCCTTTCTCATATACTCTTTCTGTATCTCCTCCATTTGTATTCTTTTTCCCTAAATTTATAAAATCAAAGGACAATTCAAAAAGATTAAGCATATTAAATAACAAAGCCCAGACAGTATCGTCGGGGCTTTTAATATTTAATTGAGCTAAAGAAGATGCTTAATTACTAAACATATCTTTTACCCTTTGAAAGAAACCTTTCTCTTTTCCATCTGGATTAGGTTGAAAACTTTCGCTTTCTCTAAGTTTTTCAATGATAGTCTGCTCTTCTTTTGAAAGTTTTTGAGGTGTCCAAACATTGATGTGAACAAATTGATCACCTACGCCATAATTTTGAACACTCGGTAAACCTTTACCTTTTAAGCGCAACATTTTTCCACTTTGCGTTCCTGGCTCAATCTTAATTCGAGCGCGACTTTTAATTGTTGGCACTTCGATAGAAGCTCCTAAAGCAGCATCAGCAAAATTGATAAACGCCTCATAATGTACATTTTGTCCATCTCGACGCAATTCCTCATGCTCTTTCACTTCAATCACCACCAATAAATCTCCTGCAATTCCATCAAATGGTCCAGCATTCCCTTTTCCACTCACAGAAAGTTGCATTCCATCTTCTACTCCTGAAGGAATATCCAATTCGATCACCTCTTCTTTACGTTCCAGTCCTTGACTATCTGCTCCAGAAGGTTTTTTATCAATGATTTTACCTGTTCCTTGACAGTTTGGACAAGTTGAAGCCGTTTGCATTGCTCCTAAAAATGTTTGTGTCACACGCTGAACTCTACCTGTTCCTTTACATGTTTGACAATCTTTAAAAGTTACTCCGGTTGCATTTACTAACTTATTAACACGGATTTTCTTTTTCACGCCATCCGCGACTTCCTCAAGTGTTAGCTTAATTTTTACGCGCAGATTCGTTCCTCTAGCAGTTCTTTGTCGAGCACTTCCTCCACCTCTTCTACCTCCACTAAATCCGCCACCGAAAATATCACCAAACTGAGAGAATATGTCATCCATATCCATCCCGCCGAATCCACCTCCGCCTCCAGAACCATCAACTCCAGCATGACCAAATTGATCATAACGTTGTCTTTTTTGGTCATTCGCTAAAACTTCATAAGCTTCAGCTGCTTCTTTAAATTTATCTTCTGCCGCAGAATCATCAGGGTTTTTATCAGGATGATACTTTAAGGCGAGTTTACGGTATGCTTTTTTTATCTCAGGTGCAGTTGCAGACTTATTGACTCCCAACACTTCATAATAATCTCTTTTCCCACTCATAATATCATTTATTGACCCACTACAACTTTAGCGTATCGTATAACTTTGTCATTTAAGAAATATCCTTTCTCTACCACATCTACAACTTTACCTTTCTGCTTTTTATCCACAGGAATGTTGGTAATTGCTTCATGGTGATCAATATCAAACGTTTGACCTTTACTGTCCATAGGTTTTAATCCTTTAGCCAATAAAGCACTGTTAAATTTGTTATATATCAATTGAAATCCTTCTTTTATTGAACCCGCATCGTCAGAAGTTTCGTTGTTTGCAATTGCACGCTCAAAATCATCCAATATTGGAAGCATGTCTTTAACAACTCCTTCGCTGGCATTCATTATCAGATCGCCTTTTTCCTTGATCGTTCTTTTTCTAAAATTCTCAAAATCAGAATAAAGACGCAAATATTTATCATTCAACTCTGACAATTTCATTTGAAGCTCTTCTTCAACTGATAATTGTTGTGTTTCTTGTCCTTCAGCATCCATATTTTGAGTATCCTCATTTTCTATATTTTCAGCAGCCTGATTTTCTTGATCAGCAGCTTCATCTCTATTTCGTCTTCCCATTTTCATAATTTTTACAAATCAATTGCGCTTACGCAAAATCACTGCCATTATAGATATGAGGACAATCTGTCATAAGTTGACTGCTATTGCCGAAATAGTGTCAGTTTTTAAGGTCATAAAACCATGACAAATGGCTTTTTAAGACAAGTAATAATTCGTATTTTTGAATTTCAAAATTATGCGCTATGAAAATATTATTGTCCCCTGCAAAGTCTTTGGATTACGATCAAAACATTAGAACGCCATTTACTGAAAAAGCACACTTTTTAAAAGAAGCGGATTTCTTGGCTAAAAAACTTCAAAAGATGTCCAAAAAGCAATTGGGAGAATTGATGAAAATTTCAGAAAACTTAAGCGATTTGAATTATAAACGCTATCAAAATTGGGAAAAACCAACAACATTAGGAGAAAATGCACAAGCTGCTGTAACCGTTTTTACAGGTGAAGCATATAAAGGTCTTGATGTTTCAACTTTCTCAAAAAAGGATTTCGAAAATGCGCAAAAAGACCTGATGATTCTTTCTGGAATGTATGGGGTTCTAAAACCTTTGGATTTAATGTATCCCTACCGATTGGAAATGGGAACGAAGTTGAGTGTTACTCCAAAAACAAAAAACTTATATGAATACTGGGGAAGTCAACTGGCTGAATACATCAATCAAGAAACCAAAGAAAACGAAGTGATTGTAAACTTAGCCTCCAATGAATATTTCAAGGCGGTAGATAAAAAGGTGTTGAAACCTAGAGTTGTTACTTTTGTTTTTAAAGATTTAAAAGGAGATCAATTCAAGATCATCATGATGTATGCAAAACATGCACGCGGCGCTATGACAAGGGATATTATTCAAAATCAATATAAAAACATTGAGGATTTGAAAGGGTATAACGTGGATGGTTATTCTTATAATGAGAAGATGTCAACTGAAGATGAGTGGGTGTTTATTAGGTAGTACAGTAGCCAGCAAGAGTCAAGAACATACAGCAGAAACCATTAATTTGGTTTCAATGTTAAAGAAAGGCTTTGCTAGTATTAATTAGATTTCTTCTTTCATTTTTGTACAGATTCTCCTTGTATTAATATGCTTGGTGCCAATTTCTTTTTTATTTCCGTCGTGATGTGTTACATTTGCATAAGCATTAGCGTTTTGTTTTAAAAAGCGCTTCAAAAACGATAAAAACAACAAAATATGAATACAACAACAGAAAAGTTATCTTCAGAGGATTTAATCAAAATGGAAGAAAAATACGGAGCACACAACTATCATCCATTGCCAGTAGTATTGGCAAAAGGAGAAGGTGTTCATGTATGGGATGTTGAAGGAAAACATTATTATGATTTCCTTTCTGCTTATTCTGCTGTAAATCAAGGTCACTGTCACCCACATATTATTGGAGCATTAAAAAAACAAGCGGAAACTTTAACCTTGACATCACGTGCGTTTTACAATGATACTTTAGGTCCATTCGAAAAATACATCACTGAATATTTCGGATTTGACAAAGTATTGGCAATGAATTCTGGTGCTGAAGCAGTAGAAACGGCTATAAAATTGTGTAGAAAATACGCTTACGAAGTCAAAGGAATTGCTGAAAATCAAGCAAAAATAATTGTTTGCGACGATAACTTCCACGGAAGAACTACAACCATCATTTCTTTCTCAAATGACGAGAATGCACGAAAAAACTTCGGACCATATACTCCAGGATTTATCAAAATCCCTTATAACGACACTGATGCTTTGAAAAAAGCTTTACAGGAAGAAAATGTTGCTGGATTCTTAGTGGAACCAATTCAAGGAGAGGCTGGAGTTTTTGTTCCAGACGAAGGTTATTTAACTAAAGTTCGTGAATTGTGTACTGAGGCTGGTGTATTATTCATCGCTGATGAAGTTCAAACAGGAATTGCTCGTACAGGAAGAAACTTAGCATGTGATCATGAAAATGTAAAACCCGATATTTTAATCTTAGGGAAAGCAATTTCAGGAGGAGTTTACCCAGTATCCGCTGTCTTAGCAGACGATAAGATTATGGGAGTAATTAAACCTGGTCAACATGGTTCTACTTTTGGTGGAAACCCATTGGCTGCAAAGGTTGCTGTTGCTGCGCTTGAAGTAATCGAAAATGAAGGTTTAGCAGAAAATGCTGAGAAAATGGGACAATTGTTCCGTAAAGAAATGAACCGCATTATCGACAAAACAGACTTGGTTACTAAAGTACGTGGTAAAGGTCTCTTAAACGCAATTTTAATTAACGACACAGAAGATAGCTCAACAGCTTGGGATATTTGTATGGCATTAAAAGAAAACGGTCTAATTGCTAAACCAACACACGGAAACATTATTCGTTTTGCACCGCCATTGGTGATGAATGAAGAACAAATGATGGATTGTGTAGGGATTATTGAAAAAACACTTACTGAGTTTAAGAAGTAATTGTTTTACTAGATATTTAAAAGAAAGCTGACTGAGAGGTCGGCTTTTTTTGATTTCAATAAATTATTTATGTGTAAGAGTAATCTCAGCAATAAACATTTAAGTTTATAAGTAAAAATAAAGAAGGCTGATTCTATTTCTCTTTTACTTCAAAACCTTCACAACGTTCTCTATATAATCATCAACGAGTCTGAATTCAACACTGTTGTTAGGGAAGTAATCATCTATGTATTCTCTTAGTCCTTCAAAATACTTAAGGGTGATTGGATCGTTCTCGATTTCTTTAATAACTGCGATATATAAAACATATGTATTACCTGCTTTTTCTGCATGAACATACTTTGGTATAGATAAGTCGAAGAATACAGCTTCTTTGAGTCCATCTGCGATCTTGTGGATTTCTTTTTCCGAAATATTCGTTTTATCAAACGAAATCTTATGCTTCACCAATGATCCATATGTATTGGTTTTATAGATAGATTGTTCATCTGGCTGAAATGCAAAAACTAAAGCAAAAGCAAGTGCTGAAGTTATTAGCAATCCAACAATTGAAACTCCAACAACTCTCCACCAACTGTAAACTAATCCACCTGAATCAATATGATCTGTTGCGCTACGTTCTTGAAATTTCTTATAGAATCCAAATGCAATTGCAGTATAAATGATAGGAATAAGCTGATTTGGAATTTTATTGTCATCAGAAATCATAAAAGCGCCACCAAAAATTACAATTGTCGCAATGATTGTTATGATCCAAGTGAATTTAATTTTTTCAGGTTGTCCAAGAGATTTGAAGTTTTGAGAAAGTAAATATCCTGCGACCAAAGGACCACCTAGAAATGTTCCAACCCAAATTGCTCGGTTTTTATAAATCTTTTCTCCTGATATAACATCATCTAAGATCTCATTCATCTTTCAATTAATTTTTAATGCAATCAGTTATTATTTTTAAGAGGATACCAAATCTCGTTTCGTGTTAAAAAGATAAACCACCCCAAACAACTAATCACCCTCTACTTAAAGTCCTCCAGCAATTACCTTAAACGCAGTTCTTCTGTTTCTTTGGTGATATGTCTCCCTTAGTTCTTCATCAGTAATACTATAAATAAATTTAGGTGTCAATTCAACATCTTTTCCACCAATTGGAATAATAACAGGTTCAGTTTCTCCTTTTCCCATAGCAAGTAATCGTAAAGGATCAATACCATTGTCAATCAGATAATCAACTACACTTTTCGCTCTTCGCTCAGATAATTTTAAATTGTATGAATCTTTACCGCGCTCATCTGTGTGTGATCGAATCTCTACTTTAAGGTTGTTGTTTAAGTTTAAGAATTCAACCAGTTTATCCAGTTCACGTTTTGATTCCTCACGAAGTGTTGCAGCATCAAAATCATATTCTATACCTTTAATCTCTATTTCACCGGTTGGAATAGGATCTAAATAAAAATCTTGTTTCATACTTATTGATTCGGTAATCATTTCAGTGTTTACTACAGCCGCATCAGCAAAGAAATCCGATTTTTGAGCTTTCATAAAAATCATTTCTCCAATAGTGATATCTATAGCGTAATGGCCGTTGTTATCAGTATTAACTTTATAATTATTTGCTATTCCTATCACATCTTTAATGGTGATCGTAGTATTGGGTAGTATTTCGTCAGTTTCCATATTGTAAGCATAACCTTCAAGAGAAATAATAATATCACTATTCTTTACTTCATAAATGTTGTAGCAATGTCCATACTCACAAGGCTCTCTGTCCGAAGAAAGAAAACCTGTTCCCAATTTTGAATCCCAAATCATGTATGTATCATCAAAACTAGAATTGATAGGTGATCCCATGTTAAGGGCCCTTGAGTAGATTTGAGTGTCTGGGTTACAATTACTTTTAAAAATATCGTATCCTCCAATGGTATTGTATCCATCAGAGCTAAAAAATAAAGTTGAAGTAGCTTCGTGAAAGAATGGTGTAATTTCATTCGCGGAAGAATTAACATTAGATCCTAGGTTTACAGGGTCACCCACAAGATTCCCTATTTCATCCAATTTAATCTTCCATATATCAAAACCTCCTTCACCTCCCGGTCTATTACTAGAGAAAAACAAGGCTTTTCCATCCATAGAAACAAAAGGTTGTTGGGAAGAATATCCGTCTATGTTAACTCTCTCATCTAATTCGCTTGCTTCAAAGAACTTTCCATTCATCATTCTTGCGAGATAAATTTTTGGATGTATTCTATTCTCACTCCAACGGGTATAAAAAATTGTATTTGAATTATTAATCGTTGCGGCAGCATCTTGTTGAGCACTGTTTAATGGACGTCCAAAATTGACAGCCGATTTCCAATTGCCATTGTTGTCTTTTTCTGTCCAATAAATATCACATAAGAATTCAGATTGTTGCTCGGGTTCTAACACTACTCCTCCTGGTCGAGCAGAAGTAAACATGACCTTGTCTTCACCTTCAAAATAAGCTACTGCAAATGATGCCGTTCCAGTATTAAAAATAGAATCTGCCATTTTCACCGTTGCCTCAGTTTTTGCTTCTGAATCGTTGAGGATAAATAAACATCCGCGCATTTGGTCCTTTGCACTTTCTACTAAAGATTCAGAAAGCGGATTAGAACGAATAAATGCTTCATAAACGTCGATGGCCTCCATAAATTTTCCGTTATTTTTTAATGAATTCCCATAGAAGTAGGCGTCATTAGAATACCCTTCAATTTGGTAGGTCTTCGAAAATTGTTCTTCGGCACGTTGATAGTCAAATGTGTTTTTATAACACATAGCGATTTGGTGATTTGTATAATCCTCCAAAGTCACCATTTGACTACCTAAATCTTTTTTCTTTTTTGAAAGTGCCCTATTCGACAATTGAACCTCATAAGGCAAAATTGGATAAGCAAGTGATATCGTATCATCCAACACTTTTTTGTAATAAATCAGTGCGTTATGATAATCTTTATTTTCATAAAGTTTGTCAGCCGTATTCAACCAAACCATTTTTGATTGTGAGAAGGTGACAAACTGTATTGTGCAAAATAATATGAATAGTATTTTTTTCATTGTGTACTGCTATAGTGTTGAATTACAATCTAGGACAAATCTTTTCGAAATCCTTATTCCTGCGTTTATTATGAACATAGGTTAAAGAAGCTTCAAATCCTCCTCTACCCGATGACGCTGTGGATAGGGACGACATATTAATGTCATAGGCTAATTTTAGGGTAAAACGATCTAACTTTCCTCCAAGAGTGATTACAGCTGCATCTTTATTACGGTAAATAATTCCCGCCAACAAATACAATTCACTGCTCTTTAAAAAATATCCTGCTTCAAGTGCAAATGATTGTTCGCTAAATTCATCTTGTTGCATAAACAAGAATTTCGGAATTAAATAAAAGGTTTCAGTTATATTAACACGTGTTCCAACATGAGCATAAAAACGCATAGGGATACGGTTGTCCATCCCTTGAAATGATTCTTTGGCCTTGATCAAATTAAAAGCAGAAACACCAATGAATGGATTCAGGCGACTATTTTGTTTGGCATGGTAATACATAAATCCGGCATTCAAAGAAGGCAGATAAATGGTTCTTGCATCAATATTTTCTCCTGTCGCAATTGATTCTTCAAAGTACCCACCATTAGCAGAGGAGTATTGATTGTTAAATGATAAAAGCGGATATTCTATTGATTTTTGAACTGCTCCACCTTGGACACCAAATGAAAACATGTGATTCTTGTTCTTATCAACAGCGGTATTATAAGCTGCTGAAACAACACCTTGGAAAGAGTTGTAATTTCCTTTACCTGCACGAAACTCATTGAGTTGAATTCCAAAACCCCATTTTTTAAAGGGCATATCGAAACTTAACAAGTAAGAAGTATAAGGCTTATAATTAACTGACTTCCATTGCGTCCTGTATTGGCCGTGAAAACGAAAATCCCCGTCAACAACTCCTGTTAAAGCAGGATTTAAAAACAATGGAGCAGCATCGTACATTGATAAATGCGCATCTTGGGCTCGAATTGAGAGCGATAACCCAATAACTGATATAAGTATGATTAGAATTCTGTACATATTTCTATTATCTTATTAGGGTTACATTTTCTGATTTTTTAATAACTTGACCATTCCCCATTTCGACAACAAAAGTCCAAGTATAAACTCCTAGAGGTGCGTTTTCATTTTTATAGGTTCCGTCCCAACCTTCGTTTCCATCGCTAGTGTTAAAAATTAATTGTCCCCAATTGTTGTACACTTTGAAATCAACGGACTTAAATGGTCCACCACGTATGATAAACATGTCGTTTTCACCATCTCCGTTTGGCGTGAATCCACTAGGAAGAACAGGTAATAACTCAACAGTAATTAACTTCGTTATGGTATCCGTACAATTGTTTTCATCGGTCACTTTAAGAAGTACGTAATAACTTCCACCGTTTGAATAATCATGTGTAGGTTCATGAACATTTGAAGCTTCTCCATCATTAAAGTCCCAATACCATCCAACGATGTTCGAGCCAGTTGATAAATCAGTATAGTTAACATCCTGTCCAACAAGTGCAGGGTTTGGACTCATTGAGAAATCAGCACTTGGACTTTGAATTACAGACACCGTTAAAGTCGTGTCTGCAGAACAACCAAAGCTTGAAACCGTTGTCAGCGTTACCGGATAATTCCCTGCTATTGGGAATGAGAAATCTGGATTTTGGTCACTACTGCTTCCAAAACCATAAAAGTCATAATTCCAACTTGCGATACTCCCTAAAGGTATTGTACTTATATCTGTAAAGTATATCGCATTCATTTCACAAGCAACTGTATTAGAGAAGTTAGGAATTGGTGCGTAATGCACTGTTAAGTTTTCTGTGAGTGTGTCTGTACAATTATTACTTCCAATAATAACGAGTTGAACTGAGTAATCACCTCCTTGCGGATAAATGTGTAATGGATCACTAAGGTTAGAGAAGGTTCCATCTCCAAAACTCCATTCCCAATTTGATATACTTCCAGAAGTAAATGATGAGTTATCTATAAAAACAGCATTTTCATCTTGACAAATTGAAGCAGCAGAAAAGTCTGCTGTTGGAATTTCTTTAAATGTGACTTCCATCGTGTCTTTGTCTGCAGGACAGCCATAATTATTAGTTGATTCCAAGATCAACGTTACACTTCCGTTGAGGACATCGCCCGGAGAAGGAATATAAACAGTGGAAAGAAAAGCATTTCCAGGCGTAAAAGTACCCGTTCCCAAAGAAGACCATATTCCTGTTGGAGAAGGAGAATTTATATTTCCTGAAAGCTGAACTGCTGCATTCTCACATAATTGCTGATTGAGTCCGGCATTTACAATGGGGGCTTGAACAAAATGTACACGGAGAGAATCTATTTTTCCAGAACAAACACCTGTCGTTGTTAAATAAAAATTCACAAATCCATTTGTTGTATCCACAGGACTAACATTGTAAGTTGTATTGAGTGCACTTGAGTTGGCAATACTACCGAATCCTGAGGTGGTCCATTGCGGTCCAAAACCACTTGTGATCGTTCCCGTTAAAGAAATCAATTGGTTTGTTGAACAAATCGAATCCGAAGTCGTAATTACTAAGGTGGGTTCTGGAGTAATACTCACAGAAATAGTATCCGTTTCAGCTAAACAATTTTGATTGTTGTTTGATGTTAATACAAATTGAAAACCTCCACTTGTAATATCCGATGGGTCGAGTAAATAACTAGTTGTTAAATCATTTTGACTAGGCGAAAAAGAACCATTTCCAGTTGTCGTCCATTCTCCGGTTGTGGTTGCTCCGCCAATAATTCCAATTAAATCAATTTCTGTTTCATCAGAACATATATTTACATCTGTTCCCGCATTTACTTCTGGTGCAGGAGTGAAACGAATAACTATAGTATCTGCGTCATCATCACAAGCATAAAAACTTCCTACCGAAGTTAAGAACAAAGCAACACTATCCACACCTAATTCTGTAGGCGAAGGAGTGTATGTCGTCGTTAAGCTATTTGGATTCCCAAATACTCCTCCATTTCCATCATTTGACCACATTGCAGTTGTTGCAAATTGGACACCTCCAGATATAATAATGCTAGGAATATTGTTTTTACAAAAAGTTTGGTCGCCATTTACTGATATCATAGGAGATTGTATGAAATTCACTTTCATAGTATCCGTTACTGGATTACAACTTCCTGTTGAAGTCAACAAAAACAATAACTCTCCTTGTGTATAATCACTAGAAGTAGGAGAATAGGTTGTGTTGAGTGAAGTTGCATTCAAAAAAGTACCTGTACCATTTAAAACTGACCAAACTCCTGTTGTGGTTGCCCCTTTTATACTTCCTGAAAGCGCTATGGAAGGATCTCCATTACAAAGTGTAGTATCTTTTCCTGCATCAACAAGGGTTCGACGAAGAAACGAGGACATATAATGATAATAAGTTCCTGTGGTTTGCCCACCATTGATCACACCCATTGCAAAGAAATCTGAAGTATTTTCAAGAAAGTTTACAGAGTTAACAGGAATATCTGTTAAACTACTCATATTCAACTGACACCCACTCCAAACACCTCCTGTACCTGGTACAATGTTAAAGGCTGAACCCGGAATCAGTAAATTACTTCCGTTTAATAAAAAGTCGTTTATAGCAGAAGTTGGACATAAAATATTAAGAAAAAACCCTTGGTTATTTGTTCTCGTAAAGCTCACTTGAGCAGATCCAGCACAATTAATAGGAGGAAGAATAGCAGACCCCAACTCACATCCAAATCCAGTTGCTTGTAAAACATAAATAGATTTATCAGACAAGATATGTGTTAAATCTTCAGTTATGATATAATACCAAGTGTCGCCTCGGTTGAGGTATTGAGTCGTTGTTCCTCCAATCGTTGTAACATTAACTTCAGTAAAGTTTTACGTCGCTACGATAAATACACCTTCTTGAACATTTGTATGCATACTTCCTATGTTTACAATATATTCATTACCTATAACCTCTACTGGAACAATTTGGTCTCCCATTAAATCCTTACATGTTCTAGGGACTCCGTCCACAGAGTCTTCAGATACTGTTATGGCAACAGGTTTATCGGAAGTGACTATTGAACCACTCAAACTTCTACCTGGTTGATTGACATCTTGATAAATGTTTTCAGCGGTGTAAACTTGTCCTTCATTTAATACTATAGAATAGGTTACTCCAGCTAAATGGCCCACAATATCAGTTCTTGGGGTTATCCATACCGTCGTATTGTTTTCTGTAGCTACGATACAAAACATTTGTTTAGGCTGTATACTTGTACCATCCATAGTCCAAATTGGCCACCTTGTTTGAAATGGAGTAACAAATTCAGTTCCCAGTCCGTTACCTCCCTTTAAGGAGTAGGTCTCTGGATTACTCCCTGCTGTAAGCACCTCATAAACCACTGTAACTAAAGTATCCGCTTCTATTTTAATACCATAATCAAGCGCAGTGTTTGCTGGTTTTGATTCAAGTGTATTAATAATAACAGATAAATCTACGGATTCAAGTGAATTCGGAGGAACCACAACTGTATTATCGTATCCACCAGCAGGCTGATAGATTCTCACTGTAGTAGCCTTATTAAATGTCGAGATTCTAAACATAACAGGCACATTTTGCGCATGGCTTGGCGTTACCCATGGGGCAGCAAACCAAAACACAGAATCAACTTGCGACTCTGAGACATGTGAAAACGACATAAATGCGATAAGGAGAATTAATATTTTCTTTGCTTTCATATTTATAGGAGCATTATTTATTTAGAACTTTTATTGGTGTCTTCAAGAATACTATTGTTGAGTTTGTCATCCAATTCCTCTAATGTTGGTTTCTTGTTATTAAGGATAAAGGAAAGCATGATTTCATGAGATCCTGAATTGTATTTTCTCAATGCATTGATAGAAATATCATATCCATAGGCAACAGAAAGTCGCTTATTCCATGTATAACCAGCAATAACTGCAACTGCATCATCATGTCTATACAATAAACCTAAAGAATATTTTTCGTCATATTTCATTTTTATCATCGGAGAAACTTGTACAGGAACTGGTTCAGTATAACGTACTAAGATACTCGGTTGCAGTTCGATTTTTTGCTTTTCAAAATGAAAGTTATATCCTGCGATTGCATTAAAGTGAAATTGGAGTTGAGAATTAAATCCTGTAAACTTGATCATACTCCCTAGAATTCTTTGGGCAGATGCCATCACAAAGAACTTCTTAGAATATAAATTGAATCCCATGTTAATATCAAAAGCATTTGTTGAGTAAACATTACCTGATAAAATATCGTCTCCTTCATCTGCTTGAATCGCATCATATAAGCGGATACGGTACTGAAAAAACCCCGGTTGAATTCCTAAACCAAGTTTTACATTTTCACTTAACTTGAAATGATGTGCATAATTCAAACGAATCCCCGTAATATTCATTAAACCAGAGCTTTCATTATAGACTCCAACTCCATATCCAACCTTTCCTTTATTCTTTACAGAACCCAAAAGATTAACATGAAAATTTGAAGGCGCATTATCAAAACCTGCCCATTGTTTACGGTAACCAGCGTTAACTACAAGTGCTTCTTGACTCCCCGCATAAGCAGGACTGTAATAGAATGCATTCATCATAAAGTCAGAATACATGCCTATTTGTTGAGTCTGTGCTGTTAAAGTAGTAAGCACAATCAATAATATTGTATATAATAGTTTCTTCATGGTTGTTTATTTCGCTTTTCTTAATACCAACAGTGCACCTTTGAATATCTGATCATCACCATTAGAATTTAGATTAATGATATAATAATAATTTCCATCCGGAACATCTTTCCCTTCATATGTACCGTCCCATGGTTCTAAGTATCCTTGAGAACTAAAGATCTGTTGCCCCCAATTATTGAAAATTTCTACGGTTGCATCTGGATAAAGCAATTGAATAAATGTAAGTTTCCACACATCATTGTATCCGTCTCCATTGGGCGAAATTATGTTTGGAATTAGTTTACTAATTTCTTGTGTGACATTATCTATAGTAACCCATACAATTGTACTGTCATAGCATCCTAAATTATCGTAAACATATTGAACAACAGGAAAGGTTCCATTCTCAAAATATATTGTAGATGGATCTTGAACATTAGATGTTTTACCATTTCCAAACTTCCATTCCCAACTAGTTGAGTATAATGAAATATCAATAAAGTTATAGGTCGTTCCGACATTTGTTCCACTTGTAAAGTTATAAGTAAAACCTGCTTCTGGAAGAGGCGTAACTAAAAGTTGTTTTTTAATGGTGTCTGAACAGTTATTTACAGTAGAAACAATATGTAAAACGGTATAATTCCCTGGATTATTAAACTCAAAATCATAATCGGCAAGGTTGATTGTCCCTTGTCCTCCAAAGTCATAAAACCAACTATTTATTGGATCACTAGAAACAGAATTATCGGTAAAACTCACAATGCGTTGATTGTTTTCACAAGTTCCTGTAAACTCGAAGTCTGCAACTGGCAAAGCATAAATCTGAATATTTTTTCGAATTGAATCTGTACACCCATTACTGTTGGTTACAACGAGTTGAACTTCATATTGTCCATCCTGAGTATAATCATAAGTAGGATTGAGTTGTGATGAAGTACCCCCATCTCCAAATAACCATTCGCTTTGTGTAATTGATCCATATCCTGCTAAAGAGAAGTTTACAAAGTTCGAGCTCTTTTCTAAACAATTATTCGTTGTACTGAAATTAGCATAAGGTGGGGCAACAAACATAAATTGAACAACATCATTTTCAGAAGTGCAATTCCCATTGTTTGTAGTAGTCAATGTCAGCGCGATTTGTCCTGAAGTGATTTCTGATGCTGTTGGCGTGTAGGTCGCATTTAAGTCCGTATTTGAAGGAGAGAACGTTCCTAATCCACCAGACCATTGCCCTGTTGTAGCTCCACCTGAAATAGATCCATCCAAAACTATTAAAGAATCATTTGTACAGATTAACTGATTAATTCCTGCATCTACAGAAGGTGCAACAGTATATTGAATAAATACGCTATCCATTTCATAGGCACACATTCCATTTGAAGTAGAACGAAGAAACACCCAGTTTTCATTCGTATTTAAATCATTTATACCAGGATAATAAGTAGCATTAAGCGAAACATTGTTGGGATTAAACAAGCCATCACCATTGGTACTCCATAAACCTGTAGTTGTTGGTCCACTAACAGTTCCACTGAGTGAGACCAAGTTATTATTAGCACAAACCATGATGGTGTCCTCAACAATTTGAACTACTGGAGGCGGAGTAATGGTAATTATCAATGAGTCTTTCTCTTCCAAACAGTTCCCATTATTGGTGGAGGTAAGAATAAGTTTTACACTTCCATTCGAATTATCAGCTGCAGAGGGAGAATAAATAGCATCCAGGGTATTGACATCAGGGGTAAAAACTCCACTTCCGTTAGTGGTCCAAATACCTGTTGAAGAACCACCTTGAACCGAACCGTTCAATTGGGTTTCTGAATTGTTTGCACAAACCGTTTGATCTACCGATGCATTTACTAATGGAGGTTGGTTTACGGTTAAATATAAAGTGTCTTTTTTGGCAGGACACAGTGAACCATCAGAAGTTAATATGATCTCTATAGGACTGATTAATGCATCTAGAGGGTTAGGAACATATTCATTGTTCAAATTATTTAAACCATTGGTGAAAGTACCATATCCAGTACTGCTCCAGGAGCCTCCATCAGGACCTCCGCCAACTGTTCCACTGAGTGCAAATCCAACATTGGCACATACAGTAGCGTCAGTTCCAGAGTTTGCGAAAGGAGAACTCACATATTCTGTAAGGTAAGTATAGCTGTATCCAGTACTAGCACTCCCTTGTATCAATGCCATACCGAATATGTCTCCTGGATTTTTAATTTGCGCTAAACTACCAACTGGGACATCAGCAGGTGTGAAAAACTTCTCCGCAACCATTAAGGAACCGCCAGTACCAGGAACAACTGAGAAATCTCCAGCATTAATGATTCCTGCTGTACCATTTACGGTGAACAAGCCTTCATTTCCTATTCGGGTATATAAAATAACACCAAAATCATCACTTGTACTTCTGTATACTGAAGAAAAATCGTCACCTGCACAATAAACATTTGGAACCAATGAAGCGCTTAATTCGCATCCCATAGAACTTACGTGATAAACATAAACAGACTTATTCGATTCAATATAAGCGACATTATCTGTCAATGGAATTTCATAAGTCTCTCCCCAGCTAATTGAAGCTGTTGTAGTTCCAGAAGTAGTGACTGTTAAATTCGTTCCGTTTTCTGTAGAAAGAACATAAATTCTATCTGTACTTCCTGTACCTTTCCTAACGACAAACTTGTTACCCAAGCGTTGAATATTCGTCATTTGTTCACCAATTGCATCTGTACATGTACTGTTTATTAAACCATCTTCGAACAGTGTTACTGCAACTGGTTTGTTAGAGGAAATGATAGAGCCTGCAAGAGAAGATGTAGGCGCAACATTCATGTCTCTAGCACTATAAGTTTGCCCTCGGTTCAAGACGATTGAAAAAGTAACGTCTTTTGCATGTCCAGTAATGGCAGCTCTAGGTGTAATAAGTACAGTAGTATTATCTTCAGAAGCTACAATATCGAAAGAAGAAAAGGCACTTGGAGTTGAGCTTGTGTTTGTCCAATGCTTTTGAAAGGGGGTATAAAACTCTCTCCCCAATGCATTATTTCCTTTTAATCCGAAAATTTCTTTATTTCCAGCGCTGCTCAATTCATAATTCACAGATATTAATGCTGTAGAACTTATTTCTATACCATTGTTGTTAATTGTATTTCCTGAAGGAGAAGCAATCTGTGAAATAAAACTAGTAAGGTCTATGCTCTGGTATGAATTTGCTGGAACGGCAACAGTAATCGGTGTGAATCCTCCATTGGCTGGAAGGCTAACCGTAACACTTGCAGGATCATCATAAGTCGTAATATTTATAGAAATCGGACTATTTCCTAGTCCGCTTGATGCGCTAGGTGCTACAAACCAAAATGAGGTGTCTTTTTGTGTATAACCAATTAAAGGTAAACACAGAAGAATTATAAAAGAAATAAAGACGCTAGAGCCTCTACTTATAACTTTTGAAATTGTGATGTTTTTATCAGTAGTGTTGTTCGCCATACAAAGAAATATAGGGTTGCTTAATTATTCATTTTAAGCATTTGTTAGTTTTATCGGTAAGTATTTGACGTTAAAGGTATATATTAATTATTAATTTATGTTAATTTTATTAAATAAATCACTTTAGGCAGTAAGCCTATAGGTTTGGTTTGGAGTCTTTTAGTCATCATTAACATAGTTTTCATCATCTACTTGTATCTACAACTCGTCAACTTCTACAGTTTCTATGATGCTTTTTAGACTAAACATCATGAAAATCAATGGAGTTGCGTGATAGCAACAGGGTGTTTTCATCAAACTAAACCACTATGGACTGAAAGTGCCATAGGTTTAGATAAGAATAAAATTCTATAGTTATCAAAAAAGACTAGATATTAGATGTTAGACATTAGACTTTTTGTCTAACGTCTAATGTCTAC
>Ga0079223_10000307_pt1 | contig 23158 bp, 23 predicted proteins | sample Stecom2011_FD_75072 | JGI IMG/M metagenome (GOLD analysis project Ga0079223, IMG submission 75072) | Agricultural soil microbial communities from Utah to study Nitrogen management - Steer compost 2011 | ecosystem: Environmental > Terrestrial > Soil > Agricultural land | place: USA: Utah...
ATTCTCCTGCATTTTATCCATTGATTTTTGAACTAAAGTGAACATTTTCAGCAAATTCTCACGCTGTTTTGGAATAAAATAAATCTTTTCTTCCGCTTTTCGCTGAATGTTTTTCGACATGCTGTAATTGATATCTGCAATAGATTCTAAATCGCTTGCAATGCTCAGTATTTTGCGAATTTGTAGTGAAGAGCTTTCACTCAATTCTCCTTCAGAAACTTTGGCCATATAACCCATAATTTCAGTTTCTATACGATCTGAAATATCTTCGTATTTTTTAATGCGCTCCAAAGATTTTTTAAATTCCTTTTTATCAGTCTCAAGTAATATATCTGAAATAAATCCAGTCATTCGCTGCACTAGTTTTGCAAACTTCAAAACCTCTTTGTGTGATTCTAAAATTGAAGCCTCAGTGGTAATTATTGTCCCTGTACCTATATACTCCAATGTAAAAGTTTCATCTTCTAGGCCTTTAGATGGAACAAGCTTAACAACAACCTTTGCAATATATGGAATAAGTCCAATCATTAAAATGGTGTTGATTAAGTTAAACACGGTGTGAAATAAAGACAGCTTTAACTCTGATTGTGATTTACCTATATCTGGAATTGCCTTTGACAAAAAGTTTTGTGCTGGTTGCCACATATAATCGATTAAATCTAAAAAGTAAGGAAACAACAAAACCATCCAAAATACACCTGCTAAGTTAAAAATAAAGTGAGCCCTAGCGGCGCGTTTTGCATGCACGTTGGCAACCATAGCTGCGGCATTCGCTGTAATGGTTGTACCAATATTTTCACCCAAAACCAAAGCAGCGGCAACTTCAAAAGTAATTACATCATTAAAAAGCAAGGTAAGTGTTAGCGCCATTGCAGCAGAAGATGACTGAACAATTACCGTTACAACTGATCCTATCAATACAAAAAACAAGGTAGTTAAGATGCCATAGCCACCAAATTTTGCTAAAAAGTCTAATACTTCTGGGTTTTGATTTAAGTCTGGTACGGCATTTTTAAGTGCATCCAATCCTAAAAAGAGTAATGCAAAACCTATAAAAACCTCAGCAATTGAGCGAAACATTGCTTTCTTAGAAAACATCATTGGGAAACCAATCGCTATAATTGGAAGTGCAATTGAGGAAATACTAATCTTAAATCCAAAAAATGCGATTAGCCAAGCTGTAATAGTTGTACCGATGTTTGCCCCCATAATCACCCCAATGGACTCCACCAAAGTAAGCAAACCAGCATTTGCAAAACTAACAACCATAACTGTTGTAGCTGAGGAGGATTGTACCAGGCAAGTAATCATAAATCCGGTAAAAACACCCAGGTAACGATTGCTTGTCATGCCACTAAGAATGTCGCGAAGCTTAGAACCTGCTGTCCTTTGAATCCCTTCGCTCATAACTTTCATGCCGTATATGAAAAAGCCCAAAGCACCAAGGAGCGTCAACAAGTCTAAAAAACTAAATTCCATCTATATAGTATTAAAATAAATATAACGCAAAAGTAAAGGCTTCATAACAGTCTAATGTTAAGCCATGGTTAAGAAAAAAAGAATCTAAATTAATTATCCACATGTTCTTAAAGTAGCTTTACGAAAGCGATACTATTCTAGAAGAAAGTTCTGTAAGGGAGAAAGGCGAATTTCTTCTATCAAGGTAGCGTCGCTCATGCTAACAATTGCGGCAATTAAATTTGCAACATCTTCTTTTTGAACCATTTTATTAAAATCTATACCTTTTATACCATCCCAAGAAGAGGTATTGATAGAGCTCGGATAAATTGAACTTACTTTTATACCGAACTCTCGGACCTCTTCTCTTAAAGCATCACTCCACCCTTTTAAGGCGTGCTTGCTAATCGAATAAGCAGCTGCTTTAGATATGGCAGCATGTGAAGCTAATGATCCGACATTCACAATCAAGCCATTTCCCCTTGCTTTAAAAAATGGAAGCATGCAATTAGAAATACCTATTGCAGCATAAAGGTTTACTTTCAACTGAGCTTCTAATTTCTCAAAGCTGAGTTCAGATGCAACACCTTCTCGATAAACGCCAAGATTATTAATCAACACATCTGGACTATTTTCACCCATATGTGGCGCTAAAATAGCTGATATCTTATCAGTTTCACTTAAGTCAGCAGCAATATATTCTACTTTGGCATATGCAGAAAGCTCATTGCAAATTGCTGCTAACTTTTCTGCTTGGCGAGCAATTAAAACCAATTGATGTCCTGATTGAGCAAATTTAAAAGCAATGGATTTACCCAAACCTTGCGATGCTCCCGTAATTAGTATTTTCATAATACAAAAATAACAATGCCATTACCATTTAGGGTTTTTCAATGAAAAAAGTAAAGTGAAATATTTTAAGCTATAGATTATGAGGCATATATATTTAATTAGATGTAGAGTAGGCAAATAAGCGAATATTCAAAAAATAACAAAACTAAAAAGACAAAAACAACGAACAAGCAATAATATTATTTTTAAAAAATAGACAAGAGATAAACCAACAAGCCTACTAACAAACAATAACAAAACTTAATAATTAATGCCAATTTACTATACAAACGTCTTATTAGTTACCTTTGATATATAGGTATGGATAAAGAGCAAAAAAAGAAAAGAATACTAGTTGCCCCTTTAGATTGGGGTTTAGGTCACGCAAGTCGATGCATTCCAATAATCCGCGAACTCAGAAAGCAGGGAGCCCAAGTAATAATTGGAGCAGACAAGCGACCAATGAGGCTGCTTAAAGATGAATTTCCGGAATGTGAAACTGTTAGAATTCCAGGCATGGGCATAAGTTACCCCAAGCATATATCAATGAGTACATTTATGGCGATAAAGGCACCGCGTTTTTTTCAAACCATTTCTGAAGAAAACAAGCTTTTAAAATTACTAGTTGAAAACTATCAAATTGATGGAATAGTTTCGGATAACCGATACGGCTTATATCATAAAGATATTCCTTCGGTACTGATTACCCATCAATTGTTTATTCAAGCGCCATTCTTTAAGCGATTGCTAAAAAGATTAACTGCAAAGTATATTGAAAAATATGACTGCTGCTGGATTCCCGACTTAAAAGACAATTGCAATTTGAGTGGAGCCTTATCGCATCAAACAACAAAATTGAAAAACTTGCGGTTTATTGGGCCAATCTCTCGCTTTATGGACAAAACAGAAGAGCCGCCAAGCCCCGATAAAGAATATGAACGACAATTAATGGTGATTCTCTCAGGCCCTGAACCAAACCGCAGTAAATTTGAGCGTTTGGTTTTAAATCAATTGAAAAAACTAAACATTAAAACATTGGTAGTTAGAGGCCTGGTGGGAGATAAAGAACACATAGAAGAAAATAAAATTGGCAACATACAAATGAAAGCCCATCTTAATGCTGCTGAAATGCGCAAAGAAATATGTAAATCAGAAGTCATATTGTGCCGTGCAGGGTATTCATCAGTAATGGACTTAGCTATTTTATGTAAAAAAGCAATTCTAGTGCCTACTGAAGGTCAAACAGAACAAGAATATCTTGCAAAGCACCTCAGCGCTAAAAATTGGCTGTATGCAACAACAGAAAAAAAACTAGACATTTCTGTTGATATTCAAAAAGCAAAAAAGTACAGTGGCTTAAGCGTTGAAGTAGATCAGATGCATTTACAAGATGCCGTAAATGACCTATTAAAGTCTTGCTAGTATTTTAGACTTCTAAATTTATTGAATCCATTGAAAATACAAGTTAAAAAATGATATTAGTTACCGGAGGCACTGGATTGGTTGGAAGTTATTTATTACTTGAGCTGACAAAAAAAGACAATCCAATTCGCGCTATTTATAGAAGCAAATCAAGTATAGAAAAAACAAAAAATATTTTTGATGCTTTTCAGGCAATGGAACGTTTTAAAAAAATTGAATGGTTTCAGGCAAACATCACAAACTATTTTAAATTAAAAGATGCTTTTCAAGGTGTTTCAAAAGTTTATCATGCAGCAGCTAAGGTTTCTTTTGCTGGTAAAGATGCTGATGAAATGATGAAAACTAACATAGAAGGAACAACACATATTGCAAACTTATCCCTTGAAATGAAAATAGATAAGCTTTGTTATATTAGCTCTGTATCTAGTTTAGGCAGCTATGCAAAAGGCTGTACTGACGAAGAGGCGCTTTGGCAAAAAACAGATACTACTTCACTATATTCAATCAGCAAGTATTATGCAGAGAATGAGGTTTGGCGTGCATCGGAAGAAGGTTTGGATGTTGTAATCGTCAATCCTACCACTATCATGGGCTATGGAGATTGGCGTGAAAGTAGTTTGACCATTATTAAGAAAGTAGCAGATGGCTTATCTTTTTACCCTCCTGGATCAAATGGCTTTATTGGTGTGAAAGATGTTTCTACAGTTGCCATTACACTAATGAATAGCGACATAAAAGGACAACGGTATATATTAGCGGCAGAAAACATATCCTTCAAGAACCTTTTAAGCACAATTGCTATTGCTTTGGGGAAAAAACCACCTAAATACGCTGCAAAAAAATGGATGGCAACAAGCATGCTGTTTGGCGACCAACTTCTGGCTATGCTTAGCGGAAAAAAAGCAATCTTAAACAAAGGAAGTATTCATACAGCTTTTAACCGCAAATGTTTTGATACAGATAAAATTAAAAAAGAAATAGGTTATACCTTCCAACCAATCTCAGAAGTAATACAAGAGGCTGCTATATTTTATAAAAGACAGCTTTAATCTACCTTTTTACACTGTCTTCAATTACTTTATTTCTTCCTTTTTCTACTAAAGCTGAAGCTTCACTTAGCTTAACAATAACTTGATCATATAGCTTTTCAAACTTCTTAGGATGATTTATATAGTAGGAATAATTGGAATCAAAGTCTACCTTGGTAGCATTCATCTTTCTTAATGCCGCAGCATAAATACTATCAGTAGCATAGATTGTATCATTTTGTTTATGGTAACCAAGCCGAATAATGGCTTCTGCCTTTTGCATTTCAACCATAACATCTACAAAATGGTCCTCTGTCCACAAGTAATCGGGCTTTTGCTCTTTTTCAGTACAAGAAATTATCATTAACAACAAGCCAAAACAAAGTGTTAGTTTTTTCATGCTTCAAATTTCATTCGCTTTCCACGAAGCCCTTCGTTAAATGCTCCTTGTTTGTAAACCCATTGTCCACTGACAAAAGTATGCTCAATCCAGCTGTGAAAACTCTGCCCTTCAAAGGGTGACCAACCGCATTTCGACAATACATTTTGTTTACTCACCTCCCAAGGTTTTTCTAAATTAACCAATACCAAATCGGCAAAATAACCTTCTCTAATATAGCCCCTCTCTTTAATCCTAAAGCAATCTGCTACAGCATGTGATGTCTTTTGAACGATATCAGTTAATGAAAATACTCCTTCTCGTTGCATTTCAAAAAGCGCGGGCAATGCATGTTGCACAAGTGGCCCACCACTTGGTGCTTTAAAATATGTATCATTTTTTTCTGCAAAAGTGTGTGGTGCATGATCTGTTGCGATTACATCAATTATATTGTCTTTAACCGCTTGGCGAATTGCCGCCCTATCAGTTTCGGTTTTTACAGCAGGGTTCCACTTTATAAAAGCTCCTTTATCATCATAATCTTTGTCAGTAAACCAAAGGTGATGAATACAAGCTTCAGCTGTAATTCTTTTTTCACTCAAAGGAAGGTCATTACTAAACAACTCTAACTCTTTAGCAGTTGATATATGTAAAATATGTAATCTGCTGCCGTGCTTTTTTGCCAAGCTTACTGCTTTTGAAGAAGACAAATAACAAGCTTCTTCACTTCTAATTAAAGGATGTTGACTAAAAGGAACCTTTTCACCATACTTTTGGCGGGCTTTCTCTAAGTTGGCACGAATAGTTGCCTCATCTTCACAATGGGTGGCAATTAACATTGGAGACTCCCTAAATATATTGTCCAACACTTTTTCCTCATCTACCAACATATTACCAGTTGATGAGCCCATAAAAATTTTAATCCCACAAACATTTTTTGGGCTCGTCTTAAGCACTTCCTCTAAGTTATCATTTGAGGCACCCATAAAAAAGGAGTAATTTCCAAAAGAACTGTTGGCAGCAAGCTGGTATTTTTCTTCAAGTAATTCTTGGGTCAAGGTGTTGGGTAAAGTATTTGGCATCTCCATAAATGAAGTAATTCCCCCAGAAACTGCAGCTCTAGACTCTGTATGAATATCTGCTTTATAGGTCAAGCCAGGTTCTCTAAAGTGCACTTGATCATCAATCATCCCCGGAATTAAATGCAAACCCATAGCATTGATTACCGTTTCATTTTCTTTTGCAGAAATTCCCGCCTTGCTAATCTGATCAATTCGGTCACCTACAATTCGCAAATCAGCTTCAAAAGCAACACCTTCATTTACAATACAAGCTCCTTGAATTAAGATTGAATTACTCATAATACTTCTTTTTAAACTTTTTTAGTGCCAAAGAAGATAAACGCAACCAAATAACTCCAAAAAAAGCTTCTTTAAAAATACCAGAGCTCATTTTGCTATTTCCTTCTTGTCTGTCGGTAAAAATAATAGGAACTTCTACTACTTTAAATCCATACTTCCATGCTTTAAATTTCATTTCAATCTGAAAAGCATACCCTTTAAATCTTATTTTATCTAATTTAATGGTAGAAAGCACTGAACGATGATAACATTTAAACCCTGCCGTAGCGTCTCGGAAAGGCATTCTTGTAATAATTCGCACATATGCAGATGCATAATATGACATCAAAACCCTACCCATAGGCCAATTTACAACATTTACACCTGTCACATATCTAGATCCAATTGCCAAATCAGCCCCATCTTTAGCACAGGCATTAAATAGGTTGATCAAGTCTTCAGGATTGTGGCTAAAATCTGCATCCATCTCGAATATATAATCATAATTCGCCTTTAAGCCCCACTTAAATCCATGAATATAAGCTGTTCCCAGGCCTTGCTTCCCACTTCTCTCTTCAATAAAAAGCCGATTGGAGTATTCTGTCATTAGTTTTTTTACAGCTGTTGCTGTTCCATCAGGAGAGCCATCATCCACAATTAAAATATCAAATTCCTCAGCTAAGGAAAAAACTTTCTCAATAATGTTAATGATATTCTCTATCTCATTATAAGTGGGAATAATAACGAGTTTTTTTTGCATGGTTCAATAAAAAAAGTAAAAATAACAATTCACCAACTACTATTTTTAAATAGCATAGCCGAAAATTAAGTATAATTATAATACATACTGTTGGATAATAGCAAGTATGTATAAGTTGATATGCCTATCATAGAAACACGCTTATCTGCAGCAATAACAGTTGAAAAAAATAGTCAAAATAAGAAGTCATCTTAAGTCGGTAATCAATTATACAACATATGCCAAACCTTAGTTTTGCATTAAAGTTTGTATTTTCTGTTGCAACTTAGGGCTCTGCTGTATCAATCCAGCTATTTCTTGGTAGCGCTCAATTGTTAAACCACTTTCAGTAATTTCATTCTCCATATTGCTTTGTGCTTCCTCTTGAATTTTCTGCAACTTTGGCATCAACTTATCAAGCTTCTCTTGTTCCTCATCCGTAACATATACCTCTTGTGTAGGGTCTTGTTCCTTCTGTTGAATTTCCGAAAATCTTTGGAAATCCATTTCCTCTTCTTGAATAACTAAAATCATTTCTTTTTTATTCTTTTGGCTTTCAACTTGAATTCCTTTAAAAGCTTCTGCAAACATTTCAACTTCTTTATCGGAAACACCACCTTCTATAGCATGTTGTTGAATTTGGGATTGCTCATTTTGACCTACTTGAGCTGTTGCCGACATAAAAGTCAGCATAGTAAGTAAACTTATTCCAATTGTTTTCTTTAAATTTTTCATGCTAATTGTGACTCGTTATTATTAATTTTTATTGTGGAGGTCCTTGCTGCTGCATTCTTTCTTGCATTATTTGCTGATATCTGCTCAGTAAACCACCATCTTCCTTCAACTCTCTAGTAACATTTTGATACCATTGTTCACTCAAGCCAGCATCTTCAAGAATTTTAATCATTTTACTTTCGATTTTGCTCTGAATTTCATCGATGCTTATGTTTGCTTGTTCAAACTGCAGTATTTCTTCTTCTGATACTAAAGGCTCGGCATTTGGATTTTGACTCATTTGTTGAATTTCAGTGTATCGCTCCACTTGTAGACCTGCCTCTTCAACTGCAACCATCATTTCCATTTGTGCTTCCTGACTAATTTGTTGAAATTGATCTGATAAATCTGCAAGTTGCATTAATTCCTCATCAGTAACATTTGCTGATTTATAGTTACTAGCTGGTGCAAAAGCCTCTTCTCCTTGCTTACTTTCAGCGGGGCTTGTAGTCTCTGATTCTATATTAACATCGCTACTTACCTCTTCTTCTTTTGGTGCACTATCACATGCTACAATAGTAAGGCACATTGCTGTAACAGCAGTAAATAATCTTAATTTCATGTGTATTTGATTGTAAATTAAACCTCAGTAAAAATTACTGATAATGAATTATTTACTGCCAAAGTAGGAAAGTATTTTTCTACGACAAAAGAAAATGAAACTGTTTTTCTTAAAGTTTATTAATCAAAAATTCAACTACTTGCAATTCAAGAATCAACTTATTTTTAAAAATGATTAGAAAAAACTACTGCTTAATAAAGTTGTTTACTTTTTGAAAAAACTCATCCGGAGCTTCTGCGTGCAACCAATGGCCAGCATTTTCAATCTCCTCAAGCTCATAGTTTGGAAATTTCCTAACAATTTCGGCACCGTGTTGTGGAAGAATATAGTCGGAGTTGGCACCTTTAATAAAAAGGCTTTTTCCCTCATACAATCCTTCGCTAACTGGCCAATGACTTATGGGTTCAAGTTGCCTTTCCAAAACTGGCAAGTTAAAACGCCAAGCATATCTATTTTTTTCTTTCAAGTATAAGTTTTTTAATAAAAACTGTCGTATACCCAAGGTTTTGATCCTATTCGATAACATTTCATCTGCCTCCTTTCTACTGCGAATTGAGTTTAAATCTACACTCTTAAGTGCAGCCACAATACCATAATGATGAACTTCATATTCAACAGGCGCAATGTCGGCAACAATCAATTTAGAAACCATCTCTGGAAAGTTCACTGCAAACTCCATAGCAGTTTTCCCTCCCATTGAATGCCCCAAAATAATTGGTTTTTTAATGCTGTGCATTGCTATAAATGATTCTAAATCCTCGGCCATTATAGGATAATCAAAAGCATCATCATGCGGAGAGTGACCGTGATTTCTCTGATCCACAAGCCACACTTCATAATCCTCAGACCACCTTTTCCCTAAAGTCATCCAATTGTCTAATGATCCAAATAAACCATGCAAAATAATCAATGGTTTTCCGCTACCTAACTTTTTATAATTCAACTCCATATTATCCTATATATCTTGATGTGACCAACTCAATTCCTTTAAATACATTTGGATTGTATTCTCCAATCCATAATACAGTGCATCAGAAATTAGGGCATGCCCAATAGAAACTTCTAAAAGACCTTGAATGTTTTCCTTAAAGTATCGCAAATTATTTAAATCCAAATCGTGACCTGCATTAACACCCAATCCGCTTTGTTGAGCGATTTGTGCAGCCTTCTCATAAGCTGCGATTGCCTTTTTGGGATTTTGAGGATACTGATCTGCATAAGGACCAGTGTATAATTCAATTCGATCAACTCCAGTTTTAGAAGCTTCTACGATTTGATCTAAATCTGTTTCCATAAAAACACAAGTTCTAATGCCAGCTTTATTAAAAATTTCAATAATGGGCTTTAAAAAATCCCCTTCGGAAATAACATCCCATCCAGCGTTGGAAGTTAAAACGCCGGGGGGATCGGGAACAAGCGTAACCTGTTCTGGCTTTACTGCTAGCACCATATCTATAAACTGTTTTGTCGGATAGCCTTCTATGTTAAACTCAGTTGTAATATGTTTTTTCAAATCATAGACATCGCTATACCTAATGTGCCGTTCGTCTGGCCTAGGATGTACAGTAATTCCATCTGCTCCAAACTTTTGGCAATCAATAGCAACTTGCAATACATTGGGAGTGTTCCCACCTCTTGCATTTCTTATGGTGGCTACTTTATTGATATTAACGCTTAATCTGCTCATGATATTTGAGTAATATTGTGGTGTTGGCTTCAAAGATAAGTTATATATTAAAACAACAAAGCACTTCTCGATATGTTAGCAATTGATTTAATTAGCGATGAAATTCCTCCCTTAAAAGTAAATGATAAGGTTAAAAATGGACTGCATTGGATGGAGGAATTCAAAGTCACTGAATTACCATTAATTGATAATGGTAAATTTCTCGGGTCTATAAGTGAAGAAGAGCTTTTAAATCATGGAAACCCAGATGCACTTCTCAAAGATTTAACTCATAAGTTACAAGAGGTTTTTGTCTTTCAACATCAACATATTTATGAGGTTATAGCAAATATTAGCCAATTTAAATTAAGTGTAATCGCTGTTTTAGATAAAAATAAAAATTTTATCGGCATTATTGATTTGCCAATGATAATGAGCAAAATTGCCAATTTAACTGCCATGAAAGATCCTGGTGGAATATTGCAATTAGAGCTAAATATAAATGATTATTCCTTGGCTGAAATCTCTAACATTGTAGAGAGTAATGGGGCAAAGATTTTAAGCTCCTATATCTATACACACGATGACTCTAAAAAAATGGACGTTACTATAAAAGTCAACATTTCTGATTTATCGGCAATCATTCAAACCTTTGAACGATATAACTATCAAGTAGCAGCATTCTTCCATAAAAGTACAATGGAAGATGACATCAAAAAACGCTATGATGCTTTTGTTCACTACCTCAATATCTGATAAATGAAAAGAGCAACTTTGCTTTTTTTCTTTTTACTGCTTTCTGTATTTGTATTTGGCCAAGCCTTCAAAATTTCGCCAATATCAACTGACAGTGTCATGTATAAAAGTCAAGTTAAAATTGTTGCTGACATCCAAATTATTGGAAACAAAACAACAAAAGAACAAATTATTTTTCGAGAGTTAAGTTTTAAAAAAGGTGACACTTTAACAAATCAGAGCTTTATAAATGCCCTTGAACAATCTAAAAAAAACCTACACAACACCTCTCTGTTTAACTTCGTAGAAATAGATTGGGCGCTGATAGATTCTATTCAAACACAAATTATAGTGAACCTACATGAACGATGGTACACTTTTCCCGCACCAATATTTCAAATCGACGACAACAACTTCAACACTTGGTGGAAGAGCAAAGATTTCTCTCGCATCAACTATGGGCTACAACTAGTTCAATACAATTTTAGAGGCAGGAAAGAAAAACTCAGTTTTACCGCACAGTTTGGCTTCACAGAAAGGCTTAAACTAAACTACGACATTCCTTATATAAGTAAAACACAAAAAGGGGGCTTGTCGTTTAGTTTTTCATACAACCGCAGAGATGAAATAGTTTACACATCAGAAAATAACAAAAGGTTACAATATAAAAACTTCAATGGAAATGCCGTACGAAATTATGCTGCGGGCATTACCTATCAATACCGCCCAGCTATTTATAACAAGCATAGAGTTGGTGCCGAATATGATTTCGTAAACATTCAAGATACAGTTAGAAAACTAAATCCGAATTACTTAGGAAACAACAGCAGAGAAAAACAATTCTTCAGTCTTTACTATAGTTTTACTCACGATCGGAGAGACTCTAAAAGCTTTCCATTAAAAGGGAACTTTTTTCAATTGAGCCTAAAAAAATATGGCTTAGGCATTTTAGATGACGACATTGACCTTACCAACATCCAATTTCAAATAAAAAAATATGAGGAATTGGCAAAGAGACTTTACTTTGCCGCAGGTGTTCGAGGTATTCTAACAACCAACAACAACCAACCTTATTTGCTTCAAAATGGAATGGGATATAGCCAAGCATATACCTTGCGTGCTTATGAATACTACGTAATTGATGGTCAGAATTTAGGTTTGGCAAAAGCCGAAGTTAGATATCAAATTATTAGACCAAGACACGCCAACATTAATGCAATGCCAATTAAAAAATTTCAACAATTCCACTATGCGCTCTATGGTGGTATATTTTCTGACTTCGGCTACATAGAAGACAATACCGGCTTCGAGAACAACAAATTAGCTAATGATTTCCAATATGGATATGGAGTAGGTTTAGACTTTGTAAGCTATTATGACATTGTAATTAGAACAGAATTTTCTTTAAATAAATTTGGAGAGAGTGGAATATTTCTTCATTTTGTAGCCTCTATTTAAAAAATTTTAAACGTATTGTAAATCTTCTTTTTAGCTCACATAAATTAATATGCCTTTAAACATTACCTTTATCCCAATCTTATGAAAATTGCAATCTACGGTAAGCGCATCGACGCATCAAACAAAAAGGAAATAGAACATTTGTTGCTCGAATTAAGTCAACGAAACGTTGATCTTTTGTTTCACGACACCATCGTTTCACAAATGAAAAAGAACGGGTTGGAGTCTTTTCTAAACGGTCGATATTTTTCACAAGCTAAAGACATCAAATCACAAGGAGTTGACTTTTTAATTAGCATTGGAGGAGATGGCACCTTTTTAGATACCATTTTATTAATTCAAGAACAAAAAATTCCAGTGTTGGGAATTAACACTGGAAGGTTAGGGTTTTTATCTAATACAGCACCAGCGGAAATAAAAACGGCAATTGAAGCTTTGTGCAATAAGAACTATACAATTGAAGAGCGATCAATGCTTGAAATGGATAGTGAATCTAAGTTGTTTGGTAATGACAACCAGGCTTTAAACGACATTAGCATTCTGCGAAGTGATAGTTCCTCTATGATAACCATTGAGGTGAAATTAGACGGTAAGCATTTAAATACCTACTGGGCAGATGGATTAATTATTGCTACAGCAACCGGTTCTACGGCCTACTCATTAAGTTGCGGTGGCCCAATTTTAATGCCAGGTAGCGGAAATTTTGTAATCACCCCAATAGCCCCACACAATTTAAACGTAAGGCCAATTGTGATTAATGAAAACTCTACCATTGATGTTGTAGTTGAAGGAAGATCTAAGAAAAGTTTAGTAGTAATGGATTCACGAACAGAGGAATTAAAAAATGGAGAATCTTTAAGAATTAAAAAAGCAGCCTACAAATTACAACTTGTTCAACTTGAGAATCATGGGTTTATAAATAGCTTAAAAGGAAAACTAAACTGGGGCTTGGATAAAAGAAACAACTAACAAGAATCTCAGCTTATAGAGTCTGGTTTGTTATTTATTTTTATATTTGCCACTTTATCAATATCCTAAATGAAAAAAACGTTTGTTATACTTAGTGTGATTTTCCTACTGCCTTTCTATACTGTGGCACAAAAATGGAAAAATCAGCAAATACTATTTGGAGCAGGTGTAACTAATTTCTTTGGCGATTTAGGTGGCGGAAATTCTACAGGCAGGCCAGGCCCAGCAGACCTTAATATGGCTGCCACCCGCCCTGCACTCTTTTTCGGATACCGCTATGAGTTCAACAATGTCTTTAAATTGCGATCAAATCTAACTTGGGGCATTCTAAGCGGAGACGATAAATATACAGATGAACCATACAGAAATGGAAGAAATCTAAACTTCCGATCAGGAATTGTTGAACTTAACTTATTGGGTGAATTTTACCTTGTAAAAAATAAAAGAAGCAACCTGTACCGGCTAAGAGGTGTAAATGACAGGGGGTTTTACGGAATAGAAGCATATTTATTTGGAGGAATAGGTGTGATGTATTTTAACCCTAAAGCCAAATATGATGGAAAGTGGGTTGCCCTACAACCTATAGGAACAGAAGGGCAGGGTTTGGAAGGAGAAGACGACAAATACAATAGAGTAACCGTAACCATGCCTTATGGGATTGGTTTTCAAAAAGTGCTAAGTAGGTTTTTTACAGTTGGTATTGAAGCCTCAATGAGAATGACTTTTACAGATTATATTGACGATGTAAGTGGAACATATTATGGACGAGATAACCTAATGAATGCCAAACTTGCAGCTGGAGCATCAATGGCCGAAGCTGAGCGTGCTGCTCATCTTTCAGATCCAAATATTTTTCATAAAACACCTGAAATAGGAACATCAAGAAACAACCAACTGGTTGGAGAAAAGAGAGGCGACCCAAGTAATAACGACGCTTTTTTTACTGTGATGCTTACGGTAAGTAAAAAAATTCAGACAAAACGCCGAAGTCGGGCAAAATTCTAATACTTTTTATGTTCTTTTGCCGTTATATGAAAATGAAAAGAGCATTTTTTTCTATATTACTTTTTGCTGCAATTGGCTCATCGCCACTTATGGCTCAAAAAACAACTGAATTAGGGATACTATTAGGGCGCTCCTATTATCTTGGAGAACTAAACCCTAGTACACATTTTGGAAGGGAAACTGGAAGCTTTAACTATGGAATTGCCTTTAGGTACAACTTAAATAAACGGTATTCTTTAAAGGCAACACTTGCTCAAACAGAATTAAAGGCAGCAGATGAAAATATAGACTTTCTATTTAATGAAGCTAGGAATGCAAGCTTTACAAACCTAGTAAGAGACTTTGCAGCAAATATCGAATTTAACTTCTTACCATATGCTATTGGAGATAAGAAGCATTCATTTAGCCCTTATTTATTTGTTGGTTTTAATATATATAGAAGTAAGCCTAAAACACTAATCAACGGCAACGAAGTTATAGGAGAAACAGTCGATAAAACAATAAACATGGCATATTCATTTGGCCCAGGAGTTAAACTAAATGTTGGTCGTAAAGTTAGCTTAAGCTTTGAATGGGGCTTTCGAAAAACTGCTAACGACTACATTGATGGACTACCAAACCGTAGAAATGAAATATTTGAGATGGGGAAAGAGTATAATAATGATTGGTTTGTTAGCTCAAACTTCATGCTGACATACAGACTTACCAATTTAGGCCCATGCCCTGTATATAATTTTTAAAATCAGCTGAATTATCTCATATTTGCGCCGCTTAAATTAGCTTTTTTTTATGCCCACCACAGAAACAAAAAACTTACAAATCCCACAACACATCGCAATCATTATGGATGGTAATGGTCGGTGGGCAAAAAAGAATGGAAAAGCTAGAATTTTCGGACATAGAAACGGAGTTAAATCAGTGCGTTCAGTTACAGAAGGTGCCGCTAAAATGGGTGTTAAATACTTAACACTCTATGCTTTTTCTACAGAAAACTGGAACCGACCAAAAAACGAAATCAATGCATTAATGCAATTATTGGTAACAACCATTGGTAAAGAAACAAAAACACTCAACAAAAACAACATACGACTAAAGGCAATTGGCAATTTAGATAGCTTACCAGGCAACTGTAATCGAGAACTACAAAGTGCAATCAAAGAGACAGCTAAAAACGATGGGATGTGCCTAGTGCTTGCATTAAGCTACAGCTCCAAGTGGGAAATCGTTGAAGCTACAAAGAAGCTATTGAATGATGTCAAACTAAAAAAGGTCGATATTTCAGAAATTACTGAAAGTAACTTTAAAAACTATCTTTGCACAAAAGGCATTCCAGATCCTGAGTTGCTTATCCGCACATCTGGAGAACATAGAATTAGTAATTTTTTATTGTGGCAATTGGCATATACAGAACTTTATTTTACCGAAAAACTGTGGCCAGACTTTAGAGAGGAAGACTTAGTAGAAGCTATAAAAGACTTCAACAGTAGAGAGAGAAGATTTGGTAAAACAACTGAACAATTAGCAGAACAAAAAAGCAGCAATGAATAAACACAACGGTTTTCTAATTTTTATTTTTTGCTTAACACTATCTGTGCAGCTCAACGCTCAAATAACAATAGATCCTGCGCTAGAGGTATTAGACTATAACTCTCCCAGAACCTATGAGGTAGGAAGAATTGAAGTATCTGGTACTGAAAACCTAGATCACTCTGCCTTAATTGCCATTTCAGGCTTAAGCGTAGGTCAAGAAATAAAGGTTCCAGGTGATGAGATTTCCAATGCACTTTCACAGCTATGGGACCAAGAACTATTTACAGATATTTCTATCTTAGCAACAGATGTAAAAGGTGAAATTATTTTTCTAAAAATAGAGGTTGAAGAGCGCAGCCGCTTGTCGAAATTCCGTTTTAAGGGTGTGAAAAAAGGAAAACAAGAAGCGCTTAGAGAGGACATCAGATTACATCGAGGAAGGGTAATTACACCAAACCTTCTTGACAAAACCAAAACTAAAATAAAGAAAAGCTTTGTAGATAAAGGGTACTTTAATGCTACCGTTGACATACATCTAGAAGCAGATAGCTTGCTAAAAAATAGCTCAGTTGTCACCATAGAAGTAAACAAAAATAACAGGGTAAAAATCAAGGATATTTTTATTGAAGGAAATACGGTTTTCACTGATCAAAAAATCAGGAAGACAATGAAAAACACTAAGCAAAAAAAGTTTATTCGTATTTTCAAGGCGTCTAAGTTTACTCGAGAAGATTATAGAGATGATTTAGAAGCAATAGTTGATAAATACAATACCAAAGGATACCGAGATGCTAAAATCATTCGCGATACAGTTTATCAAATTAGTGACAATCGAATTGCTATCGAAATAGAAATCTCTGAAGGCAAACAATATTACTTTGGAAATATAAGATGGACTGGAAATACAAAATTTTCAGATGAAGAGCTTAATCGAATTCTAAGTATTGAAAAAGGGGATATTTACAATCAGGAATTGTTTGATAGACGTGTTTATCAAGATCCAAATGGAAGAGATATTAGCTCTTTGTACTTAGATGATGGATACTTGTTTTTTCAACCAAATGTTGTAGAGACCCAAGTGAGAAATGACACCATAGATTTTGAAATAAGACTGCGAGAAGGACAACAAGCGAGGATTAATGAAATTACCATTATTGGCAATACCAAAACCAATGATCATGTAATTAGAAGAGAGTTGAGAACATACCCCGGTGAGCTATTTAGTTGATCAGATATTATTCGATCTCAACGAGAACTAATGCAACTAGGATATTTTAATCAAGAGAAATTGGGCGTAAACCCAATGCCTAACCAATCAGACGGCACGGTTGACATAGAGTATGTTGTAGAAGAACAACCTTCTGACCAAGTAGAACTTTCTGGTGGTTGGGGTGGTGGCCGAGTTGTGGGTAGCCTAGGACTTTCTTTTAATAATTTTTCAGCGAGGAAGTTCTTTAAAAAAGAAGCTTGGCGTCCACTACCCTCAGGAGATGGGCAAAGATTAAGTTTGAGAGCTCAGACCAATGGACAGTTTTTTCAATCTTATAATATCTCTTTTACAGAACCATGGTTGGGTGGAAGAAAGCCAAATAGCCTAAGTGTTACTGCTTACTATTCCCAACAAACAAATGGTGTAGAAAAGTACTTAATAGGTGGTGATGGTGAAAGAATTAATAATCCAAACAGACAGTTTTTAGGAATCTGGGGAATTTCTGTTGGCTTAGGTCGAAGACTTGAAAAACCAGATGATTTCTTTCAATTGTATAATGAATTAAGCTACCAGTATTACAACCTACAAAATTGGGGCAACTTTATTTTTAGAAATGGTTTTGCACATAACCTAAGCTTTAAAACATCTTTATCAAGAAACTCAGTTGATGCACCAATATATCCTCGAAGAGGATCTAACACTTCAATTTCTTTACAACTAACGCCACCTTACTCTTTGTTTGATGATAGAGATAGCTATGATGAATTGAGCAACCAAGAGCGTTATAAGTTTATTGAATTCCACAAATGGAAATTTAATACTTCTTGGTTTGCTACGCTTACAGGCAAACTTGTATTGAATGCGAAAATTGGATATGGTTACCTAGGCTCCTATAACTCAGCATTAGGGCAATCCCCTTTTGAAAGATTCTATTTAGGTGGAGATGGTTTAAGTGGTTTTAATTTAGATGGGAGTGAAATTATCGCATTGAGAGGCTATGGCGATAGGGTTCTATCACCGCGAGAAGGTGCCACATTAGCAAGCAAGTACACCATGGAAATCCGCTATCCTTTCTCTTTAAATCCCTCTGCAACAATTTATGGCCTGGCTTTTGCAGAAGCTGGTAATTCATGGTTTGATTTCAGTGAATTTTCACCATTCGCTGTAAAACGATCTGCAGGTGTGGGTGTAAGAATATATATGCCCTTCTTTGGACTACTTGGACTTGATTGGGGATATCGCTTCGATGAAATTCCAGGAAGAACAGACCCAAGCCAGAAAACAGAATTCCACTTTACCATTGGTGGTAATATAGGTGGTTGGTAAGCTTATTTGATGATTAAAACATTAATGAAAATGATAAGAATAGCCTTCTTTGTACTTTTAAGCTTGAGTTTTTATAATCTTAGCGCTCAAAAATTCGCTTATATTGATACGGAATATATTTTAAAAAATATTCCTGAATATGAGGAAGCACAAAAACAATTAGATGAATTGTCTGAACGATGGGAAAATCAAATTGAAAGGAAATACGAGCAAATTGCAAAAAAACGCGAAGACTATCAAGCAGAAGAAATATTGCTCACCGAAAACATGAAAAATAAAAGAAGAGAAGAAATTATTAAACTCGAAGATGAAGCCAAGGAGCTAAAAAAAGAAAAATTTGGCGTAGATGGAGAGTTGTTTAAAAAAAGAAAAGAATTAATTAAACCGATACAAGAAAAAATATACAAAGCAGTCCAAGAAACTGCCAACATTGGTAGATACTCTATAATTTTTGACAAAGCATCGCGTGGATTGACAATGGTATATACCAATCCACAATACGACAAAAGTGATGACATCTTAAGGCGAATGGGATATAAACCTGGAGATAAAAGATAAATTCGTAATTAAATATTAATAATATTGCACTTTAAATAAAAATAATCATGAAAACAATGAAATCAATCGTTTTAATATTTGCCACCTTATTTAGCACAATGGCTTTTGGCCAAAAGCTTGGGCATATTAATTCTAATGACTTACTAAAAGCAATGCCAGAACGCTCTACAATAGAGGCAGAAGTGCAGAAATATGCACAAGACTTAGAGTCACAATTGTCAGCTATGACCAAAGAATACCAATCAAAAATACAAGACTATCAATCTAAAGAGGCTACGATGTCTGAATCGATTAAACAAGATAAAATCAAAGAAATAACTAATCTTGAAGATCGCATTAATGAATTTCAAAAAACAGCACAAAGAGACCTACAAGCTAGAGAAGAAAAGCTTTTAACTCCAATTATAGAAAAAGCGAGAAAAGCAATTGAAGATGTTGCAAAGGAAGAAGGCTTTACCTATATATTTGACTCTGGAGTTGGTGCTTTACTCTATCAAAAAGACTCCCAAAATATAATGCCACAAGTAAAAAAGAAACTTGGGCTACTATAATTGAGCAAATAATTTAATAATTTCGAAGCATTCGCCTTTAGCGGATGCTTTTTTTATGAAAAATAATCTACAGAACGACAACCCTATAGGAGTTTTTGACTCCGGAATTGGTGGATTAACTGTTGCGCACGCCATTCAGCAACTACTACCTAACGAACAGTTACTCTACTTTGGTGATACAGCGCATTTACCTTACGGAGATAAAGAACCACACTCTATTAAACAATACGCAGTAGAAATTAGCAAATTCTTATTATCTAAGAATTGCAAAGTCATCATTATTGCATGTCACACCGCCTCTTCGATTGCCTTTGAAGAAGTGAAAAAAGTTGTTGGCAATCAAGCAATTGTTATCAATGTAATCGACCCAGTAGTTAAGTTATTCGCCGATTATAGTTTTAAAAATGACAATATTGGCGTGATAGGAACAAAAGGTACCATCCGCTCTAAAGTGTATCCAAAGCGAATCAAAATAGAAAATGATAAATTAAATGTAAAGACTCTTGAAACGCCACTACTTTGTCCAATGATTGAGGAAGGTTTTATAGATGATAAAATCAGCCAAACAGTTATTGACTCTTATCTCTCAAACGAAAAGTTAAATAACATCAAGCACATCATCCTTGCATGCACACATTATCCATTGATAAAAAAGCAAATTTCTTCTTACTATCATGACAAGGTAAATGTGATTGATTCAGCGGAAGTGGTGGCAAACTATTTGGTAGAAACACTTACAACAAAGAATCTTTTGAACAGCAAGCCGCGAAAGCCGCATCAGTTTTATGTTTCAGACTATACAAAAAGTTTTGAGAAAAGTACCCGCTTTTTCTTTAAGGAAGAAATTCATCTCGAAAAGAAAAATATCTGGAATTAAGCTTTAAACCAAGAGGCATATTTTACATAATTATTTGCAATGCGTTCAATTTCTCCACTATTCTGAGATGCACTTACTTTTTTAATTTTTCTAGCTGGAATTCCAGCATAGATACAACCTTGCTCTACCACAGTTCCTTCTAATACTACTGCACCAGCTGCAACAATTGCACCCTCTTCAACCACAGCCTTATCCATTACAATTGCACCCATTCCAATCAGAACATTATCTGCTAGCCGACAGCCATGAACAATTGCGTTGTGCCCAACACTTACATTATTTCCTATGATTGTTTTGGTTTTTTCATAAGTACAATGAATTACTGCTCCATCTTGAATATTTACACGGTTTCCCATTACAATACTATTCACATCGCCTCTAACTACAGCATTGAACCAAATACTGCATTCGTCGCCCATGGTTACATCTCCAATAATAGTCGCATTCTCTGCAAAATAGCAATGCTTACCGTACTTCGCAGATTTATTTCTTACAGTTTTGAACAAAGCCATATTATTTTATTTTAAGTTAAACAGCAAAACTAAGCAAGGCTACCGCAAAAAATTAAGTAGTAAAATAATATTTGCTTTATCGGATAATATTTTCATATATGCCTCACAAAAGTCATTAGTTATCAAATCTTAGCTAACTTTGTTTTAAAATAATTTATCATGGAAAATACAGCAGTAGTGCCACACAGTATATATGCAGAAAGCACCCCAAATCCATCGACTATGAAGTTCGTATCAAACAAATACTTAGTAATTGATGGACAGGACTATGAGTATGGTTTAGATGATGACACTAAAGACTCACCCCTTGCAGCAAAACTATTAAATTTCCCTTTTATTTCTAATGTATTTATTGCAAGCAACTTTATTTCTATAACAAAAACTGACATTATTGATTGGGAAGATGTAATTGCTCAAATTCGAGAGTTTTTAGCTGACTTTTTAAATAGTGGTGGACAAGTTATTAATACAAGTACTTCTCAAGACAATGAAAATAACTTGGGAAACAATGATGGTTTGCAAAGTCCAAAAAGAGAGGATCTTCAAGGAATAGATGCTAAAATTTCCGATATACTAGAAGACTATATAAAGCCAGCCGTTGAAAGCGATGGCGGTGCGATTCACTTCCATAGCTACGCCGATGGAAAGGTTAGTGTTGTGTTAAAAGGAGCTTGTAGTGGTTGCCCATCTTCTACAATGACATTAAAGGCAGGAATTGAAAATCTTTTAAAAGAAATGCTACCTGGACAAATTGAAGAGGTAATTGCTATTAATGGATAATTGGTGGTTGATTATTTTTCCTTAATTTTCCATTAAAAATAATGAAGCGAATACTACTTTCCTTCTTGTTCCTATTTGGATTATATTCAATAGGCAAGGCACAACTAACGATCAATCATAGCCATATGCCAAAAGCAGGTGATACTGCTCGCTACAGTATTGCCATTCTGGACTCTAGCATTTTGCTAAACTATCAAAGCAATGGTGCCAACCAAATATGGCGCTTTGATAGCTTAAAAGCCCAAAGACAAAATGTACGTAGCTTTTACAATTCTGCCAACACCCCATATTCTATTAATAATAAAATTGCAGAAAAGATTGCAGATACGGTAAATCAGCAGGGGGTTACCCTAACTGATGTATACGAGTTCTACACCCTTGACTCTAATACATACAGCAAAGATCAACGTGCTGTAACACTACAAACTGGGTTTTTTCCACTAAAAGTAACACCAGTATATAGTGATAAAGACGAAGTTTATCAATTTCCTTTAAATTATAATGACAGCGACTCTAGTACCTTTAGCTTTTCATTTAACAACCAATTTCCAGCTGCATATTACGGTTCTACAGGATACAGGATAAACAAAGTAGATGGATGGGGAACAATTCACACGCCATATGGGAGTTTTAATTGTATTCGAGTAGTTACAGATATAGTATCTTATGACTCCATTAGCTTTAACAACAACAATTCAGGCACCAACAGTCACCTAAGAGAATACAAGTGGCTCACTCCTCAACTTGCAATTCCAGCATTAACCATCAGTGGGGTGGTTACTTCAGGAATTTTTATTCCATCAACAGTTGAGTATAGAGATAGCATCAGAAATGTTCCAACAATCTTTGCTCCTTTGGCAATATTTTCTGTAAATCCAAGAAGTTTTTCTGTTGGCGATACAGTTAAGTTCAACAACAATAGCATCAGTATCAATACCCCTTCTTACAGTTGGTCGATTAGTCCGAATACTTTTAATTACATAAATGGCAGCAATGCGCAAAGTGAATCTCCTGAAGTTGTTTTCACTGATAGTGGTTATTATGATGTTCAACTTATTGCGAGTAATAATCATGGAAACGACAGCATGCGAAGAGAAAACTATATTCGTGTAAATTCAATTACCACAGCTCTCTCTAAACAGCTGCAAACAAAAAACGACATTAAAGTATTTCCAAATCCAATAAAAACAGGCCATCCAATTAATTTAAAAGGAGTCAAGTCTTACGACAACATAAAGGTTTTAACCATTGAAGGAAAAGTTATTTTTCAAAAGAAGTTTACAGAAATTCAAAATGAAACTCAGTTAATGCTTGCCAACTTAAAAGCTGGACATTACTTTATTCAATTGGTAGGAAAAAACAACATTCAAACTATTCAACTGATTGTCATAAACTAAAACCACAATTACCTCAATAGGCTAATCCCTTTAAAAGCTGTTAAAAGCAAT